>Ga0326727_10001938_pt1 | contig 73684 bp, 56 predicted proteins | sample MB2enrmetagenome_FD_207643 | JGI IMG/M metagenome (GOLD analysis project Ga0326727, IMG submission 207643) | Lab enriched peat soil microbial communities from McLean, Ithaca, NY, United States - MB29MY | ecosystem: Environmental > Terrestrial > Soil > Wetlands > Peat | place: USA: New York... | reverse complement strand
GGGGTCCCCACCTGAAATCCCACGGTGTTGCTGTTCAAACCGCTCGCCGTCACGTATGGCCAGTACTGGCCAGTTGCCAGACTACTCGGCACCGTCCACACAATCTGCGTGTTGCTCCAACTCGTGACCGGCGCGTTCACGCTGCCAACCACCACCACACCCGTCCCTTGTGTCGCTCCGAAGTTCGTGCCTGTAAAGGTGACAGTCGTGCCTACCGGTCCGTATGATGGAGAATGGCCAGTTATGCTCGGTGGGGTCCCCACCTGAAATCCCACGGTGTTGCTGTTCAAACCGCTCGCCGTCACGTATGGCCAGTACTGGCCAGTTGCCAGACTACTCGGCACCGTCCACACAATCTGCGTGTTGCTCCAACTCGTGACCGGCGCGTTCACACTGCCAACCACCACCACACCCGTCCCTTGTGTCGCTCCGAAGTTCGTGCCCGTCAAAGTCACCGATGTGCCTGTCGGCCCAGAGGTGGGCGATATGCTGCTCACGCTGGGTGCAGTCTGCGCGCACGCCGGACTCGCTGAAAAGAAGCCGGCCACGAAAAGTGAGAAAGTGATAGCAATTCTGGCCGCATGGCGGCAGAGCAATTTGAGAACATGTAAGGAAGAAGACAGATCGGCAGCAATCACCCTAGCGGCTGTGTTTTTCATGATTTCGAGTCTCCGGAGATGGGAGTTTGAAGCGCAACAAGAATCGTACAAATGAAATCAGAACAATTTTCGTGAAGTAGACGAGTAGGCATGCGGAAGATCGACGAACCAATATGGCCTTTGGAACCAGAGAGCGGCAGCCCCGCGCAACCGCTCTGCAGATTCCGCAATGGAAGGACTGACGTCGGGAAATTCTGCAAAGTCTTGCGTCGTGACGCGGTCATGGATTAGTCCTCCGGGGCTCAGGAGACCAAATCGAAGGTAAAATTCATTCGGGTCAACCTGAACGGAACTCGACAAGTTATTGGGGATAAGTTAGTGTCACAGCACTGACGCCATTCGCCCGTGACGAAGTCAAGCCACGCCCAATGCCGTCGTAAGTGTGCGACTCTAGGAGTTTGCCGTTTGAGTCGGTTACTGCAGTTATTAAGGACTGGCTGTTGTAGGTGAACGAAATTGTTGTCAGGTCTGGTCTCGTGACTTGGACCAGTCGGCCTTGGCTGTCGTAGGAATACGATAGGGTGAGTCCCACATCCGAGGAGACACCAGTGATCAATAGGCTGCTGTAGGAACTCCCATAGGCAAAATTCAGGTGGCGTGAAGCTGCGTCCGTAACCGTAATGAGGCGCGTTCCGCCGGTGTCGTAAGTCAACTGAGTGGTATTACCGTTGCGGTCGATGATCGAGGTCAACGATCCCCCCGTGTAACTAAATATTCTTTGCTCGCCATTTTGGAAGGTTATCGTCCACTGCGTGCCGTTATTGCTCAATGTTAAGGTGGCGTTGCCGTTTGCTGGGGAAGCCAACGGCAACGTTGTCCCATTGGCCGGACCAAATACCCAGAAGCCTCCGTCCGCGCGCGTGTAGACCATGTAATTGGTGTAATTTCCGCTACCTACAGTCACCGCTTCTTCGTAGGTCGACCGCCAATTAGGACCGAACAGGCCCACCTCAAGCCCGCTCTGGCTGGACGGCCACAGGCTGTTCCAGGTCCTTTCCAAATTTAGGCCTCCGCCCAAGCCAGGTATTCTCACGTCCGTTTGTTGAATGAAAGTATTGCCATTGGTCAAATTGATCGGATTTCCAGCCGTTGGTACGCCATTACCACAAGTGGAACACCAATCTGGCGGCGGGCAGGAGCTTTCCCAACATCCAACATCATAGTCGCCAGGGATGGAGGATGGACCGAGCCAAAAGCACCCTAGCGAAGGGCCAGGCATAGCCAGAAAAACGATTCTCTCAATGGCCAACTTGCCAGTGCAGGACTGGGCCGACAATGGAACGCCGACAGCACACTGCAGGACCACCAGGATCAATAGCACACCATTAAATTTCTTCGTCATGACCCCCTCCATGCGCAACTAAGACTCTTTCAACAGATCGAACGAGAATGCACACGCCCCACGGTCATCCGGAAAGCAAGAACACGGCAGAAACAAATGTTGCGGAGAGAGTCTTTTTGTACACGACTTCCTCCACAATTCGGAGATTCCGGAAATTCAAAACAGCGCTAGACGTGCGCAGCCATAAGTGCTCGCGCTTGTGAGAAATCGCGCCAGATCACGCTCGGTCATTTCGAGCACACGAAAACCCATACATCGGCACAAGGCAAACCAACGCCCTAAATGAACCCAATGGATCAGAGGGAGGCTGGAGCGCGCGACCCGGTTCACCGCTAACTCGCCACTTATTAAGCTGCATATATATTCCCGACTAAATGATGTCAAGGAGATTTATGTTAAGATTCGAATTATCTGTGGAAAACTTTCCCGTCGGCCGGGCACTCTGCTTTGAATTCCGCGTCTCCGCGTGAGTGCCGACAAGGCTACGATCGTCATGCGTTGCGCCAGACGCTGCGGCGGCGGAGCATCCTGCTGATCGCACCGTACCTATCGAATTGGCTCAGGGCCTCCAAGAATTCAAACTCAGCCCTCCACGTCACACTTCCTCGCTGATAAGCCGTGGGAGAGTGGCGATTTTCCCGTTCCGAACATGAAGCAATACCAAGCAAGGCCAGCGGAACTCAGTTCCAACAGAACAGTCGTGATTACATCGTGCAAATTCGGGTGGTCGGCTGACAGATCGACCCACAGTAGTCGACTGAAAACAATTACTTAAGCGAGAGCATCAGGCACCTCTGAAGGCACTGTTGATGGTTCTGTAGCTGCGGATTCCTCGCGAATCCACCAGGTCCAACTACCCGTTCGCCAAAACTTGTTGAGGTTCTATTGCAAGAGGCTTGCGTTTCTTTCCCGCATCACGGAATACTCGCGTGACTTTGCGCCAGCTTCCGCAAGGTACTTCATCCAAAAATCGCGCACGCACTCCCATTCCGCTTTAGTTCTTCCGGGAGAATCAGTACCCAGAACTTCGATATCAGCATCCCTCAGATTGGCGAGGAGCATCTGAGCTCTGACCTTTCCCATTGCCTCCGGAGCACAAACCTTCGTCATTCTCCCGAAATTGAACTCTCGGGATTCCTGCCACATGTCCGAGAAAACTACCAAGATATCGCGTCTGCCTGCCCCGGCACTTTGAAAGATCTGGCTCGCCACGAGGAACGCTCCGAACAAATCCGTTCCCGCGAAAGATGGCGCGAGGTCGCGGCTCCTAGTTTTCCAGGAGGTTTCGAGCCGCTGCCGCGCCAAGGCGAGCTTTTCGCCAAAATACCCCGCCTCAGAGGTCACTGTCGCTGAGAGCAAGAAGTAAGGTTGAGCGAAGCTGTCGTTCGTAATACCGAGAACCGTGACGTGTGCTCCGGCCGGCACTTGCCTCAAAACCCGGGAGACCGCCGCGACATTCTTCTGGAACTCGCTTCGGTTGTCTGGTCCGGTAGCACCGACAGATTGGCTGAGGTCTATAAGTACGACAAGTTCGACGCGCTGCTGCGCCTCCGTCGCCGTCATCGTAAGAAAGAGGGAAAACACCAATCCCACGATGAAGGCCTTAGCGGCGTTCCCTATGCTGCGTTTGAGCACAGCCCAATGGAAGTCCCGCCAGAATTTCGCAACGAAAACTGCTGGCTCGTTCTGAAGTACCATGATCTCCTGGATTAACTGAGCCAATTTCACCCGTACGCCATCACGAGCACGTTGCAGTTCCTCATAACTTTCCCCGAGGTTTGCGCTCACGCGTTCGGCCTCATTCACGGCAATCCCTGCACCCACCTCCATCGAGAAGGCAAGCAGCACCATGACGATCTGCAAAAGGGGCACCGTGTCTTCGTAGAACGAGGCCCTGCCCTGATTGGGTTGGGGCTCCTCACCATCGATGACCACCGCGGCGGAGTCCTCTTGAGTGTGCTTGCCGAGTAGCTCGCCCCGAATTACAGCCAGTGTCATAAGACTTATGAGTGCCACGATGCTCGAAACGGTCACGAGCACGCGAACCAATTTCTCATTGGAGAGCCGGTCGAGCATGGTATCGACGAGATACGGCACGGAGATTGCGATCCCCAAACAATAGAAGAGGCCTTTGAGACCGAGCTGAAACGGCTCCAGGGTAAGCTGGGAAAGGACGAACCCCGCGACAATCAGGACCGCAGCGACTGACCGACAGTAGATAACCCGTCGGCGACGCGCGTGGTGTTCGTGCGGAGGCCTCGCCTGGTACACTCGGACCTTGAGTTCGGCGTCCTTCTCTAGTTTCGACGCATACTCTGCCTTTTTGGCCGTGATGAGCGGCTGGTTCGCGAGTTCGATCCGTTGGCGCTCGCATTCACATACCGCTTCCGCACGCTCGACGAATTGATCGAATCCTTCGATGCCGAGCTGTTCGCCAACCGGGCGTTCTGCAAAATTGAAATCCATGATTGTCTCCTCAACACCGTGTACTGCGTGGCCCCTAAAAAGGAGCCTGCCAATGGGCAAGCTCCGGTTAATAGAAAGAACTAAGTGGCACTCTCGAGGACCTTTCGAACTTCCTCGAGCTTCTGGAGTTGACGACGGGCTTGCTTGAGCTCTTCCTCGCGCTTCGCCACGTCCTCTTTGACTTTGTTGATTTGGTCAAGCACGACTTCCACCGGGCTTCTCTTCTTCCACGGTTTCCGCTCGGCCTGACCCGTAGCCGCGCCCTTCGGCGCTGCCGGTTCCGCTGACTTCTGTGCTGTCATTGCGACCTCCTTGTTGGTCGAATTGTTGCTTTTGTTGCTCGACCCACGCTTCGAGCTTCCGGATCGCTTCGCGCTTCGCAGGAAGCTCGACGTGGGTGTAGATGGAATTGACCTCTTCAGCGCTTGAATGGCCCATCAGTGCCTTACGGATCTCCTGCATCACACCCGCTTCCATGAGCCTCGTGTTGAACGCATGGCGGAGGTCATGAAACCGGTAGTAGCGGATTCCCGCACGGCGGATTGTGGCCTTCCAAGCGGTTTTGATGGCGCGGATAGGCTGGCCCCGAAACGTGAAGACCAACCCACGAGGTTGTGCTGAGGCGGTTAGGAGGGTCTGGAGTCTCCGCGTGAACGGAATCTCCCGACCTTCCCCGCCCGCCGTTTTTGAACGCGAGACGAAGAGGAGCGCTCGGGCCAGATCGACGTGTTCCCATCGCTGGCCAAGAAGCTCTCCCCGCCGCATTCCGGTGTCGAGCGCGGCGATGATGATCGCGCGAAGATGAGGCATGGCCGCCCTGAGCAGCTTCGCCTCCTCCGCAACGCTCATCACCATCCGCGGATTGCGCCGCTCACGGACGAGCGGCATCCGAGACAACGGATTCGCTGCGAGGAGCCCCTCGTCCACCCCCCAGTACAGGAAGTGGCGAAGCGCTTCGAGATCGCGGTTCACCGTGGTGTCGGAAACTTGTTTTTGCGCGTGGCGGTGGGCGCGGTACTCGCGCACGAGCCCTCGCGAGATGCGCCCGATGGGGTCCCCGCCGAAATACGGCAAAAGCTGCTTAAGGCGTTCGCGGTGCCACAGCTTCGGCGACCCTTCCGCGAGAAAGCGCACCGCAAGGTCCGCGAAGAGCATCTCGGGTTGCGGGACAGCGACCCCCAAGCGCGCAAGGGTCAGTTCTTCCTTGAACTGCCGGTCGACCTTCTCGGCCACCCGCCGATTGGTTGTGCCGGTCGACTTGGCGTGACGGACGCCATCGACCCACACGTAGGACCACCACACGCGACCGCGCTTCCAAAGCGCCACGGGTTTACCACCTCCTTTCTTTTTGCTTTTCAATGAGCCAACAAACGACCTGATTGCGGTAGAAGATGAGCTTCCCGCTCCGGCTTGCTCGGAAATGGGGTAGACCCTGCCGGAGGCACTGCTGCCGGACCGTCCAGGCGGAGCAGCCGATGAGCGTTGCCACCTCTCGAATCCCGAGCGGCTTCCCCAAAGCCTGATCGACTGCACCGGTTTCGCGTTCCGCCGCCTCGGGCAATGCCTCGGGCAGTTCTGCCCGGGGCTCGCGAGCTGAATCCTCAAGAATTCCAAGCGTTTCCGTGGAGCCGCCCCTCCTTACTTCCCTCCCCGTCGCGTGCATCGGGACCTCCGGTAGCTTTTTTAGACCAAGGGCCGAAGCGTGTCGTCCGCGGGGCGGAGCCACACCGGCCCCCAGGGACCCTCCCGGCGAATCGCTTCGAACGTGGAAAACCAGAAAATCTTGTTCGTGAGGCTGCGCACCACTTTGCGGATGACCTGGAGGCGCTCTTTGCTGTTGGCAACTACAAGGAGACGGAATCTGTTTTGTCCAAACCGTTCGTCGAAATTCCCTGAGGCGGCGTAACGGAGGTAGTTGCCGACCTTTTTCCGCCAGACGCTTGCCCCTTCATGCCCGAGGTCGACTTCGAGGAATGCCGCGAGAGCGTCTTGCAGCGTCCTGAACTCGCAATACCCGTCGGGAATCACAGGGATCGCCCGAGAAAGGGGTTCGGAGAACGCAAGCCAGCGGACGAACTGGATGCTGGGGACGGGTGCTTTGCCGAATTTCATCGCGCAATAGATTTCGTTCACTGCCATCTGGTGCGCGATGAAGAAATTCGTAACGATCAACTCGTCCTTGCCGAAGCGCAGTCCCTGGTATGGGATTCCGATGAGTCGGGCGCCCTTCGGCGAGAGCGTGTAGAGTGCCTTTCTTCCCCCGGCCTCAGTGCCCTCAAAGAAGCGCCTGAGGAGTCCGGCATTCACGAGCGCGAGGAGCCGCGCATTAGCGCGAGTGGTGGAGTGAAAGCCGGCGATGAGTTTGGCCATCTCACGATCAGTCAAACGAATCAGGGCAAGTTCGCGGAGCAAACGCTCGTCGCGCGGCTGCCGAATGAATCCCCGGCGGTCATTCCCAGCCATCAAGTGCCTCCCCGGCCTTCCTGCCGACCTTTGCGTGCCGTGCGGCGATCTCCGCCTCGATTGCCGCCCGAGGCTTCGCCCACCGACGGCGGCTCCGCTCATAAAGGTCGTGCCAGTCGGCGGTGAGCGGCCGCAATTGGGGGACAAGGACTTCCGTGAGCGGCTCGCTCCCTGATTTCACAATCAGGTGGCGCGGCGGGAGATTTTTGAGCCGCTCAGCCAGCGGCTTGCCTCCGTCGAGCGCCTGCGACGCAAACTGCGCGTCCGGTGCGGAGAGCTGGAAGAATCCGTGCGTCCCGACTTGGAGGAGCGCTGCACGGAGTTCCTGCGGAAGTTGCTCCAGGTACTGGTTGGCCGTGCAGAGCGAGACGCCGAACTTTCTCAACTCGGCAAGCATCGTTTCGAGATCTGCGCCGTACCCGACGAGGTTCTGGAGTTCGTCGGCGTAAATCGTGAATAGCTGCCGTTCGCGCCGTTCATAGGAAGCGTGCTTGGCGCTCGTGAGAAAGAGCGCCGCCAGCGTGAGTGCTTCCGCGCCGAGCGTGCCCTTCCCGAGGTTCAGCAAAATCCACTTGCCTTCGTCCATCGCTTGCGCGAGCGAAAAGGTCGAGGGCTGGCCCACCACGTGCCGGAAGGGCTCGTCAGCCGTGAAGGCGGATGTTTTGTTCAAGATCGGCTCGCGCATCACGGCCTGCATCGCCTCGCTCGCCGCGTCGTATCGCAGTTCGAAGTACTGGCGAATCTCGGCGTTCGTGATATTTTTCAGACAAGCAGCGCGAAAAACGGCATCAGCTAAGAGCGGCGCGAGTTCGACGAGCGTGAGTCCATTTGCGGCGAGGACATAGAGAGCGTTTCGCAGAAGTTCGTCGGTGCGCGCACCAAAGCCCTGCAGGCCCCAGCGCTGCTTGAGCACCTCGGAGTACTGCAGCACCCGGACGAAGAGCCCCTGGCCCTGACGACTCTCCAGCGGATTCATTCCTACGGAGAACTCGGGATCGGCAGGATTGATCACGATCACTCGTTCGCTCAGGTCCACTTTCGATTTGCGCTCTTCCGCGGCAATCGAGGACAGGAGAGCGGGCGTGAGTTCGCCGTGGATGTCGAAGGCCAACAGTCCCGAGCCTGACCAAACATCCTGTTCGCATAACCACCGGAGGAGGGACGACTTGCCCGTGCCGGTCCTGCCGAGGAGGACGATGTGCATCGCGCGGCGTTGCGGCGGGATGACCACTTTGGAGCCCGTGAGCACTTCGTCGACGATCCGGGAGCCCAGTATCAGTCCCGCCGCAATCACGGGGAGGCGGCGCCGCCCAAGCATCAGGTTCCAGAGAGCAACGGTGATTTTTTCAAAGAACTGCTTCATGGCTTGACCTCGGCATTGGCTTCACGAAGGCGGTAATTCGTGATCAGGAGTTCCGGGTAGCGTTTGCCGGCAGCTTGCTGCGCGGTGTACGCAAGTTCGATCTCGCGGAAGTGAAACCGGTGGAAGATCCGCCGCACTTCGGGCACGTCATTGAGCGAGAGGACGAATTTCCCCCGAAGCTCTTTCAACCGCTTTTCGAGAGCGACAAAGTCCTCTTCGCTGAAATTGAACTTGTACAACTTGCGCCCGAAATACGGCGGGTCGAGGTAAAACAAGGTCAACGGTCGGTCGAAGCGCTTGAGGATTTCCTCATACGGCAGGCACTCGATTTGCACCCGTTGCAGCCTCTCATGCGTTTGGTCGATGAGTTCCGGGAGACGCCCGGGGTTGAAGCTCGGCGGGCCGGCCGCTGAATAGTTGTAGTTGTGGTGCCGGACCAGGCCCGCGTAGGAGGTTTTCTGTATGTAGAAGAATCGGGCCGCTCGCTGAATATCCGTGAGCGATTCCGGATTCTGATTTTCAAAGATCTCGAACCACTTCCGGCTGACGAGAATGAATCTCAAGCAGCGCAGCAGCTCCTCGTGGTGCTGCTGGCACACCCGGAAGAAATTCACGACCTCGCCATCCAAGTCGTTCAGCACCTCCACGTGGGACGGCTCTTTGTGGAACAGGACCTGGGCGCCTCCGGCGAACGCCTCGACGTACGCCGTGTGTTCGGGGAAAATCTGCACGATTTTGTTCGCTATGCGATTTTTGCCGCCGATGTAGGGCAACGGCCCGGTCATGCGAAGGTCGGAGGTAAAGTTTTCTTCGGAGGGGAAACGCGTGGTTATCGCTTCAAGATCGACCGACTCGAAGCGTGACTCAAGGGTAGCAGGGCCTGGAATTCGGTAAAGGTGCGAGAAGTTGCCTGGCAGGCAACGGGGCGAGTGCCCACGCCACCCGAGCGCTGGCGCAGCCGTCATCGGGCGCTCCGGGCAGGCCGAAAAACATCAGATCCCAATGCAGGCCGCGAGGGTACCGGTGGCGTCTGCCACCGTCTGCCGCGCGCACGCCGCGCGACCCACAGCCCGTGGGCCTGCTGCGTCGTGACCCTGAGCGCGTCGAAGGGGACATGAAGCATTGAGCCGGTGCTTTGGAGTTGGACGGACAAGAGAAAACCCCGGTCCGTCGTCCAGGCGTCCCGGATCACAGGGGCGTGCCGCGGCAACAGAAAGAGCTGCCTCAGGGCGGCGTGCTTCACGGAATAGAGGGCGGAGCAGTGTTGCGGCTCCAGCTTCGCGAGCCAGGAAGCGCTGCGCGCTTTGGTTTCCAACCGCCACGCATTGCGTGGCGCTTCTTCCCGAAGGATCTCTTGGAACGTCTTCCGCCGTTGGTCGTGCATCGTGTCCTCCTGTGATTTCTGGTTGATCACGACGCAATGGTAGGAAGTGCTGTGGGTCTCCGCAGCTAACAGCTGCGGCTAAAAGTGAACGGTTCAGTTGAACGTTCGGGAGGACTGTTCACTCTGATTGGTCATTCGGAACGGTAACTCTTGACGCTTCCGCAGGATTTGGACCAGAATTGCTTTCCCTTGTAACTACTAGGTAGACAAGAGGCTCGCGGAGTTGAAGAAATGATCCCATCCGACCCAAATCGAGATCCATTCCTTGTAACCCTGGACCGCGTCGTCCGCGGACGCACGAAAGAGATGGGCATCTCCTGCCGGGATCTCGCGGAGAAGCTCGGACCGCATTATCGCTCGTTTTCGTACTGGCTAGATGGTCAGCGAAAATTCCCGGCGGACCTCCTTCCGCAGCTATGCATAATGATCGATAATTATGAGTTGCTGGACCTCTTGGAACAGCAGGTGGGCCGAGTCGGGTATCCCATACCGAAAATCGACAAACTCCCCAAGACGGAGGACATCAAGGCGGTCCAGAGCTTGGTGAAAGAGGTGGGTGAAGCGCTTGAGTCGCTCGCCGCGACGCTTGAAGATGGAATCGTGGAACAGTACGAACTGGATAAGACGATACCAGAACTGGATGATGTGATTCGGGAATGCGCCCGCCTCAAGCACTGGCTGCGGGAACATTATCTGGCAGACCACAGCGCGAAGCTGCGGAGACCGCCCGGCCAAGGCAAGAGCTAACGGCTCTCGTTCCAACCCAACGATTGAAGGTGTTGCTTTACTGCGGCAGTGAGTTCTGATTGATTCAACGACGAAGCACTCTCGGTTGCGAAGGCGTGTATTTTCCCCGCTAGGTCTTGCAGCTCGCTTGTCGTCACCGGTTTGCCTTTGAAATCGGTCGGACGTACCACGATTATTTCAGGCCGTCCTAGCTCCTCGCCGGATCGCGCAAGCTGACTAATCATGATGCTGAATCCGAATGCGTCTTCCGAACCCTGCATTTCTTTCTCTCCCTCCCGGTCGATGGTTTCGGTGGCAATGTAGGTCTCAACGACCGCGCGGCGATCTTCGTCATAGCGAGCCCGTCGGTCAACCCGGAATTGTTCATACTTCTTTCTGCCGTCCTCCGACCGGATATATCCCGCATAATCGCCTCCGGTATCTTCAATAAAGTGCTGTTCTTCAGTGCCGATCAAAGGAAGATGAGGCTCCCGCTCGGTGGCGTGCTCCCGGTTAAATTCGACGTTTTCCATTGGGAGAGGTGATTTGGATGGACTTTTGTTTCAGGATAGGTCAGCGAGTATATATGTCAAGGTCGCCACTGTGGACACCGTTGAGCCGGGAAAGAGAGATGGACAGTAGAGCATATCGCACGGGAGGAGTTCGCCGGTTTGTCTGAGCACAGTGCCTGATTTGACAGTCTCAGTTCTTGTGGTTAGGGTGGTGGAAGTCCTCCGTGCACGCAGCAGTCCGACCAGTGTATCGATCCAAGTATCGGAAAACTCCTTGAGGAAGGGGTGGCCGGGGAACTCGTAAAGCCCGGCCGCGAGGAAGAACTTGCGAAGTTTGAGGATCACGCCCGTAACTGCAAGCACTCTTGGCAGGCTTTGATCGAACATGCAAACCACGAGGTCGTGCTTCCGTTTCTGAATGACAATCTTCACAAAGAATAAGATCAGCTTACTTTCTCCAAGCCACACCCAGTGTGGCTTTTTTTGACCGGTTCGCACTCCGATATTTCCAATCCTTAATGCTCAGGAAGGACTCGCGTGTTCCTTGCCGCGCACGAGTTGTTACCGTGGGCCATTCCGACGGCCTCTCAGAAGATGACCAGCGGACCCAATATGGTCTGTGCGCCGGGGCGAGAGGCCGTCGGAATGGCCAAAGGGTTCAATGTCCATCCACATTCTTCATGGCATCTTTCAAGGCTAAGAACGCTGCGCCAGTTGCCACAGCATCGAAGATCACCATCTGGTAGTTTTCGCTCTGCCAGGGCTTGCGCTTCGCAGGCAACTTCCAGGCAAGTTCTATGAACCACTCTGCCAACGTCGAAGCGATTTCGTGCTTTGTTGCCGAACCAGTTTGATCGAAGAAACGCCGCACAGCGCTCGTACTCAAGAGTCGGAATTCAGCCGAAACCCGTTTCGCTTCTGCCCGGACGCCTCTCGTGATGAGTCCCGACCTTCGGGAGGCCCTCGATGCCAGTTGGTACCTTTGTCGAATGACCACCGCCGAAGGCGCATAGCAATCTAGCAGGGAGCCAGTTTTCTCACTGACAATTATTTGCAAATGGCTTTCGGGACCTTCGCAGCGTCGGACTCCCCAATCGAGCAATCGCGTTGGCCCCTCGAAGACTGCGAACCCGAACTTCTGTGAGCGAATCTCCAGCGCGAGTAGCCGATCTTTTTGGTGCAGCCCTATCTTTGATAATTTGTCCGCTCCCTGAGCTACAGTTCTTTCCGCTCCGTGAGCCATACGAGTTTTTTGGCGACTTCGTCTGCCCCGCGCCCTCTGCCGCTCTGCTGACCCAGTTGTTCCTCAAGTGCAGCGAGCTTGGATTCGATCACTTGAGTGACGTGCCCGTGGAGGCCTGAAAACAAATCAGACACCGGCACCCGGAAGATCACTTCATAGCAGAGGGCAATGGCGAGAGGGGGCGTGCTCACTAGCCGCTCATGCCGTGAGACTGGGCCCTGATGCCCGTATCCAAGGATCAGTCCCAGTTCACGCTGACTGAGTCCCGCTCGCTTTCGGTGCGTTCTCAAATAGTTTCCGAGTGACTGACTTTTCATGGTTTGAGGAACGAATCCCTCTTCGACCTTTCCTTCTAAAATTAACAAGTGCTCGTAGTTAAGCTAGGCTTTCAAAATTGCGCGCCGTGCATGATTTCCGGGGCGCGCTGCAGGCCAATTCACACTTGGCAGGTCCGGCCTCACGGAAATTCCCCCCGAAACGTTGGTCTAGGTGTTGATAGACAGTGAAAATGTGGATCAAACATGTGAAAACGGGAGGGAAAACACGCCTACTTACATCGCCCCGTGCCCGTAGTTCTTGCCTGAGGAAGTGGGCTACCGCTTGCGTACCGATCTCGTACGCCGGCGCAGACCTTGCCGTCCTTTGCGTTTCTTCCATCTGCCCCTTCGCTTTGCGCACTCGGCAAAGAGGTCTTCCGCACGATGCCCCAGTATTTCCACCAAGATGTTGCGGACCCAGTCGAGTATCGTCTGCATAAGAATCTGCAAGAAGACCATGCGGAGGATGATGGCCGTCATGTGGAAGTTGGCAAAGGCACTCGATGTTGCGTGCGGTGCGATGGCCCAACATGCAAATCCACGCACCTTTCCGCGCGGGCGGCACGCTTCTAAGATGAACCGGACGACATGGAACGCAATCACTCAAGTGGGAGGATCACCGTGCCAGAATTGTTTCCCAACCTTCCCGAAGTTCAATTGAAGGAGGTGGAAGAAAACCTTTGCCGATATTTCGATGTTGCACTGCGGATTCACCAAGGGAAGGAACACGCCCCCAAAGTTCTTGACGGCTCCCTCGCTTCGTCTAAGATGGAAGAAAGGTCGAATCCTTCATTGAAAAATTAATCCGTTCGAACATGGGTAAAGTTTTTGCCTATACCCGTGTTTCGACGGTCAAACAGGGGGAAAAAGGCGTCTCTCTTCAAGAGCAGAAAGACGCGATACTCCGCTACGCCATTCGGAACAACTTGGGAATTTCCCGATGGTTTGAAGAGCGGGAAACCGCGTCCAAGCAGGGCCGCCCGGCATTCTCGGAAATGTTGAAACTCTTGCGCCTCAGGGCCGCTGAGGGTGTCATCATTCACAAGATTGATCGGAGTGCGCGAAACCTTGACGACTGGGTAGGGATCGGAAAGCTCGTTGACGCTGGTGTCGAAATTTACTTCGCAAACGAAAGTGTAGATCTCAAAACAGTAGCCGGACGGCTCTCTGCCGATATCCAGGCCGTCGTGGCCGCCCATTACAGCAGGAATCTGCGCGAGGAAACCAGGAAAGGTATCTATGGAAGGTTGAAGCAGGGGTTCTATCCTCTGCGTGCCCCTATTGGGTACTTGGACCAGGGAGCTGCGAAGCCAAAACTGCCTGACCCAGCGATGGCCCCGCTCGTCAAAGAGACATTTGAACTCTATGCCACAGGGAAGATTTCGCTGCCAGAACTTGCCAACCATATGTACGAACGAGGCCTGCGCAACCGACACGGCGGTCCAGTGACTGTAAATGGCCTCTCGACGCTCCTGAATAATCCCTTCTATATCGGCATCATGAGGATCAAGAAAACTGGTGACACCTTCACAGGAAACCATCCGCCTCTCTTAAACCGCGCGCTCTTCGAGCAGATCCAGGCGATTCTGCGGGGAAAGACTGTAGATCGAACCTCACGTCATGAATTCTTGTTCAGTCGCCTTGTCCGGTGCGCGAGCTGTCGCTATTCCCTCATTGGAGAACGCAAGAAGGGGCACGTCTACTACCGGTGCCATAACCGCCCCTTCAAAACGCCCCCTGTATGCCCGATGACCGCTATCCGGGAGGAACTCTTAGACCAATCCATCCGGCAAACTCTCGACACAATCACGCTTTCAGACCGGGAGCTTCTCTATTTGCGCGAACAGATAGAGCCTCATCATCAGCGCGCAGAAGAAGAGCGAAAACAACAGGTCCATGCGGCCCGATTGCAGCTTGATTCGCTGCGAACGCGCGTGAGTCGCTTGACAGACCTGTTCCTCGACGGCTCTTTGCAGAAGACCGTCTTTGAGGAAAAGCAGAAAGCTTATGTATGGGAAGAAGCTGAACTAAAGCAGAAGCTCACCTTACTTGAGAATGGAAGTGAGACTGCATTCAGAGAGGTCGAGAAATTTGTCGAACTCCTGAAAAGCCCACAAATGCTGTACAAACAAGCCGATCACGAGAATAAACGGGAGTTGCTGAGAATCTTACTGTCGGACCTGACCGTATCAGGGAAAAACGTAAGTCTGGCGCTAAGAATTCCGTTTCGTTTGGTCGCGGAAAGGGAGAAAACCTCTCTTTGTGGCCCATATCGGGGGACTTGTCGAACCACGGCGAATTTACTCCAACAACTCATAAAGCATTTCACGGAACAGCCCGCATATTGATCCGTGTGGATTCATTGTACCAATTGGCCCCAGCTTGAAAAGGTGGGAGATTTTGCGTGGGAAGCAAGAACGGTTTGTAGTTCTGAACCTGGCAACGCATCATGAAACAACTCATAAAGCATTTCAAGAGTCAGCCAGTACCCTTGAATTAACGCCGTTTCGTTAATTCTAGGCTTTTGACCCAGCTTGAACAGGTGGGCGGATTTGCGGTTTTTGCATACGACGGATGTCAGGTTCTAACTTTGGCGGAATTTGTCCAGTATCGAATAGGGCGAACTCTTTCGGGTTGAAAACCGAACGGATCACGTTTTCCGGTAGAGAATCGAGATGATATCTCGTAGTTGTGAAATACCTCAACAGTCTGGATTCTCAGGATTCGTACGTTGACGGCTTTATCGGGGTTGAGCGGCAGTCTAATCCACTCCGGCTCGGACCACATACTCTTCCCGGGCAGAAAGGACTTGCCAAAATAGATTTCCCTGCAGCCATCTCCCGGTTCTTCGGGATCGACGCCGGGCTCCTTGCCCACGCACACGATGCCGCGCAGGAGCAGAATCTTGTACTTCGTGTCATTGGCGATCAGCAGTTTCAGCTGGCGAGCAATGAGCGTTCCATCCTCGACAGTGACACCCGCCACGTCACTCCTGAAGTTGAGTCCCTGATGATCTGGCGTAGCAACAGTCGCGAAAAGCATTGTAAGTAATTGAAAATACAAGCGTTGCATAATTTGCTCCCTGGCTAAAGAATTCGTCATTCATGCCGTTAACTATCTATAGAGATGTTTTTATATATATACACACTCTATAGAGTGTGTCAAGGGGAAAATATCCTCGCTACTTTTCCTGCAGGGGTAGCCACCGGTGGACCATCGAAAACTCTTTGGTAGGCGCGTGAGGAAGTTGAGGAAGGCCGCGAAGCTCACCCTCGAAACCGCTGCGGAGCGGGCACAACTGAGCGGGAACTATTGGGGCGAGGTGGAGCGAAGCACGAAAGTGCCGAGCCTGGATACAATGGTTGCGATGGCCAAGGCTCTAGATGTGCCGATCGATGTTCTCCTGCATTTGGATCGGGAGGAGGACGAGAAGAATCTCCGAAAGACGATGGAGGCGTTACTCGATGGGTGCACCAGCGAGCAGCTCGAACTAGCCCATCGTGTCGTCAAGGCTGTTCTCGAGCGGTGACGATGACAATTTCCCGACGGAAAAGAAGGAAAAATCTGAGCCTTTAGAAGGACCGCAGGGAAATCAGAGCAAAGCGCGCTGAATTTCGATTCTCCTTAGGGGGTTGCGCACAAGGTGGGTATTTATGCGCACCGTGCAAGAAATGCGAGTATCAAAAAACCCAGAATCTAGCTGGGTTCTCAGCTTGAAAAGTTGGGTGAATTTGTGCGGCGAGTAAAACAGAATCTACATGGTGCCATCTGCGCTTGCTAGTAAGTCCGAAACTCACCTTTGTACGCCCGTTTTCTCATGTTCATTACTCGAAAATAATCCCGTCTTCTGGAGCCGGAACCTCATAGATCCCGAGTTTGCCGCGAACTGGAAATGGCTTGACTCGTCGGATGTTGCTCAATACCCACGCGTAGGCACCCTGGTAGAAGTCACATTTCGCCGCGCTTTCATCTGCAGATGTCATTGGACGACAGTCAACTAGTGTGGCGATCGCTAATGCGTAACCGGCGGGCGGAACGGCAGGCAATTTGGAAGAGACAATAAGAAGTGGGCCACGATAGTCGGTGGGCCACCTGCGAGTTTCAATCGTCTTTGCGCCAGAGGCAACCATACCTGCCCATGGTTGCTTTAGGGAAAGTGCTTTAAGTCGTCTCATCGATTAAATGTTCAGCCGCCGACGCACATCGCGAGAAGCCCAAGTGCGCACTCTTTCCAGGAACCCGTCTGCCCACCGATCAAGCATTTCCGACCAGGCGGCGTATGAATCATCGACCTGTGGACCAATGGTTGTCAGCATTCCGGGGGCGCAAGTACCATGCGACAGTGCCGCGCTCATCCGTTCCGCTGATGACATCTTGCGCACCCGCTTTGCGAACGACGCGAGCGCGCGGGCATCCGAACGTTCGGTCGCCGAAAGAGATCCGAATCGAGTGAACACGTTGCGATAGTAGTCGGCGGAGTCATCAAGATCCAGCTCCGCAAAGGCAACGCGTCGATACAGGCACGGAACGCAATAGCCGCAATGTTGACCGCGAAATCCGGTCCATCGGTTTCTACCAAGATGAGAACAAGATAATGTCTGTCGCAGCACTGGCCGCAAAGGACGAGGAGCCCGTCGAACGACGTCAGTCTTGCTCATATATAGGAAGGGATTCCAGAGCCGTCCCTGAAACGCTCTGATCGCACGCGCCCATGACGCGAACTCGGAAATGAAACGTGGATGAGCGGTACGTGTGCTCAAAGTGCCCACGCGAGACACGTTGAGCGGTGGATTCAATGCGATAAGGCCATTCTCGGGAATTACGATCTCTTCGACTTCGGCAGCCGATGCGACGGCAACCGCAAGAGCTAGAAAGAGGAATGAGCGAGGTCGATGCGTTGTCTCAACTTTCGTTCCGAGCTCGAACTCTGGCTGGGCCCTGGGTGAGCGTGCGACGCGCGCTTGCACAAAAGCCACTCGGTCGTCGAATCGACGTTTGAAGAATCGCATGATGCGATCTTGTGTCGAGGCAGTGGTACTGTCGGCCTGATGTCCAACAAGAAGCACGTTCCTGCCTTCTACGAGCAACTCATAGGCTCCAACGAGCGAATCGGCGCCCCCGGAGAAGAGGCACACCGTGTCGAATTCCTCGGGAATCACCGCTCGATGATTTCGAAGCGACGGAATCGTTCTTGCGGGTGTCCATTTGAAATGAAATACGTCACCCGAGAGAAAACGCAGCAGACCTTCCAGTCGTTGTTCAGCTCTTCGCCAGAGTGCCGGACTGCGCACCGGAATCACGGCATCAAACGTCCTGGTCCATTGATCGACGGCTGAAGTTCGCTTGCAGAGCTCATCCGCCGTATATATCATCGCCGCGAGATCGACTAGATCTCGGATCACTGGCGTCATCGGAAGGGCAAGCGGTTCCCCGTCGATCTTGAAATCGAGGGTGAGGTTTCCCTCTTCTGGACGCAGATCCATCTTTCGAACGGCACGCCCACGAAGAGCCGTGCGGTAGACGGGATTCCGATTCATGGTGCCGACGAAGCGAGTAAATTTCATAACGACTTTTAGACTGCTTGGAGTTCTACACAGATGGAATCGGCCAATTCGCGGCCGAGCCGCTTTCCTGCGGCACCGAACCAATCCACTCGATTGAAACGGCCGTCGCTTTGGTAACGCTCGATGACGGCGCGGGCCTTGTCGCGACAGACGATTTCAATACCGCTGAGAAGAGCCTCAGTCTGTGCTTCTCCATCGGTCTTCTGGTCGACGTGATCGAGAATTGCTGCTGTCACTAGGTTTGAGACGAATCGTGCAAGAAACAGCTCGACCAAACCGCTCAGGCCCTGCTCATTCAAGAACGTCTGCAGCGCAGCTTCTAGATCTGTGAAGCCGAGTTCTTCCTCAAGTTGTGCAGCTTCGAGGATCGTTTCATTCAGCGCAGTTTCGAGAATCTCACCGTCTACGCCATCAAGCCCATCCGCCAGCCGTTCTGCTAGGCGTGCGATCACTTCGACCGCCGGCCTTCCCTCCAGATCACTGAGGTCAAGGCTCTGCAAGGCATCGGCGAGTCCACGCTCCTGGACCACGTTAGCGAAGCTTCCAAGACCTGCGATCGCGCGGCCGACCTGCTTTGATTGTGCAGCCGGTGTTCGCCCCCCACTTCGACCTCCGCCGCCCGTCCCTGAGACATTAGGCTGTCGTACCGCTCCACCTCCCTGCTTGATGCCAAGGCCGAGACCACCCATAGCAGACACTACACTCGATACGATGCGAGCGGGCGAGACAGTCTGCGGATCGGCTATGTGGGCTGTGATCTCGCGCTTAGCCGGTCCCCAGCCTCCGCCACTCGGAGTCGAGATTCCCCTAGAGGTTCCCATCGTTATCCCGTTCTCGGCCGGTTCTTTCGCCCGAGCGCTGAAGTAATCCTCGACGCGCCAGTGTACCGTTCCCTGATCCTCGCAGCCTCAACGACTCCAGATTCTTCGGCCCTTTGCAAAAATCTCGAAGCTGGGATGCTGAGCGCTTGGTTCGCCGCTGGGTCGATTCGGCCCAGTACTTCGACCACGGACGTGTAATTCGAAGGGCGTACTTCACAAAGCTCAAGAAGTCCCCCGAGCACGTTCACTTGGTGTCGGGGATCCGGGAGGCTGGTAAGGTCGATCCGCAATTGGCGGATGACGGAATCGATGATGACGGCGTCTGCCCGCCGCGCCTGGAGAATCGCCGCTCGCGAACGAATGCGGTCGTCGCTGGAGATGCGACCAGCCAATGCACGCGCCGTCTCGTCCGGACTCTGAATTTGTACCGGTCGATCTGCAGCAAGCGCGGTCTGCGAAAGGAAGAGATATGGCCCGAGATCCGTATCTCCGCCGATAACTGGCGCGGCCAATAGGAAATCGCGAAGACCCGGAGCTTCGATCGCCGCTTTAAGTGCAGCCGAATCAGCGGGCATCTCCGCGCCCCGCGCAACAACGAGTGTTTCCTCGAGCAATTCGGATCTGCCGGTCGCAGGGTCGGTCGTTTCGACGAGATCCCGGAAGAACGGTTTCCACGTATATTCGATCACCAGAAGTTTTATAAGCAGGTCTGTACGGGTGCCCAAGGCATTGGCTGAGGCAAGACGCTGACGTAGTGCAAGGATGTTAAGAAATCTTTTGATTTGGCGTGGATTCCCGCGCAAGCCGCTAGCTAGAATCTGGATGTAGGGCCTGATCTCCCCAAGGTGCCGCGCTGCTTCCACCGCGCCAGCCCTACATAACGTAGCGTGATCGGTGACCCACTGCGGAAACGGATCAGTCCCGCCCCGAAGCTGACGTAGCAGCGAGGAACGATCGTGAAGTAGAAGGGACCATCCTTCAGGACCAAGTTCTCTCTTAAGGAACAACATCGACACGTAGCAATGGATATCGTCGAGTCGCTGCTCGGGGATCCGGAAAGGCAATTGGATGATCTTCTCCAGGTAGTCGTCGGAGAATGCCATTTCCGTTTGGTCGCCGATACGATATGTTTCGATAATTGCTTGCCGAATTTTTGCGTCGTCGGCTCCGAGTACGAAGGTGCACTCAGGAATGTTCAAGAATAGTTTGATGGTCTCAAATGTTTCGATAATCTTTGCGCTCTGGCACCGGTCGAGATCGTCGATAAACACCACCACGCGTTTTACGCCCAACTTCTCCAGGTACTTTTCGAAATCCGTCTCGAAGGTCGCCATCGTGTCGACGACTTTTTCGGACTCGTCATTGAAACAATCAAGGAAGCCCTGTATGTCTGGAGTGAGCGTGATCGCCGTCTTCCCAATGAACTTGGCGAGTTTCAGCACACTCGTTCCGTCCCGCAGTCGCTTCAGAACGTCCAAGACGTCTTGCGCGAGCGTCTTCCCCTCCCGCACCTTGAGGAGAATCGCGTTAATCAGCGCTGCCTGGATCTCGTCCTTGCCTTCATAGCGCCATGCGTTGAACCAGATTGTCTTCACGCCCGCTGCCGCATCTGCTTCGACAGCTTTCTGTAGCATCTTCATCAGACTTGTCTTGCCACTGCCCCACGAACCGAAAACCCCGAGTGTCAACGGTGCGATACCTGGCTCAAGGCACACTTCAGCCAAGCTGGTCACGTACTGGGAGAACCCGAGGCAATCGTCTACTGTTTCGCGGTCAGACCACATTGGATTGTCATTAGCATAAACCTTCGGAAGGACAGGTCAAGAACGGCGAGAGGGATGGTCCTCGATGCAGAAGTCAGTGATCCTGCATTGGATTCCGGGGTAAAGTTATCTGGCTTCCCATGCAAATAAACGCATCTTTTCAACCGATCAACCATGCCTACAATGGACAATGGATACGACTAAACCCTCAAAAAATGGGCTCTTTTGGGATGCGCGAGTGGATTTGTAGTAGCCCATATCGGGAGACTTGTCGAACCACAGCTAACCTATTCCAACAACTCATAAAGCATTTCATCGAACAGCCCGCGAATTGATCCGCGTGGCTACATTCTAGCAACCGATCCCAGCTTGAAAAGGTGGGAGATTTTGTGTGGCGCGCAAGCTTATAGGAAAATCGTACTATTTGAAAAATTGTACGATTTTTCTACGGACCCGCCAGGATCCTGACGGAACGAATGTTCCCGCAAAACCATACCAAGGCGTACCGACACCTCCTTAAGCCGGACTTGCACCGGCTGCGTTGGTTTACCTTTCAGGGCGCACTCTCAAAGTCGCTGACACGCGCCGCGGCGCACTCCTACCGTTGAACTGGGAAACCTTCAAAAGAAAAATATCGGTCATATCAGAAGAATGGATGCTGGGGTGAATGCGCCCGGGTGATGCAAAAGTTGCCTAGAGCAATTGAAGCTGTACTGAATCGGCTTTCTGCGATTCCGCTTTGATCTCGGTTGCAGTCAACATGTGCCGTGCAATATATTGCAAGCGTAGCATACGAGTGGGCACCACTCCTGGGTCGGTATCGAAATCCAATGCTTGGCGCACACGCAGGTTCCGTATCTCGCTAAGCAACTTTCTTGCGCTCTCAAGTGCAGGTCGTTCTGCGCATTTTTGCGTGAGCCAATCTTCCGTATCGATGTGCTGTCTCACATATGTCGGTCTGTATTGGGCCATGAACCAGAAGGCCTCTTTAAGAGCTGATGTGAGGGTTCTTTCGGTAAAAAAGGTCTGTTTTAGATGCTCTGGATCGGCAAACTGAAAAAGGCGTTTAATAAACTCGTTCGCATCTACGTTGGGCGACACCGTTTCAACAATGATCAGAGTAGTCCGGTCACAAGAGACACGTCTGAGGTCCTTGAGCTTTGTAATAACATTATCTAATACATGAAGTGCGTTTTTTACAACGATCACATCGAATGCATGCTCCCATTCCGGTGCAAGTTCGTATACCCAATCTTGCTTTAGCACCAGAACATTGCTGCGGTGCGACAATCGCTCCTGTGCACGCTCGACCATCCTTGGGCTAATATCGACGCCGATGAATTCAGTGCGTGGGAAGATACTGCTCAGGGTTTCTAGCAAAAGACCAGTGCCGCAGCACAACTCCAAAACGCGAGAAGGATTAACGGGGAAGAGGGAGCATACGGTATTGGCCACATTTTTGTCTCGATACCATGGCCTGGTTTCCAGCCAGTCCGCCATTCTGGAATAGTGCAGAATGAGCCGTTGCTGGAGACCCAAGTCATCACATTTCTGTTTAACTGCGGCCCTCATTTGTTTATTCTATTTTGTTCTGCTTCGTGACACAAGCGTTTCGAGTTTCCCTGATTGTGCATAACTAGGTACCATCTGAGGAAATCATGGCGAAAACTCTGCATCACCCCTCACGTTCTGAGCCTCGCTACATCTGCGGAACAAAACGCGCCAATGATGTCCTGAGTTGCTCGGGAACGAAATCCTGATATGTGGTGATAAGGTCCTGCACCTCCTTTCGCTGCCCCTCGGCGAGAGTTCCTGTCCGGAATGGCTCTTCTTTCGCACCAAATTGTTGGACGATGTCTTCGGCCCGTTGCCAGGCCGTTCTAAAGAGGGTCTCATCGCTCTTCGCGAGTTTGGCGCGTGTGTTGTGGAAAAGTTCGAATGCCTTTTGTGCAGAGGGGCGATTTTCCTCTTCTTCAAAGCACGTTTCCAAACAACGGCTCAAAATGGGTGGAAGAAGCATCTGAACGTTTTTTCTATGTTCCCCAACCAACATTCCGATGTTGGACTCGATTTTCCTCTCCCGTTCAGCGCGGGCACTCGAATCATGGTGTGGAGCATCGAATGGCATGAAAGGATATTCCATCAGGCAAAGTGCGTAGATCGTTGCTGCCATCGACCACACATCCGATTTGAGAGAAATACACTTACTTGCTATTACCTCTGGTGCGCGCGTTCGAAGCGTGCCAAGGAGCCGCCGATCAGGGGGCATTTCGTCAGGCGATGAACTTAAGCATCCGAAATCACCCAGCACGTAGGTCTTGCCTTCTGAGCCAGAGGCAAGAATGCCGCAGTTATCAGGCTTGATGTCTGTATGTCTGAGTTTATGCTCGTGCAGCCCAGCAAGCCCCGAAAAGAGTTGTTCCGCAATATCGAAAATCTCAAGGATGTCCCTGCGGGGACCGTGTTTCTTAGTGAGGTCCTCAAGGGAACCGGTCCATAAAGGCTCTAGTATCCATGTCTCTCCATTCTCATGCCGTAGAAGACGCGGGCTACTAAGGTTCTTATGAGGGAGGGCTAATAAATTTATGGCCTTCACGTCACGCTCTATCGCTCCCAGTTCGCCATCAACTGTCTTATAACGCTTAAGGGCTACAATCGTCTCCGGTGCACTGCCTGGGGCGGTGTTGGCTCCGACATACACTTCTTTCCATGCGCCTTCAGAACCCAGTGGTGCTACCAATCGATACGGAGGAGGAGCCTCGGGTAATGTCTTGCTTTCCTCGGCGGATTCAACTGGGAAGCTCAAGCGCCCTACAATCCCGGCCAGGTCCTGTACAACACTGGGATGCACTAGTAGCAAATGCTGAAATCTACTTTCTGGTGAACGAACCTCCTTCTTCCAATAGTCCCTGAGCGTTTTGAATTCGAATCCTAGCGCACCGGACGACATGATCCAGACGTCATGCGGTTTCTCCTGAGACCGCCCTACTACATCAAAGGTCGTCGAGTCAAATGCGTAATAGTATTCAGCATCATCCACAGAACAGCCCAATCGTGCTCTCACCAGCGTTCGCAAATTGTGCCCGCACTCGGGTTTGTCAACCTTGAGGAGTCGATTGTAGACATCCTCGCTCAGCAAGAAGACCTTAAACAAATCGCGTGAGAGCAGCCGGCGCGCAAGGTCCATTAGAATGGGATCGCCAGACCCGTCCTCCGCCCAGGCCTTGATGCTCGACCATATGTCCGAGTCATCGAGCTTAAGAAAGTGCTCGGATGAAATCTGTTCATTAGGTTTCAACGTGAGGGCATCTCGCAGTGCATGCGAGTGGCACGATAGCGAGTTGTTGTTCGCAAGAAGTCTAGCTCGTTTAAATAACAGCATCAGCATCCGAGTGGCAGCGCGCACGGTCTTGTGAAGATAGACAAGCCCATACATGTTCTCTCGTGCATGAAGAAATTGCACCAAAGTGCTAAGCCCTTTGCGTCCATCAATTGCAATTACCCAACGCGGGTGTGGTCCTTCGAGGTGTCGAGCGGGCAGTCGCGCAAATCGAAGTGATCTGATGATCCACTCTAGATCATGAAATCCATATGTTACCCCTGCAGCGCGTGTGTCACGTGCAATAAAATCCAGCCTGTCCACATCGAGATTTCCCTCAAGTAAGGGCAAGAGGTAATCTAGATGGTGTCTCTGCATAAGAAATCTGAGTACGTCCGTTCCGATGCCAAGAAAACTTGGATGCGCCTTCGGCTGCGATAAAAGTCCGCCCACCTTTGTAGCGGGGTCTGCAAGAATCGTGGTTCCCATCTGTTCGTGGAAATGCTGAAAACCAAGAGGCTCAGCCCAGCACTCTTCCCAAACGTGAGAGAGGGGACCGTGCCCGATATCGTGGAGTAAAGCAGCAATAGAAAACGCCAGACAGTCACGCGCGGTTAGGTGTAGACACTCAGGAAACCCTTCTCCTTGCCTGGGCTGTCGCTCAGTCAATGAATGGACTATGCGCCGTGCGATGTGGAAACTTCCAAGCGCATGTGGGAACCGAGTGGTTTCGATGCTGGAATAGACAAGCGAGCTCAGGCCGTTTTGTCGTATTCGACGGAGCCTCTGCAGTTCCGGAGTCTGCAAGATTGCACGAATATACTTCCCGTCTTCGGCGTCTTCAATTTCAATGAGGTTGTGGACTGCGTCACGAAAAACGTAATACTCTCCGCCTAAAGGTGGCCTGTGAATTGGCGAGAACTCACCGAGCATGATGGCATTGCCCCTCACGACACGTAACCGCGGGTGAGAGATTCCGGACAAGGAAATCAAGCAAACAACAACCAAGGTGCCAAGCAGCCGAGCTTTGCGTTTTGCCGGATGGGGTGCGGCGGCGCTGGCATCGCGTGTCGCTGTGTGTGCCGCGTTCCATGGCCCTCGATTTGGGCGAAGTCTACTTTAAGTTCCATTCAGAAGCAACATTTACTTGCTATACCCGATCAGAGATACTTCGAATCCCGATTAGTGAACGCCGGCATCGTTCCTTCCAGTATGTCAACGATGGCTTTATTGATCTCAGGATTCTCGATTGCTCCGGACAGATAGTTCATCCGACAGTTCGCTTTCTTGTCCAAGTCGGCGCGAATAATCTGTTCTGCATCGCACACCACTGCCAAATTGGGGTTGTGCGTTACAATAAATACTTGTCTTCGCTGCTTTGCTTCTTTCATGCAGGGTACGAGCAACTCATAAACAGTCTGGTTGTCCAGATTTTCTTCCGGCTGATCGATTACCAGCGGAATGTCATCCTTGTCTAGCAAAAGATAGAACACTAAGAGGAGCGTCCCACGCTCACCGGGCGACAACTCGTGTAATTCCTTGTCTCCCATCCTCAGGGCATAACGTGGTTTTAGGTAGTCCAAGGAAAAGATCAAGTCATAAAGCGCCGCCACACTCTTTCCCTTACGAATTTGATCAGTCACTCTGACTGTTCCTCCCCCAGGCCGCTGGTCCTGATGAAGAGAAACGAGTATTTCTGTTAAGAACGCTTCTATTCCAGCTTCTGTGCTGAAGTCGTGACGGGCCAGAATCGCGCTGAGCATTTGCGCCCCTTGCTCGACCCCACAGAATGTTCCCGTTATCCCCTGACTGACGACCTCGAAGAAATTCTGCTGAAATCCTGTGTCGACTATCGCGACTTCGAAATTGAGATGAAACTTCTCCTTCGCCAGTGGGCGCATCTCAATGAATCCGTGAACGGGCGCATAGAGTTCACGATAGGTGTCCGCTAGCTGTCGAATCACGGCGTGTATCTCCTTCGCCTTCGCAAGCTGTCGTGCTTGTGCACCCTTTAGTTGCCCGGGCACGTCATCCAAGTCTTTCAATTGTTGTTCGTGGTATTTGATCGTGCCGGCTGTGGTTTCGCTCCCAACTATTGTTTGCTTTTGAATCTCCCAGGCTTTGAGTGCTGCCTCGTATGCCTGATATTTCTTGTTGGGTTCATCCAGCTGTGTCTGAAGTTGCTCAATACGTCCTTCAATCCCTCGCTTTTTGTTAATAAGCCCCTTTGCGTTGGAAGGCGACAGCTGTTCGTCGGCCTGAAGCTTTTGCCGTGCCAAGACTCTCTGTTTGTCCGTGAGGGGCTGTCTGTCCACAGAAAACGTCAGTATGTCTTTCTGCGCCAGTCCGACAGCAGCAAGGTCCGACTCACTCTCTGAGGCAAATGTTTGGACCTGTCGCTGCAGATTCTCCAGTCGCGCAAGCAACCTATCGATGACAGCGAGGGATTGCGCCAACACGACTCTCTGCTGGGTGAGGTCGGCGATATCTTTCTCGGCTTGCGCGAGTTCCTGCTTGGCCAATCCAACTGCGGAATCAATCTCGGAGAGCTCCTTCTGTCGAATTGGATCGTTTTCCGGCTTCGCAACGATAGCTGGCTTGGTATTCTCATGCGCTTCCAGCTCGCGGCGTTTGACTGTGAGGAGATTCTCGATAGATTCGCGATGTTTCGGCTGACTCTTCTCTTCGAGTGCGACGATTTCCTGATTGATGCGGCTCAGCTCGCGCTTGAGAAGCTGAATTCTCGCATTAGCTTCGGTTGTCCTGTAAAGCACGAGTTCGTCGAGAGAAGTCTTGCCGAGTCGCTGGGCAGGGTCAACGTGGGAGAAAATTACCTTTTTCAATTCACGGTCAAAATCTGACTCTTCGATCCGTCCAAGTTGGGTGCAGATCTTCTCAAGGAAGTTTTGGGGAATATACTTGACCAACTCCGGCTGATGCTCGTCCACGCCTTCTTCTAACCCTTTCGAAGCGTTGGCACCGCTTTCCCACGTGAGCCTCGCCTGAAACTGCTTAGCCTTGTTGTCCTTAGGTTGTCGGAAGTTGTCGGTCGAGAGAAAAGTGAAGTCCCCATGTTGCTTGGTATTACAAATCAGCCCGATTGTGTCGGTGAGCGCACTCTTACCCTTCCCCTTGTTTCCGATGATAGCAACTAGTCCGGGATTCAGAGGGATCGTGTTATCAAACCAGATTTCGGAAATGGTTGCCGTGGGTTTACGCTCAATCCTCAAAGAGCGAATGAACTTCGTCGAATTGGCTCGAACGCGACTCAGTTGTGGTGGCAATTCGCCAACAAAAACACGCTCGTCAGGCTCATGCAGTACCTGCAAGAGACCTTCGAATGTTGGATCGGCTTTGATCCACGTAAGACACTGCCCGATTCGATCTTTATTTTGAGTATCGCTAAACGAATGCGCGTCGCTGCAATCAAGAAGCCGATCATTGACGGCCGCCTCTGTCAGTGAGGTTTTAGCCTTGGCCCATGCTTCGGCACTTTCAGCGGAAATGAAGACCATGTCTGCGCCGTTGATGATCGTCTTCTTGTCCGCGATCGAATGGTCATTCCACTTGATGTCAGCCCATTCGGTCTTGCCGACTGCCGTCACGAACTTATCTTTGAAATAATGCGATTGTAAGGCCCCGTTAATTGATTCAAGACTGAGGCATAGGTTGCTAAACCCATCGAGCAACGGCGATGCGAATTTTGTGCGTTCCTTTGCTGGGGCACTGTTGATGATTAAGTTTCCGAGGTCAATGAGGCTTTGCTTCGTCGGAAGCGCCTTCCACTTTCCACTGGTTCGAAACTGATCATATTGCGGCGAGAGAACATACTCACTAGAAAGCGCGTTCAGGAATTGCTGTTCAATGACGTCGGGCGTGAGTTCGTTCGAGAAAATGACGTGATAGTTTACGCGACTAAGATGGCCTTGGCTACCACCGAACTTATCGAGGCGGAACTCGATTACCGGTAGAAAAAGCTCGATATTTGCCAGCCGACCCTTCTCCTTTTCTGCAAGGATGCGCTTATAGCCGTCAAGGAACATATAGTCGTTGACGCCGATTACTTTGAATTCGGGGGGCAGCTTTTCTAGTTCGTCCAGAAACTTGGGCCACGGATCAGTGCCTCCATACTGATGGACTAAAGACTCTGGAGTGTGGACATGCAAGTCCCACTTGCGCCATGTTGAGCCGCGGGGATCATTCATGGTTGTTTAGCTCTATTTTGAGAATTGGGCCCCAAGATAAATAGACGGGAATAGCTCCCCCGCTACTTGTCTAGAATCCTACTCTCAAGGACTTAGAAGTCAAAGGTTGGGGAGCGTCAACTTATTGCTAGCTGGTTGATTAAATCGGAAGGTGCAGAGCGAGGACCACGAGATTATGTTTGCCCAGAATCCGCAGCAGATATGGCTGATCGCGACGAGAAACAGTTCAGTCCGTTTTTCATCTAAATTCCACAGTACGATGGTCGCCCGGCACAAGCGTTCTTCATACAAGGGATCTCATAGGACTGGAATTTGAGAGACCTCGGAGGCTCACATAAATGTGCCCACGAAGGCGAGCAGGAAATCTGCTTGTGGAACTCTAAGGATCTCACCGTCTACAAAATCGTCTACAGCGCTGTAGACGAGAAACCAGAAATTACGTGGAAGTGATTGAAAAGATTGGTCGGGGCGAGTGGATTTGAACCACCGACCTCCTGGTCCCGAACCAGGCGCTCTAGCCAGGCTGAGCCACGCCCCGACAACAGCAGGGAAGCCGGATCTGCTCCAGCTCACGCGGACTTACAGAATAGCATAGCTAGCAGGGGCGAGCCACACCTGGTATCGAGCCACCTGAAGTGTAATTCAAGTCAGAGACGATTTGAGGAAAGTTCACTTGTAGCGCATGGGGGAATGGGAGTATTTCCGGGCGACCTGCGGAAGCATCCGACTCCGGTAAAGACGGACCGTTGGGATGTGACCCCTCCGGGTTTCAGCGAAGTCCATCTGGTGTCCGATTCGGGGGATTCGCCCTTGGCCGCCTTAGACCACCAAATAGCAGGTGCCTCGAGACAATTTCTCGGAGCCCCTGTGTCCACCGAATCGAATCCGTCTTAGAACGAGAGCCGCAGCGCCAATTGAATAATGCGCGGGTCGTAAGTCGAGGTGATTTGGCCAAATTGGCTGCTAGTGGTGTCCGTGCCCACGCCGTACCCGCTGAACGTTCCATCTCCGTTGTTGGTAACTCCGGGGTTGAGGAAATTGGCATGGTTGAAAATATTGAAGAATTCCGCGCGAAACTCCAGCTTCACCCGTTCCGTAATCGCGGTCGTCTTTGCAAATGCCAAATCGAAATTGATAAAACCTGGACCGCGCAAGAAATTGCGCGGCAGAGTTCCGTATGTACTCAGGGATGGATTGGCAACGACTTGAGAGTCCGCCGGGAACGCGGTGCTCAGGCTGCTCGGGTTGAACCAGTAATTGCCAGTGCTGGGCATTGGTGAGGTTGCGTTCGGGTTGGTAAACGTCTGTGTTGTCCGGGGATTTAACTGTGCCAGGGACCCTGTGACGTTCGCGTGGACTAGCTGATCGTCTCCCGCGCCGGAAGGACCCTCGGAATAAGGATTTGTGTCCGCGAAAGGAATCGCAAAGACGTCAAAAGGAAAACCGCTATGCCAGGTAACGATAGGGAATAGGCTCCAGCCCTGAGTCAGCCGCTTCGGGGCCGAACTCAACATTCTGTCGATCGGCAAGTCCCATCCTCCGCTGAACGTGATGCGATGGCGGACATCCTGATCGCTTGATGCCCGGAAAAGCTGTGGATCGTAGTACGGCACAGCGCTGTTGCGCTGCTGGAAACCGGAGGCGTCATCGATGCTGTGAGCCAGTGTGTAGGCCAGAGTGAAATAGGTTCTGCCGAAATAGTGAGAGTCCGCCATCTGCCGCGTGAGGCTGGCCTGAAGGCTGTTGTAGTTTGCGTTCGCTACGTTCTTGAATTCGGGCAGGTTCAGATAGCTGCAAAGCTGGCTGGGATCGGTCACACCGGAAGTGCTATCCCCGGAGGCGTCCTGGCAACTGCTATTCCCCGGAACCAGGTTTAAAATGCGATCCGTCGTGCCAAGTACGAACGGGTTGATATCGACAAGGGACGTCAGCCCGTGCGAACTGCTGCCAACGTAACTCACTTCCAGCACTGTGCTAGGTGCGACCTCGCGCTGCACGCTCAGACTGTACTGGTAGGTGTAGGGCGTCTTGAGGTGTGGATCCACCAAATAAACGGATCCTGAGCTGTTGATCGGCAAAAAACCTTCGCTCGCAAAATTGACGTTCGAAGCGGGCGGTTTGGACGGAAAGGGGTTCGGTGTCCCCGTCGTGGTAAAGGGATCAGCCATGTACGAAAGGTTGCCCGTCTGGCCAGGCCCGACCACCGGAAAGTCGTAGATGCCTGCGTTCGCGAAGAACGGGGACTGCCCGTTGAATTGCAGGTTATCCTCAGCCTTCAAAATGTCGTAAAAGATCCCTATCCCACCGCGAACGCTGGTTTTCCCGTCGCCGAGGGGATCCCACGCGAAACCGAAGCGCGGGGCCCAATTCTTCTTGTCGGGAAAGTTCACCCCTACCGGGGCGCCCGGGTCACCGGGGAAGAGCATTCCGATGGGCGCGTTCGGGAACACCGTTGACGGGGTCGTTACGCCGGGGATAATCGAAAACGACCGTCCCTTAGTGTCTTCCTTGGGAGAACTGTACTCGTACCGCAGGCCGAGCGTCAGCGTGAAGCGCCTTGTCAGGCGCCATTCGTCCTGCACAAATCCGTAGTAAGACTTCGAACGGATATTCGATGGTGCTGCCGGACTTTCCGTGTAGCTATAGGGAATACCCAGAAGGAAGTTCGCCAGCGAGTTCCCTGCGCCATAGATAGCTCCGGTGGAGTCGGTGGCATCGAATGTAAACTGGCCATCCACGAAATAATCGTAAAGGGTATTGTTTTGATAGGCGGAGACGCCGCCGCCCATCTTCCAGGTGTTCCTGCCGTGGACGTAGGTAACGGTATCGCTGAGGCCGAATGTATTGTTGGCCAGGACTGTAGGTCCTTGATAGCTCAGTCCCCAGAAAGCACCGTTATCGAATGTGAGGATCGGCGGGCCGATGGGGTTATCGGGCGTGATGCCCGTCATGCCCAGGCTTGCCGGCGAGGGGAACTCGCCGACAGGGTTGTCTTGTGAGCGAAAACTCCTTTGCGTGAAAGCGCGAAACTCGTTGATCAGATTTGCCGTGAAACTGCGTGAATAGGCGCCATTCAAATAGTAATCGTTGACCTGCGTCCCATCAGGGAAGCCCGGCGCGGTGGCGTAAACAAAGGGATTTAGCTGGGGATTGCGAAATCCGCCAATTGTCACGGTCAACTTGTCTTTTTCCGAAAGGACAAAATCGAACTTCATCGTGAGCTCGTTGTTGTTGTTGGTGTGCGCGCTTTGATAACTGGCGACCCCGCTCGGATTCGGAGTTGACGGAATCAAACCCGCTGCAATGTAGGCCTTGGCTACTGGATTGAACTTGCTTGGATCGATCACCGCGCAAGGGGCGGCGCAGCCATTGGCCGCGAAGTAAGGGTTCTGCTGCAAGAATGCCTCGACGTTTGGGTCCCCCGAGAAGTCGCCATTCTGCAATTGCGCCGTCGTGAAAACGGTCTGCGAGCCCGTGGTCTGCTGAGAGGAGAGGCGCTGCCCCTGGTAGCCCACAAAGAAGAAAAACTTGTCCTTCCGGATCGGTCCGCCGAGCGTGGCGCCATACTGGTTCCTCTTCAGTACGTCCCTTGGCAAACCATCGACCTTGTTAAAAAAAGTATTGGCATTAAAGGCGTCGTTCCGCAGGAATTCAAAGGCACTTCCGTGCCATTCGTTCGTACCTGATTTGGTGACAACGCTGATAATGCCGCCGGAGTTGCGGCCATATTCGGCGGTGTAGTTGCTCTCTAGGATGCGGAATTCCGCGATCGTGTCCGGGTTGGGATTCAACACCACGCTGTTGTCCAGCAGGTTGTTGTTCAAGCCGCCGTCCAGTAGATAGGTCACGGAGTCGCTGCGGCCGCCCGCGATGCTGTAACTTCCAGCCGCCGTGGAATCTCCGTTGGTTTCCGTGACACCGGGTTGAAGGGCGGCGAGGTCCAGCACGTTTCGGCCATTCAGTGGCGCGCGTTGGATGGTTTCGCCGATGACGCTGGCGCCGATGGTTTGGTTGACCGTCTCGACGTTCGCCGCCTGGCTGGTCACCTCGACCGATTCACTCGCTTGCCCGATGGACAGTTTGGCATCCAGTCGAAGCGACTGGTTGATTTGAAGCCTTTGATGCTCGAATACCTGTTTGCGAAAACCCGTCGCCTCAATCGTCACTTCATACTCCCCAATTGGGAGCGAGAGCACCTGGTAGAAACCAGTGGCGTCGGTGCTAGTGGTCCAGGCAATTTTGGTTCCGGTATTGGCCACGTTCACCTGTGCTCCAAGAATCGGAGCGTTGCTTGGATCCGTAACGTTCCCAATGATGCGTCCGGTGGCATCCTGGCCCCGCAGGGCAAATCCTGTCATTGCAAATATGAGGACGGAAAAGAAGGCCATCCACGTAGGTCCAGATAAGAGTTTCACGGAGGTTCCCCTGTTCCTGAATTTCGCAACTTACGTGCTTTCCCTGCCCTCGACAGCAAAGCCTAGCGTCCCGCGAACTGCTTGCACCTGGAGGATGAGGCAGTGACGGTTCTCAGCTCCACTGGCCCGACCGAAGAAATGAGCTGCTGATGTACCGAGGATCGGAAATTTGGTGGAAGAACGCCGACGGGATCAGTCCGGAAATTCCGGCTCAACGACAGACTACGACCAAGAGGAAACCGTAATTCCATACCCCTGACCCACCAAGACCTGCCCCATTGATGAGCAAGATTCTTAGGCACGCGGGTTTGCGCTGTCAAGAAACTCTTTTGCAGGGTACGCTACCGACGATTTTCCTCGTGCAATTAGCAAGGCAGCGAGGGGCGTGCTCACTCTCGGGAATTGCCCAAACGGATCAGCTTGGCCTCAATGATCGCCGGATGTTGCCGGATCGGTCCAAGAATCTCTTCCGAAACTTTCCCGTCCAACCGCACCAGGGATACGGCTTCCGCGCCCTGGGCCGCTTCTCGCCGCCCCAGCGCAAAGGTGGCGATATTCACCCCGTGCTTCCCAAGTGTCGTCCCAACGTAACCGATCACTCCGGGTTCATCATTGTTGCGCAAGTACAACACGGTGCCGTCCAGCTGCGCCTCCAGCGCAATGCCATCAATGTTGATCGCGCGTGGCGCACCATCATGCAGCACCGTTCCCTCCGCGCTGAATCCCCGCGCCCCTGGGTTGTCCGGCAGCGCCGCCACTTCCAGTGTGTTTGGAAAGCCGCGCTCGCGCCGCCGTGTCTCTTCTTCCACCGTCAGGCCCCGCGCGGCGGCAATCGCCGGCGCATTCACGACATTCACTTTTTCATCCAGCACGGCGTTCAGCAGCCCCGCCAGGACCGCGCTTCGCAAAAGGTGCGTTCCCACTTCCGCCAACTCTCCTGCATAGCGGATCCTCACCCGCGCCGGCCGCGTCGCCGACGCCTGCGACACGAGCGACCCGAGCTGCTCCGCAAGCGCCAGATACGGCCGCACCCGCCGGTACTGCTCCGGTGACAGTGCTGGCAGGTTCACCGCATTGCGGATCACGCCTTCGGCCAGATAATCCCGCACCTGCACAGCCACTTGGTTTCCCAACTCCTCCTGCGCTTCCGCAGTCGAGCCCCCCACGTGAGGTGTGCAGATGACATTCGGCAACCCAACCAGCGGCGAATTCTTCGGCGGCTCCTCCACAAACACGTCCAGCGCCGCCCCGGCGACATGCCCGCTCTTCAACGCCGCAGCCAAATCCGCCTCGTGAATCAATTCTCCGCGCGCCGCATTCACGATGCGCACGCCCTTTTTCATCTTCGCAATCGACTCCGCATTGATCATGTTCCGCGTCTGCGGGCTCACCGCCGTGTGCAGTGAAATGACGTCGCTCTCCGCCAGCAACCTCTCCAGCGGCACCAGTTCCACGGATAATTCCTTTGCCGCCGCCTCGCTGATATACGGATCGAATGCCAGCACTCGCATGTCAAATGCGTTCGCACGCGTCGCCACTTCGCTCCCAATCCTGCCCAACCCGATCAGCCCCAGCGTTTTCCCGCGCACTTCCGCGCCGGACGAGGATTTCTCCCAGCGCCCTTCCCGCAGCGCCGCGTCAAACTTCGGCACCTGGCGCACCAACGCTAGCAGCAGCGCAAACGTATGCTCGGCCACGCTGACGGAGCTTCCTCCCGGCGTGCTCATCACCAGGATGCCGCGCTTGGTGGCCTCCTCCAGATTGATGTTGTCCACGCCCACACCTGCGCGGCCCACAACGCGCAGGCGCGGCGCCTTGTCCATCAGTTCCGGCGTCACCTTCGTGGCGCTGCGCACGATCAGAGCGTCCGCGTCGGGCAACTCGCCCGCCAGCGTCTCCTTCGTGGTCTGCACTATGTTCCATCCCGTCTGTTTCAGCAGTGCCACTCCGCGCTCGCTAATCTTGTCAGCTACGATGACTTTCATCTCTCCTCGTTTCCGGGTAAAAGCCGCGGTCGCTTTCCCAGCGGTCTCTTCCCAAGGGCTAAAAAACATTCCAAGTTACTGTGCCGGCCGCAGACTGTCAATCGGCATTCCTTCCGAGAATCCTCGGTGCTCCCTAGCGGCCTCTGCTATAGTTCACAAAAGGGAGCCTGACATGACTCTTTCCGAGCAGCTTCAGAAAGATATTGTAGCCGCCATGAAAGCGAAGGACGAGTTGCGCCTCAGCGTTCTGCGCATGGTGAAGGCGGCGCTGCAATTGAAGGAAGTGGAAAAGATACGCCCGCTCGATGCGGTCGAATCCATCCAATTATTGCAGACCCTGGTCAAGCAACGGAAAGAATCGATCGACCTATTCGCGAAGGGCGGACGGCAGGACCTCGTCGACAAGGAGACCCGCGAACTCAAGGTCCTCGAAACCTATCTCCCCGCCGGTGCCTCGGAAGCGGAGATGGACGCCGCCATCAGCAAAGCCATAGCCGATCTGGGCGTCACCTCCATCAAACAGATGGGCGCCGTCGTAAAAGCCGCGAAGGAGACGCTGACCGGCAAAGCCGTTGACGGCAAGGCGCTCAGCGACCATGTCCGGGAACGATTGTCTAAGCTCGGCTGACAACGCCTTGCACTCGGTGGGCCGGGTTTTGTAGATACAAGCGGCTGCCTTCTGGGGCAGGCGCCTTTGCCTTTCAGGGAAGCCAAACATTGCATCGTCCGCGATAATCCCATGCCCTTGCCGCAACAAATTCCCGTCCGCTACGCCGAAGACGATGCCGGCTACGTCAGCATGCGCCCGGTGGTCAAACAGACCTTCCGCCTGAACGAACTCACCGACATGGTCGTCAGCATTGTCGGGAAGGACGTCGCCCGCGTCCAGCAAATCTTTCGCACCGGCACGGTGCTCTACAACGGATACCGCTACTGGTGGGACAGCATCTCCGCGGACCTGCGAGAATTTGAAGAGCTGCTGCTGCCCTTTCCGGAGGACGATCCCTCGCGGCTGTTTGACCCTTCCCAAGTGACTTCGGTCCTGCTCGAATTCGGCGGCGGCACGCAGCGCCACATTGTTGAGATCACAGCCAAGGAGGCAGGCGAGAAGAAATTGTTTGCCAAGGGCTCGGCGTGGGATGTGCTGGTGGAGTTCGCCGCAAGTGGCACGCCACGGTACGAAAAATACTCGTATGCGCGGCGCACCGACCTCTTCCGCCTCATCTTGCCCTACGATCGCGCTCAGCAACTCCTCGACGCCCTCCTGGAAGCCGCTCCCCGCGGCCTCCGCCATCGCTGGAGCACGCTTCGGCCTCCCGCTGCGCTGACGTTTGTGATTCCCAGAAAGTAATTGCCTGGCGCCGGGAACGGCGTCCGGTGGAGGGTGGGAGCAGTGTGGGGCAGGAAAAAATCCCAAAATGGAACGGAAGGTGTTGCCAGAGAGGCCCTTCGAGGCTCGGGGCAGGGGGGTACACCCCCCTGTTTTCGTATCAAGGGGAAACAAAGGACTTACGGGAGAAATCGTTGTATCGGCGTTAATATACTTGGCTAACCAAGTGGAAAGTGATAGATTATGGCCTTCGGATGCGCGGTTGATTTCCTGTCGCTCTCACGATATGAGGGCGGAGCCTTGATTATGCCAACAGCCATAATTCACGGAGTCTTTGATGAAGCGGGGAAGTTTAACGATCACAATATTGTTTCTATCTGTGGCTGGATAAGTCGCTTGGAGCACTGGGAAGTATTCGGCCTAGATTGGTCACGGGCAATGGACCAAGCGCAAATCGCAGAACTGCACACTACCGAATTTATGGACCTTCACGGGCAGTACTTTGAGTTACGTGACAAATGGGGTGAACATGCAGACAACAAAAAATACGAAGTTCTTTCCCACTGTGTGGACATAATTAGAAAAAATGCTGAGCACGGAATAGGTGTTGCTATTGACGCTAAACACCTGCGTTTGATGACGCAGAAAGATAGGGACAAGATCGGTAATGATCCCTTCTATATGGCTTTTCAAGAAGTCTTAAATCAAGCGATGGTGCATGTCGAGGCATTTGCGAAAAGCTCAGGGCTAAACGTTGGCTTAGGATTGATATTTGACCAAGACGAAAGGCAATCCTTGGAGGCCGTAAAACTACTCAACAAAATAAAGAAAGAAAGAAAAGACATCCGAGATAGAATTACAGGAATTTGTTTTTGTGACCGAAGGAAATATAATCCCATACAAGCCGCCGATTTCATTGCTTATGAAGCAAAAAAGGAACTGGAACGCAGAATCTATAGTCCTCATAAGCCAATTTCTCCTTGGTTTGATGCATTGTCTTGCAGGAACGAACAGCATCGACTGGATGGATTCTTCAACGGACGGATATTCGATGCTCGGGCATTAGACTACGAGGCCAGTTTGTAAAAAGCTAAAGGAAATGGCAATGGGCAAGGAATGGGACATAACATTAGAAAGTCTTAAATTTGCTCTAGCGGTCGTCATTCTCTTGATGGGGATACTCTTCGGACTCCCATTCTCCATCGCTGTAGTAGTTGCTGTATTTCGTATGGCGGGATGTTGATTAGTATTGCGAGGTGAAGAACAAAAAGCCCCGATGCCAGTCGGGGCCTGAAAACTAGGACGCAATCCAATCGTAGCATGGAGTGTGTCCAGTGCGAAAGAAGATCAATTCTCCCAAGGACCAAAATTTTTCTCAAGCGATGAAATTGTTAAATCTATCGCTTTCAATGTTAGAGCTAGTGCTTTTGCGCCCGTCTCAGTCGAGTTCTTTTTCAGATTCTTTTCAAATTCCTCCTCAAAAGAACAAGAGGAAGAAGAAAGCGTCTGCTTCATAGCCGCTCCTCTAGTCAATAAAATCGAAATCGTTTGCTGTTGCATGCGGACGGTCTTATAGATGCCAACAAGGGCTTGAGCAAGTCGCTTCTCATTATCGGTCATGTCAGTTTTCCTCGTAGTGGTATAGTAGACCTATGAGGCCAAAAGGAAAGAAGTCACAACCGGGAATCGCCAAATCTGATGAATATGCGACGTTTGAATCCTCGCTCAAGAAGGTTCTGACAGTATCCCACGAAGAGATGCAGAAGAGAATCAAGCGCGCTTCTTCGGCCCGCGCTTCAAATGCAAAGGATTAGGCTGTCGTTTCCTGCACCTTGCCAGTCACCTCCGCAAAGGTGAGCCGCTTCCCCGCGATCTGCGATAAGGCTCTCTGGAATCTCTCGCCGTCATTTTCCATTTCCCGATTGTTGTAGCGGAACACCTGTTCGTCTAGATACCGGAAAATATGAAAAGGCTCGACGCTGATATAGGTTCCCTTCAATCCGCGCTTAACCAAACTCCAGAAGTTTTCCAGTCCATTGGTGTGAACCTGCCCGTCAACGTACTTCTCCGCATGGTCAATCACTCGGTGCTGGAAATCTTGGTACTTCAATCCCTGATAGGAAAGGAGCGCGTCGGTGTAGATTGCACTTTTCGCCGCGATGTGTGTTCGGACTTGCGCCTGAACATGATGCTTGCGGCGATTGGGAATTGTCATTGCTCGGACTTCGCCGCCACGTTCCAACATTCCCATCACAGCAACCCTGTTATTCCTCGAACCACGCTCCGGAATTAGTCTCTTGCGCCTATCCGCGTGCATGAATCGGGCCGCACCACCAATGTAGGTTTCATCCACTTCGACGTGCTTTCCCTCGCCGCCTAACTTGCCAATACTGCCAGTCTGCAAAGCCAAACGCAGACGATGGAGAACAAACCATGCGGACTTCTGAGTGATTCCCAAGTCGCGGCCCACTTCATAGGAACTGATTCCGTTCTTGCAGTTCACCAGCATCCAGAGAGCGGTAAGCCACTTGTCCAGCGAGATCGGCGAATCCTCAAAGATTGTGCCCACTTTGACGGAGAATTGTTTCGCACACTTCCTGCACTTCCACCGCTTCTGAGTGGCGAGATAATAGTGTTCAGTGCTTCCGCACTTGGGGCATTCTGGGCCATTGGGCCAGCGGAGAGCCGCGATAGTATCAATGCAAACCTGCTCATCTGAGAAGTAGCGAATCGCTTGCTGTAATGTTTTGGGCTTCATATCTCTCACCTGCCCAAACTCTATCAAACTCTCGTTGGTTAGTCAAGTATATTATCGCCGTTGTATCAAGGGGAAACAAAGGAGTTAGGGGAGAATCTAGGGAAAAATTCGAGGTTAAGGGTTCAAATCGGGAAAAAGGCGGGGAAAAGTCTAACGCTGAGGCGCAAAGAACGCTGAGTTGCGCAGAGGAGGACAGGCCGTTCGGCATTAAGGGTCCAAATTGGGAAAAAAGCGGGGAAAAATCTAACGCTGAGGCACAGAGAACGCTGAGTTGCGCAGAGGAGGACAGGCCGTTCGGCATTAAGGGTCCAAATCGGGAAAAAGGCGGGGAAAAGTTTAACGCTGAGGCGCAAAGAACGCTGAGTTGCGCAGAGGAGGAGCGGTCGTTCGGCTCGCAGGGCTGGCTTCCCGCAGGGGCCGGGGCAAACAGAATGAGAATCCTCGTCGGAACCGGATTTAACAGTTCGCAGTTTCGGGCGTTTCTTCTTGGCGGTCCCAATGCCCGGCACGAGAGTGACGGAGTTTTCAGGAGCTGCGCGAGAGACATGGTGGCTACGCGGCCGAAGTGTTGTCGGCGGGAGGTTGAGTGGGAGATTGATCGGTAGGTTGCTCGGGAGCCTCGGCCGGGGGAGCCTTCACGCGGGATTTAGGGTAATTGGGGTGATCCTTGTGGTATTTGAGTTTGAGCAGTGTTTCATAGGTGGGAAAGTCCAGAAACCAGCGGCGGGCCTCATCCTTGGCGCCTTCCTGGGATTGCAAGAGGAGGAAACCGATGTAGGCGAGGCTGGTGGCGCGGCGGGAAGAGATGCGGTTGGCGGCGAGGGCGGTGAAGAGATTGCCGAGGACGTGGTTGATGTCAATCTGCGTGATGAAATCGCCGGCGGGGCTGGCGAGCTCGGCGGAGAGATCGTCCTCACGTTGTTCGATGCTGGCGCGGCGGGCGTGGGCGAGGCAGAGGCCATGGTGCTTGGGGTGAGCCGGAAGGCCGCACATGCGTCCATTGGCGAATTTGAATTGGCAAAGGTTGAAGATATCGGTTGGTCTTGCGTTTGACATGGGGAAATTATAGCGCAGTATATACCACAAGGTCAATACACTTATGCGTACCGGTACGAAGATTTTCTCGGCGTTCGAATGGCTGTGGAAAAGTCGGGAGACGTTAGCAGTCGGGAGTCCGTAGTTGGGAGTTCGAACGCGGAGAGTGGAAAAGTCTCGGAGTCGGTAAAGAGGCGGCAAGAAAAGTCAAAACCCGCACGTGCAAAATCGGCACATGGGGACCCGGTAGGCTTTCGAATGGCTGTGGAAAAACCGGGAAGAGTTAGCAGTCGGGAGTCCGTAGTTGGGAGTTCGAACACGGAGAGCAGAAAAGTCTCGGAGTCGGTAAAGAGGCGGCAAGAAAAGTCAAAACCCGCACGTGCAAAATCGGCACATGGGGCACCCGGCTCGTGTGCGGGATCTGTTCGTGAAAATCACGAGCTCAATTCATAACGATATTTTCTGGCGCGAGTCAAGAAGGCCTCTTCCCCACCCTCCATAATGTCCTTCACCGCTTCAATCACCTCCGGATCGTCGATTGATCCTTGGACTGCGATCCGTCCCGTTTTTCGGTCGATTGACTCAAAGACGATTATTTGTTCAGCGTCGCCCGAGACCGGGATGTTCGGATTGTGGGTCGCGACAATTATTTGTCGAGATTCCTTTAAGTTTCTGAGAATTTCAACTACGAGGTCGAAAACTAGCCGATTATCCAGATTGTCTTCGGGCTGGTCGATGATCAACGGATGGTTGCCCTGAAGAAGAATGATCGGGACGAGCGCGCTGCACCTTTGGCCAGGAGAAAGGCTCGTAATAGGTTGTCCGTCCAGGGTTATTTCTGGGTGATCGTCAACCTCAATTTCTTGCATCTCGAGCAACGTCTGCAACTTGTCGGCGTAATAATACTTCTCTCCGAACTCGTCGTTTCTGGGGTTGAGATGGGCGTGTATCCTCTTGGCGTCTTCCGATGAAATGGAATCTTTCCCATCTGGATGCGACGCAACAAGAATGTCTTCTTTCCCCTTTAACACTGAAGAGACGAATTGCGACGGGGTGAATTTGGAACTAACGACCTGAGCCATGCGCCGTTGCATGTAATTCAATCCGACATTCCTTAGAACGCCCATCTCCTTTTGAGGCGCAGTTCCTGAACCTGAGGTTCCGAGCCGCCGCTCGAATTCCTCTCGGTCTCCGAGCGCTGCGAAGCTAATTGCGATCTTCGGACCATGCGCAATCGCAGTTGACAATCTGGCATTGATTTCATCCTTTGTTGCAGCACGAACCCTTGACCTCTCTGCCTGCAACTTCTCATATCCGACCAGCAGGGCGTCCCGTGCGGTGAGATCCGCAACCAAGAGGCTTCGCTCCTTTGCGATCTTCTCCTTCTGCGCAAGAAGTCCATCATATTTCGTCTTGCGAGCGCGCCTTTTATCGAGACTAGACAGATTCTTGGCGTCTCCACCTGCAACAGCCGATAGTTTGGCAATGGCGGTCGTCTCGGCCTGTCTTGCTGCCTGGCTTTCGTGCTCTAGTGCCTTCATCATCTGGGCGAGCGAGGAAAGAAGAAGTGAATGTGCCTCTGCGGCTTGACTGATTAGAAAGCCGTCCTTCCCAAAGACCCGTTCGTGTACAGTCGGGTCCGAAAACTTGGAGGCGATCTCGCTCAGTTTGGCTCTGAGATCGTATTCCAATGAGAGGCCTTTTCGTACTTCTCCTAAGCTCTCCGCAGCGCCCGCCAATATTTTCTCATGCTCAAGAATCTTATCGATTTCAAAGAATATGGCCTGCATCTCTGGCGTATTAATCTTTTCAAGTGAACTTCGGGCCTCTTCGAAATCCTTGATCGTGGGGATGAGTTGTTCCAGTCGTTTCGCTGTGTCCTGAATCTTAAGGCGGTTTGTTCGAAGTTGGTTCTTCTTCTCATTTAGGCTTTCGACGATTTGTCGAAGCGGCTGTATGAACCTGTCTAAGAGGCCAAGTTGTTTTTTTGAATCGGTACCCAAAGTTTCAATTTCATTCCATCCGTAGATTTCAGCCTTGTACTTGGCAGAAGTCGAGAGGTTTACGCCTGCGTCATCACCGCTGAGAAAGTGGCTCTCGTAAGTTCTCTTTTCCCACCCGCTGTAAAATGATTTGACGACAATCTCTTCCCCATCCTCAGCTTCGAGAAGTAGAAGGATTGTTGTGTCCTTAAGTGCGTGGTTCAATCTGCCGTAGATATCCTGTTGCAAATTCGCAGGAAGTAATTCAACTTCAGCTCTATCCTTGAAAACAAAACGCAACGCATCAATCGCCGCCGACTTCCCGGCACCTCTGCCTCCGATGAAGCAAGTTAAGTTGTCAGCGAAGCCCAGTATTTGCGGCTTTGTCGGGCCGCTCTTATTGCTCCCCTTGAAGAAACCATCTGTCGTCAGGAGAACAACACCTTTGATCTTTGGGAAAGCATGGGTACCAACTGTGTCGGAGTATCGGATTCTTACCTCTGGGTCTTTCAAAGCAAGGCTCAGGTCGTGCCAACCGGTCTTTGTCATTTTGACGAAGGTGATCTTCTTTTCGTAGCCTATGGCCGACACACAATGGGCATCACTTGTGAGCACAGCTGCAATAGGCCGTATACCCAGCGTCTCGCAATGCTCACCTCTGTAAAACTGCCCCTCGGTGCTCTTTTGGATTTGGACCGCATCGACGCCCGCATCGACTAGGAATTGCAGGTAGGAATTCTGAATCTGATCCGCCAGGCTCTTTTCGACGCTTCGCAGGTTCTCTAGCATCACATTCTTTTCGGATGTCCAGTCTTTGCCGTCTTTTTGCTTCTCGAAGTTTTCCCTGTCTCTTTTAACCATCAAATAGTTAATTTCAGAAACGGTGAAGAAGGCCCGTCTCAGGCCTTTTTCTGCGTTCACGTGAGAAGCGATACATATTCCGTCGCTTTTATGAACCCTTTCCACCAAGTCTCTAATGTCGACCTGGATTACGTCGGATACTGCTCTTTGCTCATAGTCCTTCAGTCCGTGTGCGCCATGGAATATTTGCTCAATATCTTCGGGGCTTTTTCCTTCTCTAAAGATGCAGAGGAGATGGACCGCATCCTTAGTGGAACTAGAGACTTGCGTAAGTGACACGTTAACTTCGATCGCCGGGAGAGCCACCGTACTAGTTGTTTGTTTTTGACTCAGGGAGGCGATTTCGCAGGACTTCCGGCTTTTCATGTGGTCTGTAATGGCGATGAGGTCGAGATGCTTCTCTGCCGCGGCCTCTAGGAAAGTTGACGAAGGAACAGGATTGTTATCTCTGTCGCATACATCAAAGGAAGCGTCGCCATAATTCTCGGATCTTGGAAAATCACCCGACTCATCACTGTGGATCTGCAGGTCGACACGCTTAAAGTTCGAAGCGCGTAACAATTCGCTGACGACACGCTTCCTCACTTCATCTGGATTCATCGAAGTTCGCTCTACGGCTCAGTCACAGCCTCAACTATAGCGGAGTCGAATATTATCAGGGAAATTAAATTACGCGGCGGGTGGCGGGTGACGAGTGACGAGCGAGAGGAAAGGCGAAATTGGAAAATGGAAAATCGGGAAACCCAAGTGCAGGAAAAGAGACGAAATTCGAAATGCGAAAATCGAAATTCGGGCGCCCCGAGGGCTGGCCGCCACAAAGTCTGGAGAAAAGCCTCAGGCCTGAAGGCCTGAGCTACAGCTTGGGATGACAGAAAGAGCAGTGGCGAGTGGCGAGCGGGGAAAAAGGCGAAAGGCGAAACTGGAAAATAGAAATTTGAAAATCGGGAAACCCAAGAGCAGGAAAAAAGACGAAATTCGAAATGCGAAAATCGAAATTCGGGCGCCCCGAGGGCTGGCCGCCACAAAGTCTGGAGAAAAGCCTCAGGCCTGAAGGCCTGAGCTACAGCCCGGGATGACAGAAAGAGCAGTGGCGAGTGAGAGGAAAGGCGAAATTGGAAAATGGAAAATCGGGAAACCTCACGCGAGCGCCGGATTAGGTGATTGTGCCAATGGGCCGGGTGAGGATAGAGCAAGCCACGATCCCTCCACTACGGTCGGGATGACAAAAGGAGCAGTGGCGGCTGGGCCTAGGCTTAACCACTAAGACGAAATTGGGTGGCCTATGAGCCGATTTTGCACGTGGGGGTTTTGACTTTTCTCTCTGACCCTTGGCAAACTTCGAGGCTTCCCCGCTCTGCGCTTTCGAACTGTCAACTTTGAACTGCCGACTGTAAACTGAGCATCCAATTAGAATGCTCATTATGAGCAGCCGACACACTTCCCGCCGGGACTTTATCAAGACCGCCGCGCTGGCGTTGCCGCTGGCCGTCGCCGGCCATGGCCATCCGCAGGCGAAATCCGCCTCGGCCAAAAAGAGCGCGAATGACTTCGTCTCCATCCGCAACGGGCGCTTTGAGTTGCGCGGGCGTCCGTATAGTTACATCGGGTCCAGTCTTTGGTATGGATGCTATCTCTCGGACGCCAAATTAAGCGGGGGCCGGGAACGCCTCATTCGCGAGCTTGACCGCCTGCGGAGCATCGGCGCCACCAACATCCGTATGCTGGCGAGCTCGGAGACTTCCCCGCTGGTTGGCGCCCTTCCCCGCGGGATCACGCGCGCTCCCCGCGACTGGGACGAGGATCTGCTCTCCGGCTTGGATTTTTGTCTGGCCGAAATGGCCAAACGCGACATGCGGGCGGTACTTTTCGTGTCGAACTATTGGCAGTGGTCCGGCGGCTTTGCCCAGTACGTTCGCTGGATTACCGGCGACACGATTCCCGACCCGGACAAGCCGGTGATGGAAAAGGGCAATTGGAGGGGCTTCTCGGAATTTTCCGCGCGGCTTTACGTGACGCCCGCCGCCAACCAGCTTTATCTGGATTACATTGCGCAACTCATCCAGCGCCGCAACACGGTGAACGGCCGGGTCTATCGTGACGACCCGGCGATCATGACCTGGGAACTTGCCAACGAACCGCGACCCGGGAAGAACGCCGCGGTCAGTGGAGTGCCGGAGTTCTGCCAATGGGTGGACGGGACGGCGCGATTCATTCATGCGCAGGATCCGAATCATCTCGTTTGCAGCGGCTCCGAAGGCATTTATGGTTGTTTGGGCACGCCGGATGCCTTCGTGAAGGCGCACGAAACTCCGGCGATTGATTATGCGACCGTCCACGTGTGGCTCAAGAACTGGAAGTGGTTGAAAGACTTTCAGCTGGGACCCGATTACGAAATCGCCGCCGAACGTGCACGGAACTACGTAGAACAGCACAACGTCCTGGCCACCGACATGATGCACAAGCCGCTCGTAATGGAGGAATTCGGCCTGCCTCGAGACCACAAAAGGTATGCGCCCGGCAGCCCTACCACTACCCGCGACGATTATTTCAGTCGAATGTTTGAGCAGGTCGCGGAATCCTGCCAGGCCGGACGCGCCCTCCAGGGAGCCAATTTCTGGGCGTGGGGCGGCGAAGGCCGCACTGGCGGCGACATGAGTTCAGCCAGCGCGTTGATAGGCGACCCGTTCTGCGAACCGCAGGGGATAAACTCTGTCTTCGACACGGACAAGAGCACGTTGGCGGTCATCGCCCAGGCCAATAAAAAACTGGCCACCCTTACGAAGTAGCCGATTTGCTGATTCTTAACGACGTACAAATTGATGAACGGGGAGGAACGAGGTCCGGCTTTAGGCTTCTGTCCAGCGATCTGACGAGGGAAGCTTTCCCAACAGCGACACATAGGAGGAACTGCAGAGGATGTGCTATCGTGCCAGAGAAAGCGAGAGCGAGGGAGAATGGCGGAACGACCGGTATTGGTGGGATTGATCCCGCAAGCCGTGGTGCTCGATCCTGGCGACCAGGTGAGCTGGATTTCGGATGCGGGGAACCTCCGAGTGGAGTTCGATGCGAAGCGCTGCCCGTTTTCCTCGAACGTATTTCAGGCGCCGGTCGGGATGAGGCTGCTGAGCGGGCCGGTGGCGCCGAACACAAAAGTGGGCAGCTACAAATACCGGCTGTGGCTGAACGAGCAGATGGTGGGCCGAGGTGAAGTGATTGTGCGCTAGAGAGAAAGGCGAGGCGCTGAGTGCGCCCCCCTGGATGCGCATCTCCCAAGGAATCAAGCATAAAGCTAATGAAATGGGCCGTAGGACGCTGAAGCGGGAAACGTCCTCGCGCGGGACTTCCCGGTGGACTGGGCGAATGAGGAAAAACAGAGAGAGGGAAGTCAAGGAAGAATCGACGGAGGATTGCCCTTAGTCACCGGCGAGGCGGACGCGGCCGGATTCGACGGATTCGGCGAGACTGCGGCGAACCGGGCCGAGGACAAATGCGGGAACGTCGCGCTCCGGCTCGACGGAGAGGTTGGGGGCACTGCGGGGAAATTCGACGCGGCGGTCGAGCTGGAGACCCGCTTCCTTGAGGAACTCGGCGGAGAAGCCGAGGTCTGCAGCGCGATCCACGCCCCAGAACCAGAGCTTCTCTTCGTTGCGCTGGAGGAAGCAAAAAGACTCTGCGAGCTTCTTCATGGCGCGATCGAACGAGGAGGCGAGGAAAAAGGTGTTTAGGTTCCAGGCGTGGCGAGGGTATTGAACGCGGATTCGGACGCAGTACTTACCGGCTTGGTTGAGCTCGATGCTGCAGCAGTATTCATTCCGAGTATGGTTGGCGCGTCCTGGCAAAGATTTGGCCATGATTGACTCCCCCGAGACCGCAAGAGTGGACAAGAAGGACCGAGACGCCCGAAAACTCGCCTTGAGAGGCGCGAAGTCTTGTGAGTGACTACCGTTCGAGTCGGCCCGAGCCAGACTGATATAGGCTAGCGGGTGGGGAGGCGCAGGGCAAGAGGGGGCTCAGAGAAAATATAAATCCTTTATGTTCTGTAGCTTAGGCTATTCGGGAGTACCAAAACTGCGCATCTTCTCGGGCATTAGTTTGAGCTTACCTTCCTGTTTCAAGCGTTCTTCCAGAGAGGTCTGGAAGGCAGCAAAGGCCAGATCGCGCTTGGATTGGAGGAGGGTGTCAGTGATGTTCTTCTTCTGTTTCTCAAAATCGGCGGGATTCGGCTCGACTTTCTCCGCAACCTGATAGACGAACCAAGAAGCACCCATAAGCACAGGAGTGCCCACGTCACCGGGTTTGAGGGAGAAGGCTGCGGAGAGCAGCCTGGCGCTGCCGAGGCCGGGGAGATTGCCGTTGCGGGCAAAGAGGTCGGAGGTTTTGGGGTCGAGGCCAAGTGATTTGGCGGCGGGCGCGAACTTTTCACCAGCTTTGACACGCTTGGCGAGTTCCCCGACCTTTGCGAGAGCCAACTGCTCGCCCCTCTGTTGCTTGAGTTCGGAGACGATCTTGTCACGGACTTCCTCGAGAGAGCCGGGGTGAGCGGGCAAGACCTGCTTGAGGGAGAGGACCACGTAGCCGCGATCGGTACGGATGGGCAGGCTCAGCTCACCCTCGCGCAGGCGAACGATTTCGTCCTTGACGTCCTGGGAATTGCCGAGCTCGAGAACGGGATCGTTGGCGGCGACGGGACGAGTTTCGGCAAGCGAGAGGTGGTACTTCTGAGCCAGGTCGTCGAGAGTGGTCTTGTTGGATTGACGGATTTCGGCGGACATGTTGTCGGCGGTAGTGGAGGCCTGCTGGTCGACTTTCTGGAGCAGAAGAGGCGTGCGGATAGAATCCTTCACATCGTCGAAGGGTTTGGTATGGGCGGTTTCCTTATCGAGGACCTTAATGATGTGGAAGCCGTACTGGGTGCGGATGAGGCCGGAGATTTCGCCTTTGCGCAGGCTGAAGGCGGCCCTATCGAATTCCGGAACGGTCTGGCCATGAATGAGCCAGCCCAAGTCACCACCTTTGGCCTTGGAGCCGGGATCCTCGGAATACTTTTTGGCGAGATCCTCAAAACTGGAGCCTTTCTTCCTGGCCTGGGCAAGGATGTCCTCGGCTTTCTTTTCAACTTCGGCAACCTCGGCGTCGGTCTTGCCAACGGTAGTTAGAAGAATGTGTTCGGCGTGAACGCGGTCGGGGACCTCGTACTGCTGGATGTTCTGCTGGTAGATGAGCTTGAGCTCGTCGTCGGTGACGGAGGTATTCTGACGGAGCTGGGCAAGGTCGAGCAGGCCGAAGCGGACGACGCGTTTGTCAGGAATTACGAATTTGGACTTGTTCTGCTCGTAATAGGCTCTGATTTCGCTCTCGACAGGGATGATCTTCTCAGCAAGATCCTCGGGGCGAGCAGCAGCGTAATCGAGCTTGATCTTTTCGTTCTCGAAACGAAACTCTTGCTGGATTTCGGCGGGGCTAGCACTGATGCCGTCGGTGAGCAGCTTGTGGAACTTTTCCTCGACCAGGCCGGAGCGGATCAGTTCCTCAAACGCAGGGACGGTCATCTGAAAGCGCTGCTGGACTTCGCGGGAATAGGCGTCCATGCCAACAAAGGATTCGCCATTGAAGACGGTGGGGAGATACTGACGTATGCGGTCGGCCCGCTCCTTGTCGCTGACGGTGATGCCGAGGCGCTTGGCTTCGTACTCGATTTCCTTCTGAAAGACGATCTGCTTGAGAATCTGGGCGGCGTAGAGGCCTTCGAGTTGACGGGGAATGGGATTGTTCTGGCGGATTTCGTTGAGGCGCTGATTGATGTCCGAAAGGGTGACGGTCTGATCGCCAATCTTGGCGACGACATCCGCAGCGGATTGCGACGTATCGGGGCCCTGGGGAACGAGATAGAGGAGCATGCTGATGGCCAACATGCCGATGACCAAGCCGAAGAGAATTCGGACACCCGTCTTTTTGTTTTCAAATACGCCAGCCATTCCAGATGTCTCCTGAATGAGCGAGCAAACCCCACATTATACGGTACGCGAGGCGAAAGCCCCAAGCAGAATGGGAACCAGGATGGAGGATGGGTTTCCGAGATGGGGATGATCCGGAAATTATCGCGTGGCGGCTCCATTCAAAATACCCAATAGAACGTCCACCATGGCCCGCGCGTACAACGGCCACGTGAGCGGCGCGTGGTTGGCACGAATTCGACTTTATTAGATAGCTGTGTTGGCGCAAAACCGACTTACTTGTTCCATGCGCGCATCCGCGGTATCCATCGGCGGACGTTCCTGCAGTATTCTTCATACTCCGCGCCGAACATCCTTCGCAGCGTCGGCTCCTCGTACAGCATTACAAACAAAGCCACGCCCAGCACCACCGCGCACGCCACCGCGATCGCGACCAGGTTCGCTTGTCCGAAGACCACCCAAAGCCCGATCCAGCCGACGAAGAATCCCAAGTACATGGGGTTTCGCACATATCGATAGAACCCCACCACAACCAGCCTCGTCGGGGGAGCAACCGGCGCCGGTGTTCCGTGTCCCGTCCACCCGAAGTCCCACACACACCGCAGTGCCACCGCGAAACCTAGTACTGAGGGCGCGGCCGCAATCCAGCGCCATCCTGCCGCACCCGCCGCGCGGACGTGGAAGCCCAGCCAGGACGGCAGCAACCAGAACCACAGCGCAAAGAAGGCAGCACCCACAGCCAGCGAGGCGACTGTTGTCGGCCAATGCGCACCGCGATTTGGGTCTCCCCCAGTTCCAGAATGTCCGTTCGTCATGAACGCCTAGTCCACGCGGAAGTATGGGACCGTGGCTCAACACCAGCAACCGAAAAGCTCGTCCACAAGAGCGACTGGTATTGCGCCTGCGTGCCGGCGCACACGGAAATTGAGCCTTCAGCGAGATTTTGCTGGCCTTGGCCGCGCGTTGCGTGTAGTATCCCGCCGAAAAGAAGACAGGGGCCTCTCTGCAGAGCAGCCCTTTCCGCCCGGGCCTGTGGGTTTCGGCACTTCGCTCCGAACCACAAACAGTGTCCGAAACAGTATGCAAGTTGACGTGTTTGAAACACCAGGCGAAGAAAACTCTTCGCTCGCTCCCGCCTGGAGTATATGAGAAGGACAGTTTGCGCCGCTGTTCGGGTGCAGCGGAAGGAAGGGTTGCGGCCCTCAGGCAGGGCGAACTCCGCCGCCGCCGACCGCATCCAACGAAGGGCGCAGAAATAGAACCATGGACACTTGGCACAAACGCGATTGGAAGCAGTTTTACGAAATAGCGCGGCGCCCGTGGCAGCGCCACCGTCCTCCGCGGCCCGTGTATCCTTCCGGGATGAACCGCGTGCAGCCCGCGGCGGGCTTCAGTCTTTCGGAGTTGGATGATGCCGGCGTGGATTTGGATCTCGCCGAAAGCCTGGGCCTGCCGGTGGACGCCGGCCGCATCGGCGCCTACGGCCCCAACGTCACGGTGCTGCGCGACTTCATTCGTTCCTCCCGCCAGCCGCTGTAGGTCCACCTCCGCTTCTGTAGTAAGCTCACGCCACGGTTGAGGCGCGCCTCCTCATGAAACAACTCCTCGTGATTTTCATTCTTTTCCATAGATTCGCGGTTGAGCCTGGGCCACTCTCCCTCCCTTTCTAAGAACAAGCTTTTTCGCTGCCCGCGTCGCTTGAAAGTATTCGGAATATCCCCTCGGCAAAGCCTTGGTCACTTTTGCCCGCAAGCGCCGCCGAGATTCTTGTTGGGTGATGTACACGCCAAGACACAATGTCCACCAGCCGACACAATTCGAGTCGGTTGCACTGCAGTACAATCGAGGCATTCTCTTGAGAATTGGCATTGGACTCTCTCCTGCAAGGCATTCGTTTCAGTCCATTCGGGTTATGGCGGCGGGCTCTCAAAGAGGAACAATGGATCGAAATCGGAAGTTGCCGTTCTGGGTGATTTTCGGGGCTGCGCTCGCTGCGATTGCCTTAGCGTGTATTTTTGTCGGGTGGCGCGCATCTCGAGCTTTGCATCTGTCCACGCAAGAGGTGCGTTCCGAGCGAGAGATTCGCTTTCTGGTGCGGTCTTCCTTGCCTCCGAGTAATGTGAATTTTGAGGTTGTCAGCTCGCCCGACGTTTTTTTCCAGGCAGCGCGCTTTCAGAATCATTTGTATATAGCAGGGCCCTCGGGCCTTTCCGAATACGATCTTGGCGGCACCCTTCTTCGACAATTTGCGGCGGGTAGAGAATTGCCCTCTTCCCCGCTGGTTGCCATGGCGGTGGGCACGTTGGGAGATTCTTCGGAGCCGGAGCTTGTCCTGGGCACGGCAGGAGAGGGAATCCTGGTCTTCGACGGGAAGAGCTTCCGTCAAATCTATCCGGCAGATGCCGAAGTTCGATCCATTACCGCCATCCTGCCCGTGGCTGCGGGACATTTGCTGATCGGCACGAAAAAGCGAGGCGTTCTTCTATACGACGGAAAGCAGATCAGCGATCTGCATCCAACCCTGAACCACCTCTACGTTCAAGTGCTCGCTGGAAATGAAGTGGATTTGTGGATTGGCACCTTGGACCAGGGGGTTCTGCATTGGCACGCCGGCACGAGTGAGTTGTTTGGGGAAGAGCAAGGATTGCCCGACCGGCAAGTGCAGGCGATCGCCCTTGCCGGAGACAAAAGCTACGTCGGGACACCCCTGGGCGTCGCCGAGTTCGACCGCGGGCGATTCTCACGAGTGCTTGGGGCCGGACTGCTGGTTACTTCGCTTTTCCTGAGTGGTGACGATTTACTCGTAGGCACGGAGGATCAAGGCGTCATGCGTGTTCCTTTGAGCGCCCGGCGCCCGGGCTTCAATACCCCAAGCGCCACGAAGCTCACGGAAGTGCAGCAGTTCCTCGGGACAGACAACGGCGTTTACGTCTTGACACGGAATGGCATGTACGAACTGTCAGCGCGTGGATTTGGCCGGAGAGAAATTTTGAAACCCCGCCCCGCCGTTCTGACCGATCGGAATATTTCGGCGCTTGCCGAGGACAAGAACGGACAACTCTGGATCGGCTATTTTGATCGTGGGCTCGATCTCTTGCCAGGCGATTCCAGGCGGGTGGTGCATGTGGAAAACGAACACGTCTTCTGCGTGAACAGGATCTGGCCGGATGCGAAGTCAGGGATAGTGGCAGTTGCCACGGCGAATGGCCTGGTCCGAATGGGAGCTTCGGGCAGCCAGGAACAGGTGCTAACGCGCGCGGATGGGCTCATCGCCGACCACGTCACGGACGTTGTGCCGTATCGAGAAGGCTTGGCGATTGCAACACCGGCAGGCCTGACATTCCTCGACGCCAATGGCGCGCGCAGCATGTATGCGTTTCATGGGCTGGTAAACAACCATGTGTATGCTCTGGGAGTTTCCGGTGACGACCTGATGGTCGGGACGCTGGGCGGCTTGTCGGTAATTGCCAGAGGAGAGGTCCGCGTGAATTACACGGCTGGCGCCTCTGGACTCAAGCAAAACTGGATTACCGCGGTTGTTCCCGTGGGCGACGAATGGATGGTGGGGACATACGGAAGCGGGATCATGGGTTTGGACCGCGCAGGGCACTTCCATGCGTTTGAGAAGGCCACCGCTGAAATGGAGATCAACCCCAACGCCATGCTGGTAACACCACAGTATGTTCTTGCCGGGACCTTGGGAAATGGCCTCTACGTCTATGACCGGGAAAAGTTGCGCTGGGCGGTGCTGCATGAGGGCTTGCCCTCGCAGAACGTCACCGCGCTCGCGGAGAGCAAGGGATATATCTACGTTGGAACGGACAACGGGCTGGTGCGAATCCAGGAACAGAGATTGCAGCCATGAGCAAAGCACTCACTACGATTTTCCTTTTGTTGATCATACCTTCCGTGCTGTTCGCGGACGGCGGTGTATTGATTCCGCGAGACAAAGCGCAGCCCGATCCGGCAATCCTTTCTTTGGAAGAGATGGAGATTACCGTCCAGATCGATAACGGCGACGCGCGCGTGTTCGTGCGGCAGGTGTTTGCGAATCACACCAACCTCATCGAAGAGGGCAACTATGTTTTCGCACTGCCCACGCGGGCCACGGTTTCCGATTTCGCCGTCTGGGACGGGCCCACACGGATTCCCGCGGTGATCCTCGAGCGAAAGCGCGCGGAAGAAATTTACAACCAGTTGAAACAACAATCCATCGATCCGGGACTGTTGCAAATGGGGGAGCGCGGGGCGGAAGAAGCCAAGCAAAGCGCCATCTTCAGCGCGCGCATCGTGCCCATTCCCGCGTATGGCACGAAGCGGCTGGAATTCGAATATCACGAATCCATCCCGGTCGAAAACCTCAAATCGTATTTCGCCATTCCTTTGCGGCCCGACGCCTACCAAGCGCAGGCTGCCCGGTATTTTCGGATCAACTTCGAATTGCACGCGGCCCACGGGGTGAATCACTTTCAGGCCGCCGCAAAAGCGTATCCGCTGAAACTCGATGAGGAGACTGCGCACCTGATCCGAGGCCACTTCGAAGGGCAAAACGTCAACCTCACGGAAGATTTTGTTGCGACCTTCGAGCTGGACCGCGCAGGCAGCGATACGTTGCACGTGATTGCGCACAGGAACCCCACAAGTGGGCAGCCGTCCCCCACGGAGACAGCCCCCGTCCGCAGTAATAACGAACCGGGCTTCTTTGCCGCGGAAGCATTGTTGGGCACTGGACAGGTCCAGAGCGCAGCAAGCGGAGGAGCTGCGGGAGATTCTAGCTCCGCGAAAACCTTGATCATCCTTATGGACATTTCCCTCTCGATGCAATGGGAAAAACTGGAGCGAAGTTATCAAGCGCTGGAAACGCTTCTGCGAACGCTAAAACCGGATGACAAGTTCAACTTGATTCTCTTCAACAGCCAGACGCAACGCTTTCAGGCTTCTCCCATTCCGTCGGACAGCGGGGCAATTCAACGCGCGCTTGATTTTGTGCGTGCCAGCAGGCTGCGCGGCGGGACGGACTTGCAGCGCGCTTTGCAGGAAGGCCTGCAACAATGCTCGGGTTCCGACAGCAATTCGTATCTTGTGTTGCTGAGCGACGGCGGGGCGACCCGGGGGACCATCCAGAACGGGAAGCTGGCCGCCTGGTATGAAACTGCCTGGAAGCGCCTTCCCGACGCGAGGCGCCCGAAGACCTACGTATTCGGTGTGGGTGACGACGCAAATCTGCCCTTGCTGAAAATGCTTGTGCGCGAGGACGGAGTACTTGAAAACGTACTCTCGACGGAGCCAATGGACTTCAAGTTGACGTCGTTTCTCTCGAAGATCGGCCGAAGCCCGATCGGCCAGTTACAGCTCAGCATAACGCCGGACACAGCAGTGGATTCCGTGTACGCATTACAGGATTCCGCATTCTCGGGTTCGATGGCGACGTGGGTTGGCCGGTACCGGAAAGCGCAACAAGATACGGAGTTCAGCGTGCGTGGAGTACGCGACGGCACGCCCCTGGCGATCTCCACGAAAGCAAATCTTCCGCGCGAATCATTCGATCACCCGCAACTGCCCCGGTTGTGGGCGCGGGCCCGCGTGGATGCCCTGCTGGAAAAAATCCAACGCGAAGGCGAAGACCAGGCAACGATTGACGAAATCATCCGCTTGGCGCGGCAGTACAAGTTTGTGACGCCCTATACGTCATTTCTTGCCGTGCCCCGGGCGCTGCTGCGGCCCAGGGTCATTCGCCCCGGGGACCCGGTGCTGCGCGTGAAGACGGATGAGTCGATCGTTTCGGTTGTCGCGCTATTCCCGTTTGGGCTGGTGCAGAAACTCCGCTACCTGCCCGATGAAGACACCTGGCAAACTCGGTTTTTTGCGCCCAAGGATATGCAGGACGGAACGTACAGCGTGCGGCTCGTGCTGCGGGACCGCGGCGGCCACACCTATCGCGAAGCAAAAACATTTGTGATTGCCAGCAAAACGCCGGTCGTACAGATCCGGCTGGATCAGAAGCGCTACCGGCGTGGACAAATACTGGACCTCAAGGTCTCTGCATCGCAGAGCACCCGGAGCTTGGTTGCCCGGTTAGAGGGAGCGGCTCCGATTGGACTGAAGTGGGATCCCAAGGCCGGTGCGAATACGGGTCAATTGTCCATCCCAGAGCAGATGATTCCGGGAACCTACCGGCTCACGGTCACCGCGGAAGATATTGCCCACAATATGGGCTCTCAGGGGGTGGACATTGAAATCGTTCCGTGATTTCTCACCCAAACTACGCGTGTGCTTCGGAGGAGTTGTTCTGGCGCTGGTGGCCGCGGGCTGTCTGATAACCGCCAAAGGCGCGCTGCCAACCTGGATCCGCAATATGGAAGCAGGAACAGAAATCGAGCGGGCATTCTTCCGTACGATGGCCCTACCCTATGGCGATGTTCTGTTCCGCAGACCTCCGGCGGAAACGCGGCCGGCGCTTGGCGAGCTCATTCAACAGAAACCCGCGAACGCAGAACTCTTCTCCTTGCGGGCAATGGAAGATGAGCAGCAACTGGACTTCGCCGCGGCCGAATCGGATTTGAAGCTTTATGTGGAAAAGTCAGCTGACAAAGCGACTGCCCAACTTGCCCTCGCGGATTTTTACCACCGCCGGTTGCGGCCCCTGGACGAAATTGCGGTTCTCTCGGTGGTGGCCAGCGCTCCTCCGGATGTTTCCGAAAATCTTACGCCCGCGGCCGAGCAGCGTTCCTGGCTCGCATTTGAACGCATCTTCACTATTATTCAGGCGCAAGGCCTGCCGAAGGATGTGCCGATCGCGAAGTATCGAGCCTGGATTGCCCGGTACCCGAAGGAGCCACAACTCTACTCGCGTTTCCTGGAGTATCTGATCGGCCAAAAGGAATATGCCGCCGCGAATCAATTGATCGCCGACTACCAGAAGGAATTTCCCGGCGACGAAATCTTCCAGGTGAAAGCAAGAGCGTTGGTCGAATACCGGCAAGGCTCCCTTCAACAAGGTCTGGCCGTCTACGAAAAGAGTTTTCAGCCACTTTGGGACCCGGAGCTGGTCAAGAGCTACTTTGATCTTCTCGGACAGACCCAGAATTTGCGGAAATTTCTCGATGAGTCTCGGGCTGCGCTCAATGCGAATCCCGAGGACATGAAGGCGACCGCGCGCATCTTCTACTACTACCAGCAGCAGGGAAAACTGGACGCCGCGCAGCAAGCCATCACCAGTTTGCGGTTGCGCAAAGAAGCGGCGAAGTCGGCTTGGACGCCGCAGGAACTCTATGTTTGCGGGCGGCTGCTGGAGGACATTCATGCTTACCCCGAGGCAGCGCGGTATTACTTTGCCCTTTACAACAGCAAAGGATCGAACGATTCCCAAGAACGCGCGCTGAGCCGCCTGACCGACCTGCTGCTCGCTGCGCCGGAGACTCCCATCCGCCTCGGCAGCGGGGAACTCTCCATGTACAAAGACATTGCCACGCTGGATCAGGGCCCCGGCTATCTCAACGGCATCCTCTCCCTGATCCTGAACACCACTTCTCCCCAAGGCGAATACTCGGAGGAGGAGCAGCGCGCCGTCCCTTATTTTCATCGCGCGCGCGCGGCCGAACTCCTTGCCTTGTTGGACAAAAACTTCCCGGATGCGCCGAGCCGCGCGGAACTCCACGCAAAGCTGCTGGATTTTTATGCCAGCAACGCGAAAAGCGAGGCGGTGCTGAAAGGCGGCAAGGAGTTCCTGGCAACATTTCCGACCGCAGCGGAGCGCACCAGCGTCGCGCTGCTCATGGCGGATGCGGACGCACACCTGGACAAAACGCAAGATGAATTTGCGATCTACGATTCCATTTTGCAAGAGCTGGCTGCAAAAGCGGACAAGGTCCCGCTCGGTTTGCGAGCCGCCGGGGCGGGTGGATTCACGCCTCAAGCTGGTTTCTACACGCCGCGAGGAAACGGAGGCGCGGCAGCAGAGGACTCCGAGGAATCGGATGCGGGCCAAATGAACAATGCCTGGCCCCACCAGGCCGAGGCGAATACCGCGTTCCAGGTGAATACCGAGCGAACTTCGGTGGAGAGTGGAGTTCGATCACCCGAGTATTCTCGAGTTCTGGAGCGTTACCTGGCGCGCTTGGTCGAATTGAGGCAAATCCCGCAGGCACTGGGCGTGCTGCGGCGCGAAATCGACCACAATCCCGATGATCCCGGCCTTTACGAGCGTCTTGCGGTTTTTCTGGAGCAAAACAGAATCGGCACGGAACAGGAAGAAGTCTACCGGCGAGCCATGGCGCGTTTTCCGGATCGTTCCTGGTACGACAAGCTGGCCCGGTATTACCTGAGATATCGCAGAGACGCGGAGTTCGAAAGGCTCACGCAGGAAGCCGTGAAACAATTCGATGGCAGCGACCTGCAGAATTATTTTCAATCCGTTGTCGGCGGAACGCCGCAGATGTATGTCCGGCTGAATCAGTACGCGAATGCGCGGTTTCCCCACAATCCGTATTTTGTCCGCAACCTGCTCCGGGCCTATCACAGCATACCCACATGGAATCAAGCAGCATGGGAAGCGTTGCTGCGCGAACACTGGTTTGAAGAACCCGGCTTGCGCAACGAATTCTTCGAATACCTCAGCGCCAGCGGCGAGCTGGAAACGGAATTGAGCGCATTGCGGCAATCGGCTCCTCCCGAGGAGAAAGGCGCTTTGGGGGAATTCGTCCACAAAAATCCCGCTGCCGGCGAATACCTCGCGCAGGCAAATCTCTGGCGGTCTCACTTTGAAGAGAGCGCGCCGGTGCTGAAAGCATTGGCTGGCGAATATCCTGCCGATCCCGAACTGGGCCGCGCGGCGTCTTCCGTGTTTCGTTCTCTTGCGTATTTCGATCCCAACAAGACGGGCGTGGCCGTGAAGATTGAGGAAAACCTTCTGGCCGCTAATCCAGGCAATTCGGAGATTCTTGCGCGAATTGGCGATATCTATTCGGACCGCGAATTGTTTTCGCAGGCTGCTCCGTATTGGGAGCGCATTCCCAAGGCCGCACCGGGGGAATCGGGCGGCTACTTGGAAGCGGCTACGATCTATTGGGACTACTATGATTTCGACAATGCGCTGCGGCTTCTGGACGAGGGCCGACAAAAACTGGGCGATGAAAGTTTGTATGGCTATGAAGAAGGCGCAATTTATGAAGGCAAGCGCGACTATCCCCGCGCGATCCGCGAATATGCAAACGCCGCGCTGGCGGCCAATGGCGAATCGCCTGCCCTGAACAGGCTTCTGGACCTGGCGCGCCGGCCCAAATTCCGCGACCTGGTGAACCAGGAAACCGAGGGACTGGCGAACACTTCGCGGTACAACATGCCCGCCATCAACCTTCGCGTGCGCGTTTTGGAGACGGAGAATCGCAAGCCGGAATTGGCGGACTTTCTTGATGCAGCGGTTAATAACGCAAAGACCCTCGAGCAAGCGGCGGAAATCGAGACTCTTGCACAACAGAAATCGCTGGAGAACGTGCGGCAACACGCGCTGGAAAAGCAGGCCGCTCTCGCGACGGATCCGGTCACGCGATTGCTGTTGCGCTATGCACTGGTTCGCCTGTATGAAAGCCGCAAGGATTTCGTTTCGGCCCAGAGAAACATCGAGGCCCTGTACCGGGATAATCCAAAAATTCTGGGCGTGGTGCGTGCCACGGTTGATTTTTACTGGCGTGTGAAACTCTATCCGCAGGCCATTGCGGTTTTACAGCAGGCTGCGAAAGACGCCTATCCGGAGCTTGGCAAGCAGTTCACTTTCGAGGCGGCACGCAAATCCACGGAAGCGCACCAATACCAGCAGGCCCGAGGATTGCTTGAGCCTCTGTTGAAGGATTCTCCTTACGATAGCCAATACCTCGCGGCGATGGCCGACACCTACGCGCAAGCCGGCGACCAACAGGGGCTGAAACAGTTCTACCTCGAAAAGATCGCGCTATTCCGAAATGCTCCACTATCGGGGGATGAACGGAAGAATCGTATCGCGACGCTCCGCCGCGGGCTGATTCCCGCGCTGACCAAGCTGAATGACTATTCGGGCGCGGTCGACCAGTACATCGAGATCATTAACAACTTTCCGGAAGACGAAGGGCTTGTGGCTGAGGCGGCGTTGTATTCTCTCCGCTACAAACGTCAAGCGCAGCTTCTGGATTTTTATGCAAAAACGGTCCTGCAGTCTCCGCGCGATTTCCGCTGGCCCATGGTGCTCGCCCGCATCCAGACCAGCATGGAGGATTTCCCTTCGGCGATTGATGCGTACGGAAAAGCCATCGCGATTCGCCCCGATCGCACGGATCTGCGCATTGCCCGCGCTACGCTTGCGGAGCGCTTGATGAGATTTGACGATGCCGTCAACGACTACGAGCGGATCTACCAGTTGGCCTACAAGGATCCGAAGTGGATGGAAAAGATCGCCGAAGTGCGCGCTCGGCAGGGCAGGAATGAGGACGCCGTGACGGCGCTCAAGACCGCCTTGATTGATGTGGGCCCCGAGCGCGCGGACAACTATTTTGAAGTAGCCCGCCGGTTGGAAGCCTGGGGGATCCTGGAGCAGGCGCGGGCGTTCGCGGAGCAAGGAGTCAGCACTGCCGGTGGCGAACTGCTGGCCGCAACTCAATACCACGAAGATGCAAAACTCTATGCGCGCATCATGACGCGCCTTCGCCAGCAGGAGAAAGCTTACGCGACGCTTCAAACCGCGCTCTCCGCCGCGTCCTCTTCGCTTCCGGTCGTTAAGGAACAAGTGGCCAAAGAGGGCATTGCCGGAATTTCCGACAGGGAATGGCGCGAGCACACTCTGCAAGTCCGGAAAGACAACGCGAAGACTGGCATGCGTGGAGCGATGACGGAAATGGGCTCGGCCGTGGCGCGCTATTTCACGCCCGAAGAGAAGATTTCTTTCACCGGGTTCGCGCAGACGCTTCGCACACCCATGAATTTCGAAGAGGTCAACCTCGTTGCCCTCCCGCTGATCCACAGTGCCGGGCTCGCCGAGGAGGAGGCACGTTGGCGTTACGAGTTGATGATGAATGCACCGGAGAACACGTTCGCTTTGTTAGGACAAATGTACAGCTTCGTGGAACTCCAGCGGCAGCGCGTGAAATTTGCGGAACTCGGGCCGCAACTGGAACGCTTTGCTCCGCGCATTGAGTCAATGCAGCAAGCCGGCGTTTTGCTGGTTGCGGCTGAGGCGTATCGCACGGCGGGCGATTCCGACAACGAGTTGCGCGTCCTGGCCAGTGTGCCGCCGATCTATCTCGGAGGCGATGTCCAGAACCGGTATTTTGAGCTGCTTCTCGAGAAGCAACCACAAAAACTTGTGCAGATTGCATCGTCCTGGGATTCCTTTGGCGAAGCGGCTGCCGATTTTGCGGTTCGAAATGGAGACGCTGAGTTGGCGCAAGCGGTTGTCGCGGCCCGTGGACGGTCGCGGCCAGCAATATGGGGAAAAGCTTACACCGCGCTCGTGGGACTCTACTTCGCGGAGCCGTCGCCCACAGTCAACACCGCGTTTCTTAACGCTCTTGGCGATCAGTCGATCGGGGAGCGCATTGGCAAACCTGTGGACCGCAACAATCAGTTGGCGGGAGACATCTGGTTTTACTATGGATCGCGCTATGGCGAGTACCTCGACGACACCAAGCAGGGCACTCCCGAGGATTTCCTGCCGGCGGAATTGGAGCAAAGCCCCGCCTCTTCGTCCGGATATCAAGGGCTGGCGGATTACTATGCGGAGAGCGGCGATACGCGCTCTGCGATTGAGGACTACAAGCGCGCCCTGGAATTGTCGCCGGGCCAAGCCGGCATTCACGACCGCCTCGCCCTGGCCTACTATAAAGAAGGCAAACGCACGGAAGCTATCGCCGAATGGAAACTTGTCGTCTCCACTCTGTTGAAACAAGTGAACAGCGCGCGTGTTCCAGAGAGTTTCTGGTCCGACTTCGGGCGTGCTTGCGATCACGTTCATTCCAAGAAGCTTTTTGCGGCAGTGAAGCCAGACGCGGACGCGCTCGTGCGCGCATACCTGCACCGCAATGGAAACTACCGATCGAACGCGCTGTTGTACAGCTTCTATAAAGCGATGGGCGACCTCGCCGCGGCAACGGCCTGGCTCCTGGACGTGTCTTCTTCGGCGCCGGATTCGATTTCGATTTTGTCGGATGTTGTGAATGCGCAGTGGATTCCGCTCGAACAACGCGGCCCGATCTACCAGCGGATTCTGGAAAAGAAGCAAAACGATCTAGCGAAAGCGGAAGGCATCGAAAAAGAAAACGCGCAGAACGAACTCCGCTTGTGGCAAATCCGTTGGCTGGGATATTTGCTCGAAACAAAGCAATTCCAGCAGGTGGGCGAATTCATTGCTGCTTTGCCGCGAGATCCGCAGAACACGGGTGCTTCGGCATTAGTCCCATTCGAACTGCAGGTTGCCGCGCAACTCGCCACACTGGATACAAAGATTGCGGGCTATCGGTCTGATCCTGAAACCGCTCCCAGCGCGGAAGCCCTGAGAACTGCAGCGCGGCAACTCTTTGAGGCCGGCGACAAACAGTCTGCCCGCAAGATTCTGGAGTTCGTTTTCGCGCGCGAAATCGATGAGCACAAGCTCGTCGCCGCAAACTTCCTTGGGCTTGCGGAGATTCGTATCGCCGCCGGCGATACGCCCGGCGCCTTAGAACTGCTCCGGCGGCTGGTCACCGTTATCGACGACCCGTATCAGAACATGGATTCGGCCGCGGCGCTTCTGGAAAAAACCGGGCACAACGCGGAAGCAATTGCCTTTCTCGATCCACTGGTCAAATCCACGCCGTGGGAGCCAGCGTTCCGAATGCGGCTGGCCAAAGCACAAATCGCAGCGGGCACGAATCCAGGCGGTGCGCACGAAAGCCTGGCAAGAATCGCTGCTGCGCCGCAGGATTCTTACAGTGAGCGCGTCGAAGCCGCGTCGGCCCTTTCTGGCTCCCGGCACACAACAGAGTTCGGAAGCGCGGAATTGAAACTCCTCGCGGGAGATTCCAAGAGCATTGCTGTCGCTGGCGCCGATCGGCCCTTTTTCTATGACGCTCGCTTACGGGCGACACAAAACTCCAGCGATGCGCACCTAAGAGTGCAAATCCTATCGAATGCGTTGGCGGACACGCCTGCGCGGGAGGATGCTCGTATTCCGTTGTTCCAGGCGGCTGCTTCGCTGCATTCCGACGAGTTCGCCCTGGCCTCCATTGAGGAGATGTTGCGCGACCAGCGGATCCGTCAAGTTGCGTCGGGCGACACCAGCAACGAGGAAGAGATACTCAGTTCCAATGAGGACTCCGAGGAGCAAGAACAAGAAGCGCCGCCCGTGTACGGCCCGACAAAACTTCCACCTGCGCAACAAGCGCAGCTCGCCCAGTCGGTCGGCCTCGTTCTGATTCGCCTCCATCGCTTCGCCGAGGCGCTTGCCTACTTCCAGGCGGCCCGGAAGCTCGAAAACAGTCCGGCGCAGCGAAAGGAAATTGCAGGCGAGATTAGCGACGTGAGAGCGCGCTTGCGGCGCCAGCAGATTAACGCAGCAAGGCAGCCAATTCTCCACGCGGATTTGGAGCAGGACCGTTTGGTGAGGCCGCGGCTGGTGGCGCGTTCGGCGCCGCCCGCAAAGCCATCTGCAAAGCCGGGAGAAAGACCATGAAACGCGGAATCATTGGCGTTCTTATCGCGGCAGCGTGCATCGGAGTGAGCTGGGGCGCCTATCAGGCGACAACCTCTCTGGAGCCGGCGCTGTCTCGCTATGTTCCCTCCGGAGCGTTGCTCTATCTCCAGGCGAAAGATTTCTCTTCGCTTCTATCTGACTGGGACAATTCCGGCGAGAAGCAGCTTTGGCTGAAGAGCAACAATTATGAGGTGTTCTCGCGTTCGCGGCTTTTCCTTCGGCTCAAAGATGCCGATGCGGAATTTGCAAAGGCGGCAGGAGTGCCCACAGATGCGAACCTGCTCGGTCAAGTAGCAGGCAAGCAGAGTGCTCTTGCAATCTTCGACATCGGGAAACTTGAGTTCCTCTATATCACGCGCTTGTCATCGGCAAGTTCCATGCAGTCCACTTTGTGGCAGACGCGTTCGAAATTCGAAACGCGCAGTGCTGGAGGTGTCACGTTTTACTTGCGGAGCGATCCCGAATCGGAAAGGGAGGTCGCGTTCGCGGTCACCGGCGACTACCTGCTCCTCGCCACGCGGGAAGACTTGCTGGCAGGCGCGCTCCAGCTTATTGCAGGCGGCGACGCGCGTTCGATCGAAGCGGAACCCTGGTGGTCACGATCCGTTGCCGCGGCAGGTACGGAAGGTGATTTGAGAATGGTGTTGAACCTGGAAAAGATCGTGCCGAGTCCGTATTTCCGCTCCTACTGGGTTCAGCAAAACATTACAGACATGAAGCAATACTCCGCCGCGATTTCCGATTTGATTCGTTCCGGAAGAGAATACCGGGAAGAGCGCGTTCTCTTGCGGAAAACACCCGCCACTGGCGACACGCCCGGAGGAGCGGGGCCGGCTGGTGTCGCGGATATCGTGCGCCTCGTTCCCGCACAAGCGGGCGTCTACGAGGCAACGGCGAACCCGGGACCGGCGGATTGTCTTGCGCTTCTCGAAGCCAAGATTCTCGCTCCGCATCTGGGTCCTGGCGCCGCGGAAAAGCTTGCGCCGCAGGTCCAACTCACCAATGGGGAGACCGGCGCCAGCACAGATTTGGAGACACGTATCGATCAGCCTCCGGTAAAGGCTTCCGTTGCGGTCGATAGCGTAGCTGCTCTTAATGAGCTGCTCGCCAGGAATACAGTCTTGGCTATGTTGCAGGTGCAATCCACGGAACTGGATAAGGACGGGGTTTTTGTCCGCATTCATTCCGCCGTCGCATTGCTCGGCCAGTCGGAGTGGAACGAATCGGCCGTGCGGTCCGCGCTTGTGGATTTTGTGCGCCCGAGTCTTACCGCGGGAGAATTAGGCGTGGAGTGGCAAAAAAACGCCGGGTACATCGAACTGAACGGACTATGGACACTGAACATGGCTGTGCAAGGAAAGTATTTGCTCATTTCTGATAATGCGGGATTGCTGGCGGGCATGCTGGCCAACACGGATCAGAAGACGACCCTGAAGCCTGCGGTTTTTGCGGCGGCGTTCGATCATGAACGAGAGAAAGAGAACTTCGCCCGGCTGACGGGACTTCTGGACAACTCGGCGGGCGGTGCGGGCGCGGGCAGCACCCCGAATTTCTTCTCCGAAAATGTTGGCAGCCTGAGCTCCGCCCTGGCCGGACTGTCCTCGGAAAAGATTGTGGTGCGCGATGCTGGTGACAAGGTAGATCAGACGGTCACGTACCAATGGGCCCGCTAATCAGGCTCGGAACACTCTCATTTCTGTTTCTTACGCTTTTGCCCTGTTTGCGCGGCCGCAATTCAACCCAATCCCCATCCGTCAATGCGCCGCGTACTCTTTTTTCACAATCGGCTATCCAGGTGCTGGAGCGTGAATTCTCTGGGAGTGGTGTCTCCTACCTGTTGCTGGATGCGAATTCAGGCGTGCTGCTCACAAGTCACTGGGAGAATTCCGACAAGCCCATCCCACTGGGATCTCTGGTCAAGCCGTTTCTGGCTCTCGCATATGCCGGAGCGCATGATTTTCGATATCCCATCTTTGAGTGCAGAGGCCAAGCAAGCGGCTGCTGGCAAGCGCGTCCTCACGGCAAACTGGACATCGTTTCCGCGATTTCCGTTTCCTGTAACTCTTATTTTCGTTCACTGGCTGAAAATGTCACCGCGGAGCAACTACTTCCCGTCACCAGGGTTTTCGATCTGGAATCTCCCGAGTCGAATTTCACGGGGCCGAGTCTCATCGGTCTGGTTGAACAATGGAAGGTTTCGCCGTTACGTATGGCGCGCGCGTACCTCGAACTTTATCGCCGGCGTGACCAGCCCGGTGTTGGGGAATTGCTGGCCGGAATGCTACGGTCGGCACAGCGCGGAACGGGAGCTGCCGTGGGCCGCGCGTTGAAGCATTCAGACGCTTTCGTTAAGACGGGAACCGCTCCGTGCATGCACGAGCCTCGCGCCCCCGCCGACGGATTTGTCGTTGCGCTGGTTCCTGCCCAGGATCCGGAAATTGTCCTCATGGTCCGGGTGCACGGCGTTGCTGGAGCAAAGGCCGCTGAAACGGCCGCCCGCATGTTGAGCCGGATGGAGGAATAGTCGCGTGCGCTGGAACCGTATGCTGCTTCTCCTGGCAGTTTTGCCAAGCGGTTCGCTGGCGAACGCACAAAACGTCCGCATCGGAGTGCTGGGAATTTTCCATCCTCACCATCTCACTCTTGGCTCTCGCGATGGAGATGTAATTGTCGTAACCGCCGCCGGCAAGACTTTATTTCTGCAACCGAGGTCACCCACCGAGAGACTTCAGATTCGCGCTTCCGGAGGCGTTATGCTTCTGGACTTCACCGGTAAGGAGATCCGTGCAAGAGAGATTCACGCGGCCGGACGCAATCAGGACGCCACGGATTTCGTGCTGAGCGTGCCCGGCAAGTTAGAGAGACGGTACCGAGGTGCGCTGGACGTCAAAATAGTGGATGGCGTGCTTGTGCCCATCGTCACCATGGATCTGGAAACGGCGGTCGCTTCCGTGGTTTACGCGGAATCCCTTGCCGGCACTCCTCTCGAGGCGTTGAAGGCGCAAGCTGTCGTGACGCGGTCCTATTTTGTGGCTGGAAGAGGGCGTCACACGGAGTTCGATTTCTGCGATCTTACGCACTGCCAGTTTTTGCGGGAAACACCGCGGCCCGGGAGCCCTGCCGCACTCGCGGCGGAGGCGACACGCGGCTTGATTATTACGTTCGACGATAAGCCCGTGGCCGCGATGTTTACACGAAGCTGCGGCGGCCGCACTCTCACGCCCGCCGATATTGGCATTCCTTCGGGTGCGTATCCGTATTTTTCCGTCGTGTGCGATTTTTGCCGCAAGAATCCAGTGCGCTGGAGCCGGCGGCTGTCGCTGAAGGATGCCGCGATTCTCTCCAATCAGCGTGAAGCCGGCCGACTGGCCGTAGATCGGCGACTAGGGTGGAACGCGGTGCCCAGTAACAATTTCAAGACGCAGGAAAGCGGAAGTGAGGTCGTTCTGGAGGGTGTTGGCCAGGGGCACGGTGTCGGGCTCTGCCAGCATGGCGCAAGGGCCATGGCGGAAGAAGGCGCCGACTTTCGCAAGATCATTGAGCATTACTTCCCGAACACGAGTCTGGCCTCCTTTTCGCACGAAACGCGGAGATTCGACGGTTTATCATACCTGTGCAGCGACGACGGGATTGCGCAGCACCCCAAGCTTTTCGATTTCCACTTCAACGACGTCGCCCGGCTTGAGAAAAATCGGTGGCTTGCGAAATGCTCCAACCCCTTCCGGAGTGCCGGTGGCGATGATATCGCCGGGTTCCAGTGTAATGCTTACGGAAATAAACTCAATCAACTGTGGAATCCGGAAGATCATTTTTGAGGTGTTGGCATCCTGCCGGGTGGCGCCGTTCACGCGAGCGCAGATGGAGAGTGCGTGTGGATCGGGAACGTCGTCGCGCGCCGTCAAGTAAGGTCCCGTTGGGCAGAAGGTGTCGCAGGATTTACCACGCACCCATTGTTTGTCGGCGAATTGCCAGGTACGCGCCGAGACATCGTTCAAGGGCATGTATCCGGCAACGTATTCCAGCGCTTTCTCCGCGGAAACGGCTTTCGCTTTGCGTCCGATTACCACTGCCAGTTCGGCCTCGTAGTCCACATTGGGATCGCCCGTAGGGATCACGATTGCATCGCCAGGGCCGGAAATGCTGGTGGTGAATTTGGCGAAGATCATGGGCGACTTGGGCAGTTCCTTGGCACCCGATTCAATAGAATGATCACGGTAATTCAACCCTACTGCGATGATTTTTCCGGGATGGGGAACCGGAGGAAGCAAGCGAACATTGCCCAGGGGAATAACGCTACCTTGGGGAATCTCTTGAAGCAGCTCGCGAGCTTCATCCAGAACGGATTCTCCCGCGGTCAAAAAGGTCAGAACATCCGCAAAGGGTTCGGCCCGCATCCCACAGGTTCGCGCCGCGGCCTGCAAATCAATCACAGCTTGTTCTGAGAGTGCGCCCATGCGCGTCACTCCATCGTTTCCCGCGTAAGAGACAAGACGCATGGAACTCTCCTGGAGGTACGTTGAAAACTTTCTCGCAGCCAACTGAGCAGCGGCTTTGCCATCAGCATTGTAAGCCAGACAGGCGATTTGTCTTCGGGGCAAATTTGCGGCAGAAGACAGATTAAATCGTCGATAAACCTGCCCAGAGCGGTTTCGGCGTTTTCCCGAAAACCTCTCTTCTGTGGCTCTAGTGCCGTTCCAATTTATCCCCGCTAACACAAAAGCGTGCGCGGCGGGTCTTGTCACTGCAACAGCCACATCAAAGATTTCGCAAAAACAAGTTGGAACGGCACAAGTCTCTGGGGCCGAACTGAAGCAAACCCTTTGCTTTGCGGTTACTCGATGGACGTATTCGAGCCATGAATGGCTTGGCCCCCACGGTCGCGCCGAGTTATCCTAGCTGACAGTTAGCAGGTACGTGGAGTCCACGCTTTCGCTGGATCCCGACGAGGAATAGCGGCCTGTCACCCGCCGTACTTCAGAGAGCGCCAAGGAGGTTGTCGTGCCAGAAAACAAGGAGAAGTTGATCGTAATCACTGGAGCGGGCGGGTTCATCGCCGGCCACCTCGTTTCCGATTTTCGCGCCCGCGGGTACAAGGCCATCCGAGCTATCGACATCAAGCCACTGGGAGACTGGTACCAGCGCTTCGACGATGTCGAGAATTTATCGCTCGATCTGAATCGGAAAGAAAACTGCGAAACCGCCGCGCGAGGCGCGCAGGAGATCTACAACCTGGCGGCCAACATGGGGGGGATGGGATTCATCGAGAATAACAAGGCGCTCTGCATGCTTTCCGTGCTGATCAATACGCACATGCTACAGGCCGCCGTGAAGTATGCGGTGCCAAGCTATTTTTATTCATCGTCGGCATGCGTTTATAACGGGGATAAGCAGAAAACCTTCGAAGCGCCCTCGTTGAAGGAAGAGGATGCGTATCCAGCCATGCCGGAGGATGGATACGGCTGGGAGAAGCTCTTCTCCGAACGAATGTGCCGGCATTTCCGCGAGGATTTTGGCCTGCGCACCCGCATGGCTCGGTTTCACAACGTCTACGGTCCCTGGGGCACATGGTACGGAGGCCGTGAGAAAGCTCCCGCAGCCATCTGCCGGAAGGTGATTGACGCGAAAGTCAAGGGGAAGCACGAAATCGAAATCTGGGGAAGCGGAGAGCAAACCCGGAGCTTCATGTATATCGATGACTGCCTGAAAGGGATCGAACTCATCGCGGAATCTGACATTCTGGAGCCGATCAATCTCGGTTCCAGCGAAGCGGTCACTGTCAACCAATTGGTGGATATTGTGGAGGAGATTGCCGGCATTAAGCTGAAGCGCAAGTATGACCTAAGTGCTCCCAAAGGAGTAAATGGCCGCAATAGTGATAACACGCGGATCCAACGGCTGCTTCAATGGGAGCCGAATACTCCGCTCCGTGTCGGCATGGAAAAGACCTACCGCTGGATCTATGACCAGTATCTTGCGCGCGAACGCGGCGATTCCGGAGTTGTTCGCGAAGTCTTTACTGCCTCTTGCTGACCCTAGCTACGGACAAGAAGAATTGTATGGCCCGCCACCTTGGCTCTGCACCCCCTGGCCGCCAAGCCCAAAGCCCACCGTCTCCCTAAAGTGCTCGATAATAAGCCCTTCCTCCGCAAACACGGCAGCTCTGCCGGCTACGGACAGAACTCGACCCGATGCTCTTCCTGCGAATCGCTTGGATTACTCTTGTGTACTTCCGGCTTTTTGCGAGCGCGCCTTTTCTCCCGTTCCCAGCTCCCGGATCGTCCGTATCAGCCACTCCCTTAATGCGGTTTCCAGTTCTTCGTCGGTTCCCCATTCGTAAAATGAAGTGACTGTCTCGCCGCTTTCCGTCAATTGAATATGCCTGCACGGAAAGCGCGTTCCCCGTCGATCCTGCGGCACAAAGTCAATCAAAGGGCATTGCGAGCAGGACTGCCGTTCTTCCTTGTCTGGGAAATTGATACACGTCGGGGAATCCTCAAAGACAAAGTTCGGTCGCCAGGGATACCGTGGTCCCCGCCGGTATCCGCCCTGTTCCAAGAAAGCCAGTTCCGACCCCAGAATTTCTGCCAGTCGCTGCTTGTCCTGCATGGCTGAAACCCCAAACTACAATTGACCGAGGGAGGCGCGGAGTCCGTGACTAGTGTCACATTCAAGAGTGACTTAGGTCACGGGAACTATCACCTTGCCCGTGTACAAAGTCACATGTGCGGGTGATTTCATGCTTACTGATTGGCGCCGGAATGGCAGTCGTTTTCAGTTTGTAACCAATGTTGAAGGCGGTATACTCCCGGACGGTTCGAGTATGCGCACTCCTTATGGCCTGGAGATCATCGAGAACTGTCTTTCTTGTCCGCACCGGGCGGAGCGGCTCTTTTGCAATTTGCCGGATCCGGCCGTAAGGGCCTTGGCTGGAATCACTTCTTCCGCCGCCTATCCCAAAGGGGCCACTCTGTTTGTCGAGGGTCAGCCGGCGCGTGGTGTGTTTATTCTCTGCAGCGGTCGCGTAAAGCTTTCGACCTCTTCCGCCGACGGCAAGACGCTCATTCTGCGTATCGCCGAACCCGGCGAAGTGCTCGGCCTCCCCGCCACGGTCACGGGCACTTGTTATGAGCTCACAGCCGATGTGATCGAACCCGCCCAGGCCAACTTCATCGCCCGCAATGAATTTCTCTCTTTTCTGAAGGACAATGGCGAGGCTGCTCTTCGCGTTGCCCAGCAGCTCGGGGAAACCTACCATACCGCCATCGCGGAAATGCGCACCATCGGTCTCTCGCATTCCGCGGGCGAGAAGCTCGCGCGCTTCCTCCTGGAATGGGCTGCCAACTATCCCGAAGAAAAGGGGCAGGTGCGCATCAAGCTCACCCTTACCCACGAGGAAATCGCACAGATGATCGGCTCTTCCCGCGAGACGGTCACGCGCCTGCTCGCCGATTTCCGGAGAAAACAGCTTCTCCAGGTGACGGGATCGACCCTCCTCATCAAGAACAAGCAGGGCCTGGAATCCATCGTCAGCGGTTAGTGCCGTTCCAACTTGCTCCGGCTAGCCGTTCAAATTGCTCGCGATGCATTATCTGTACTCTGGCTTCGATTCTTGCTCAAATGGTTGGAAAGGACTGAGGTCCTTTTCCCGCCCTCGTTTTCGAAATGCTTCTCAAGAACCTTTGTGTGCTTCCAGGTATTGGTTTACCTGGCTCTCCCATTGGGGACCAGCCTTCTGGTCCTGTTTCGCCATGTGTTGCACATGAGCGTCGGCATCCACACTCAACGCTGTGCGGTCGTACTCCACCTCGACCCACGTCTCATTTCCTTCTGCCTTCAGCTTCAGCGTGATCACCGTGACTAGCACATCTGGAATCACATACACGTACTGCACGCACCCGTTTTTTGCATCGAACTCCGTGTTCACCCAGACGGATTTCAGATGATCGTGCGCCACGGTGAACACCATTCCTTGCGCATCCGCCGCCGGCAATGGGTGGATAAATTGCGGATCCCACCCCGGCGACCATACGCGTTCTTTATCCGCGCCGAACAGCGCCGCCGCTTGCTCCATCGGCGCGTGCGCGGTGAATGCAAACCGCTCTTCCGTGTGCATTCGCACGCCGCCGGCCTGTGCCGCATCGCCGCGCAACGCATGCCCGGTGATCGCGTGCAGGTGCGCGGCAGCTCTAGGCAGCATTGCAACTCCTGCTCCGCAGATCACTCCGAATACAAACAGCCAATGCCCTCTCATGTCCCCTTTTCCTTCAACTTGTGGCTGTCGCTGGCGCGCAGTGTCATGCCATAAATCTTCTTCAAATCGCCAATCTGCCCGAGCGACTCCTTCCCAAACGGCGCTTTGCCCTCAAAGGCATGCAGCACAATACCCTCCAGCAAGTCGCCCAGCGTGAGATCTTTCAACTCGGCAAACGCCTTCAGCACCTTCAGCAGCCGCTTCTCCATCCGCACCCCGGTTTGTACCCGTTCGATTTCCAGCATCACTCCCTCTAGGTGAATCTGGTATTTATGTACCATGGTACATTACACGTGTCAAGCCTCCTCCCGTTTCCCGCTGCCGGGCAGCGACGCCGGACCTTCTCTGTTAAGCTATCTGTTTGAAATAGCGACAGAGAATCTCGCCATGGCCACGATCACGATTGAAAACGCAGGCAAATATGACGGGCAGGAAGTCACTATACGCGGGTGGCTCTACAACATCCGCGAATCCGGCAAGCTGCTCTTCCCTATTTTTCGCGATGGCACCGGCATCATCCAGGGCGTTTGTTCCCTAAAGGAAACGCCTGAAGCCTTCGAGGCGCTGAAGGGCCTCACGCAGGAATCCAGCGTCATCGTCACCGGCAAAATTCGCGCCGAGCAGCGCGCTCCCGGCGGCTACGAAATCGGCGTCAGCAAAATCCAAGTTGTACAGAAAGTTTCCGAAGACACGCCTTTTCCCATTCAGTTAAAAGAACATGGTGTGGACTTCCTGCTGGACCAGCGGCACTTGTGGATCCGCACGCCGCGACAGGCGGCCATCCTGCGCATCCGTGCCGAAGCCATTCGCGCCGCACGCGAATTCATGGATTCGCAGGGCTACATCCTCACCGATGCGCCGATCTTTACCCCGGCGGCGTGCGAGGGCACGTCCACGCTGTTCGAAGTGAATTACATCGACGACCAGAAGGCCTATCTGACGCAGAGCGGCCAGTTGTACATCGAAGCCACGGCCATGGCGCTCGGCAAGGTCTACACGTTCGGCCCGACGTTTCGCGCCGAAAAATCCAAGACCCGCCGCCATCTGACGGAATTCTGGATGCTGGAGCCCGAAGCCGCCTACGCCGAGCTTCCGGACATGATGGACCTTGGCGAAGGCCTGGTCAGCGCCATCGTTCAAGGCGTGGTGAAGAACAAGTCCCGCGAGCTCGAAACTCTGAAGCGCGACATCAAAAGGCTTGAAAACATCAAGCCGCCCTTCCCGCGCGTCACCTATGAGGAGGCGATTTCCATCTTGCAGAAGAACGGCAACCCCGCCAAGTTCGGCGACGACTTCGGCGGGGACGAGGAAACCATCATTTCCAGCAGTTTTGACCGCCCGGTCATGGTCCACCATTACCCGGCGGCCATTAAGGCATTTTATATGCAGCCAGATTCGGAACGTCCCGATTTGGCGCTCTCCTTCGACATGCTGGCCCCTGAAGGTTACGGCGAAATTATCGGCGGTAGCCAGCGTATCCATGATTACGACCTTCTCGTTAAGCGCTTGAAAGAAAATAACTTACCAGAAGAGCCATTCCGGTGGTACTTAGACCTGCGCCGTTATGGAAGCGTCCCTCACGCGGGCTTCGGTCTTGGCCTGGAGCGCACAGTTGCCTGGATCTGTGGCACCGAGCACATCCGTGAGGTCATCCCCTTCCCGCGAATGATTTATAGGGTATATCCTTAAATACCGGGTAGGTTCGGCAGTTCCAACAGTTCCAATCAGTCGTTTCTGACTCAGCCAAGCGTAACCGGTGAACAGTGGCTGGTGATTAGTGCGGCTTTACACGGGTTCTCACGAGTCACGGGGCACGAAACACGGGTCACGGACAAACGCATGCCTCAGAAAATCCGCATCATCGGCGTACCCATGGACCTCGGCGCCAGCCGGCGTGGGGTCGACATGGGCCCGTCGGCGCTTCGTGTCGCGGGTTTGCAGGCCCGCATCAAGCAGCTTGGGCATCATGTGGAAGACATTGGCAACATCTCCGTCAGGCAGCCGGAGGAACTGTCCTACGGGGAGAAGCGCGCGAAGTACATCAGCGAAATTTCCGACGCATGCAAGGACTTAGGGGCTGCTGTGCAGAAGTCTCTGGCCGATGGCTACCTGCCGCTGGTCCTGGGCGGGGACCATTCCATCGCCGCCGGTTCAATCAGTGGCGTCGCCGCCCACTTCCGCAAGGAGAAAAAGAGCATCGGTTGCATCTGGCTCGATGCGCACAGCGACATGAACACGCCGGAAACTTCGCCGTCCGGGAATGTCCACGGCATGCCGCTTTCCGCCATCATGGGTTACGGCACGGAAGAGCTTCCCGACATGTTCGGCTTCAAGCCGAAGATTGAGCCGCAGAATGTGGTGCTGGTCGGGGTACGCGACCTGGACTCCCATGAAAAGAAATTCATCAAGAAGCTGGGCGTGAAAGCCTTCACCATGCGCGAAATCGACGAGCGCGGCATGCGCGAAGTGATGTCCGACGCCTTAAAATACGCCATGGATGATACCCACGGAATCGCGGTGAGCCTGGACATGGACTTCGTCGATCCCAGCGACGCCCCCGGTGTGGGTACGCCCGTGCGCGGCGGCGTCACCTACCGGGAAGCGCACCTGGCCATGGAAATGATCGCGGACAGCGAGGCCATGGTGTCGATGGAAATTGTGGAAATTAATCCCGTCATCGACGAGCACAATCGCACAGCCCTCCTCGCCGTCGAACTCGCCCTCTCCGCCCTCGGCAAGAAGATCTTGTAGTCTTTGCCGCGCGCTGATCGAAAGCGTCTTCTATTCGGTCAAACGCAAGCTCTCGGCTCGCGCGTCCGGCCGCTCGCTCCGAATGCAGGCTCGGACTGAGTTTCAATTTGTATCGCTTGAGACATCCCTATCCTTATTCCTGAGGACGTCAACAGAGCCAAATAGCTTCTAATTGAAGAAGAAGGAGAATTTGGCTCCCCGGGCTAGATTCGAACTAGCAACCCTTCGGTTAACAGCCGAATGCTCTACCATTGAGCTACCGGGGATCCGTTAAGGTAGGATCAAATACTACTTGGAAAGTCTAACGAACCCCGATTCCTGGTGTCAAACAACGCGGCCAGCGCCAACTGCTGTGTCCTCTTCCGATTTTTGTGGCTTCTGTTCTTTTCTCGCGCCTCAGAAGTGCAGCACAATCCCAGCGACGCCCTGGAAGTTATTCTGCGTCTGGCTGAAATACGACGTGTACACCCAATCGCCTTCCACCCGCAGCGACAGCCGCGCGTGCACCCGGAAATCCACTCC
>Ga0326727_10001937_pt1 | contig 73738 bp, 77 predicted proteins | sample MB2enrmetagenome_FD_207643 | JGI IMG/M metagenome (GOLD analysis project Ga0326727, IMG submission 207643) | Lab enriched peat soil microbial communities from McLean, Ithaca, NY, United States - MB29MY | ecosystem: Environmental > Terrestrial > Soil > Wetlands > Peat | place: USA: New York... | reverse complement strand
CCATCCCTGCAATTGTGCATTGCTACCCGAATACCACACCAGGCAAGGGGGCTGCAAATTCTGTGCATCCCGTCACATACAGTCCCATAGCGGACCGGGCATCCTAGCGGTGGGGAAATTTGTGTCAATACAGCAGGCTGTGCGAGCCTTTTCACATCGCCTAGAAACGGCCCGGATGTTAGGATCAAGGGTTTGGTGGAATCGCTTTAGCAGCGCTCCAGACACCGCAAATCAACAGGTTTAGAAATCATCGCCACACTGGAAATCAAGGAGAAATCAAATATGGCAGTAAAGGTTGGAATCAACGGTTTTGGCCGCATTGGGCGCAACGTTTTGCGCGCCGCACTTGGCAACAGCGACATTGACTTTGTCGCCGTGAATGACTTGACGAGCCCCGCAACGCTGGCCCATCTGCTCAAGTACGACTCGATTCTGGGCAACCTTAAGAACGACATCTCGCATGGTGAAGGCTTCATCTCGGTCGACGGCAAGAAGATCAAGGTCTATGCCGAGAAAGACCCGGCCAAGCTGCCCTGGGCCGACGACGGCGCGCAGATCGTTGTTGAATCGACCGGCCGTTTCACCAATGCAGAAGACGCCAAGAAACATCTTGGCCCCACCGTGAAAAAGGTCATTATCTCGGCCCCGGCCAAGGGCGAAGACCTGACCATCGTGCTGGGCGTGAACGACAACAAGTACGATGCGGCCAAACACCACATCCTTTCGAACGCAAGCTGCACCACCAACTGCCTGGCGCCGGTGGTGAAGGTAATCCTGGAAACGACCGGGCTGGTGAGCGGCATCATGACCACCATCCACAGTTACACCAACGACCAGGTCATCCTCGACTTTCCGCACAAGGACCTGCGCCGCGCCCGCGCCGCTGCTCTCTCGATGATTCCCACCTCGACCGGCGCCGCCAAGGCGCTAAAGCTGGTGATCCCCGAGACCGCGGGCAAGCTGGACGGCTTTGCGATTCGCGTCCCAACGCCCAACGTGTCGATTGTGGATTTGACTTACATCGCCGAGAAGCCGGCGACCGCCGAAGAGCTGAACGCCGCTTTCGAGAAGGCCGCCAAGGGCGAACTGAAGGGCATTCTCGGCGTCGACGCCAACCTGCTGGTCAGTTCCGACTTCAAGGGCAACGCGCTGAGCTCCATTGTGGACACGCCGCTGACCAAGGTGGTGGGCAACAGCGTGAAGGTGCTGAGCTGGTACGACAACGAGTGGGGCTACTCGAACCGCGTTGTCGATCTCATCAGCTTCCTGGAGAAGAAGGGGCTGTAAGAACAGGGTTCAGGTGTCAGGTGTCAGAGCTCAGAAGGCGATCCCGGCAAATCCGGTAAGCTGCGCCTGCTCACTGACACCTGAAACCTGACACCTGACACCTAAAACCCGATCCTGGTTCTCATGAAAGGCAAAGTTATGGCCAAGCTCTCCATTCGCGATATCGATCTGACCAACAAGCGCGTGTTTATCCGCGTGGATTTCAACGTACCGCTCACTGAAGACGGCTCGACCATTACCGACGACACGCGCATTGTGGCCACGCTGCCCACCATCGAATACGCCCTGCGGCACAGGGCCAAGGTAATTCTGGCCTCGCACCTGGGCCGGCCCAAGGGCAAACCCAATCCGAAGTACTCGCTCAGGCCGGTGGCCATCAGGCTGCGCGAATTGCTCGACAAGAAATTCAGCGAGAGCATTAACGTGGCTTTTGCGCCCGACTGCGTGGGCGAGATTGCAACCGAGCTGGCCCATCAGCTCGAATCGGGCCAGGTGCTGCTGCTTGAGAATCTGCGCTACCACGCCGAAGAAGAAGCCAACGATCCGGAGTTCTCAAAACAGCTTGCTTCGCTGGCCGAAGTTTACGTGAACGACGCGTTCGGTTCGGCGCATCGCGCGCACGCATCCACCGAGGGCATTACGCATTTCCTCAAGCCCGCCGTTGCCGGCCTGCTGATGGAAAAGGAGATCACCTACCTGAGCAAGGCGCTGGAATCGCCGGAGAAGCCGTTTGTGGCCATCATCGGCGGAGCCAAGATCTCGGGCAAGATTGAAGTAATTGAGAACCTGCTCGACAAGGTGGATTCGCTGGCGATCGTGGGCGGCATGGCTTACACCTTTTACCGCGCGCTGGGCGTGGCCACAGGCAAGTCGCTTGTAGAAGAGGACAAGATCGAACTTGCTAAAGCAACTCTGGACAAATCCAAGAGTAAGGGAGTGGAACTCCTGCTGCCGGTGGATAACATTATTGCCGACAAATTCGCTGACGACGCCCAGACGCAGGTTTGGGATTCCTCAGTCGACTTCCCTGCCGATTGGCAGGGACTCGACATCGGCCCCAAGTCGATTGGCGCGATTGAGGACGTGATCGAGACCGCCAAGACGATTGTGTGGAATGGCCCCGCGGGCGTCTTCGAGTTCCCGCACTTTGCCGTGGGCACCAACGCCATTGCCAAGGCGATTGCCGCCAACCGCACGGCGACCTCGATCGTCGGCGGCGGCGACTCGGTGAGTGCGGTGAACAAGGCCGGAGTGGCCAGCCAGATCACCCACATCTCCACCGGCGGCGGCGCTTCGCTTGAATTTCTGGAAGGAAAGAAGCTGCCCGGCGTTGAGGCGCTCAACGACAAGTAATCGGTCGTCAGTTGTCAGTGATCAGAGAACCGCATCCGGTGCTGAACACCGGGTGCGGTTTTTGTTGCCGCGTCTTTGCGCGAGAATGAATACACTGAAAGCTGAGGCGGAAAAGCATGGGCTATTACACGCGGGTCTTGTCGAAGGATGAGGAGTTCCCTCTTTTTGACGAACTCGCGCAGTTCATTCGTGCCGAGCACCCTGAATTCAGGCTCACCATCGAAGAAGATGGCGAAGAAGGATGGGAGACCCTTCTGCTCTCAGGAATTGATGAGGTCGAAGTTGCGCTGATCGAGCGCAATCCTGTCTTCGATGGTTCGATCGGCCAGGACGAGATTGCAGACTTCATCGAAGACATTCGGGATTGTAAGCCGAAGAGCGGGGTTCAATGGCTTGAAGATTACCTTGACTCAGTCAAAACAATCTACGCGTTTCAGCACCTGCAAGGCGCGGAAACGGTGACAGGCAGCAACGCGCTCCACGCGCTGCGCTCGAAGCTGTGGGAGCGCGGAGACGCGATTCTGCAGGCCGATGGGGAGGGGTTCACGAATGAGGAAGGCTACCACATTGTGTGGCAGTTCACTGACTCGGTTTCAGGCCCCTGGAACATGGGAGTGCTTCAGGACGGCGTCTGGCGCCACTTCTCGATGGATCTCGGCGATCCGGACCATCGGGCTGCTTTCATGAAAGGTTTAGTACCCAACGATTTGACCTCGGCGATTGGATCAGGCTCGTAAGTTCAGTACCGCCGCATCTTTTCGGCCGAGCGCGCCGTTCCGCCCTGTGCCCGCCGTCACCCGTCGCGCCGAATTCGATCCCATAAAATTGAGTTGAGGAATCCACCAAAATGTCTCGTAAAGCACTGATTGCCGCCAATTGGAAGATGTACAAGACGCCGGCTGAAGCCAAGGCGTTTGTCGATGCGTTTCTGCCGCTCGTCGCCGGCCACACCCGCGACGAGATCGCGCTGTTTCCATCCCCGGTGTTGCTGCCGACGGTCGTTCCGGCCTGCAAAGGCTCGAACGTCGCGGTGGGCGCGCAGAACATCCACTTTGCCGAGGAGGGCGCCTACACCGGCGAGACCTCGATCGGCCAACTGATCGCTGTCGGTGGCACGCATACGCTGATCGGCCACTCTGAGCGGCGCCAGTACTTTGCCGAGACCGACGAGATTGTGAACAAGAAGCTGCATACAGCGCTGAAGCACGGCATTGTGCCGGTGGTGTGCATCGGCGAGGTACTGGAGGAGCGCGAGGCCGGCAAAACGGCGAGCGTGCTCAAGACGCAGTTGAACGGCGCTCTTGCGGGGATTACCCCCGAGGCCGCCGCGCCCATCGTGATCGCGTACGAGCCGGTGTGGGCCATTGGCACCGGCAAGACGGCCACGCCGGAGATCGCGGCCGACGCACACCGCATCATTCGCGCCGAAGTTGCCAAGCTGCTGGGCGCCGATGTGGCCGCGGCCATGCGCATTCTCTACGGCGGCAGCGTGAAGCCCGACAATGCAACCGCGCTCATCGGCCAGGAAGAGATTGACGGGGCACTGGTGGGTGGCGCGAGCCTCAAGCCGGATTCATTCGAGAAGATCGTGAAGTATTGAAGAGGCAGCGGGGTTAGCGGCGTTGGCGGGGCTAGCGGTGCTAGAAAACTCAGGCCGCTCGGAGCGCGATGCTTCGGGCGGCTTTTAACATTTGGGGGCCGGAACCTCGCGTTCCGGTCCCGCGTACAATGTTTCATGCCCCAGCGTGAGTTTTACATTGACCGCCTGCGCACGGTGATGACCGCGCTCGTGGTCCTGCACCATACGGCAATCACCTACGGCGCCATCGGCTCCTGGTTCTGGCATGAGGTCCAGCCCTCGCGCACTATCCCAAGCATTCTGCTCGTTCTTTTCTGCACAACCAACCAGGCCTACTTCATGGGCTTCTTCTTCCTGCTTGCCGGCTACTTTACGCCGTCGTCGCTGGAGCGCAAGGGATACGGGAGGTTCATTCTCGACCGCCTGATGAGGCTGGGCATTCCGACCCTGGCCTTTGGCTTCATCCTGGGTCCGCTTACGGCCGCAATGGTGACTTGCGCCCAGGGAGACGGCTTCTGGCCCACCATCGCATGGTTCTGGCGGCACAAGGAGTTTGAGCCCGGACCGCTTTGGTTTGCCGAAGCACTGCTCGCCTTCAGCATGGGGTATGTCATCTGGAGTCGCATACGCGGCTTGCAGCCTGGTAGCGCAAGTACCACCTCGCATCGTCGCATCCCCGGATGGCGCTCCTGGCTCGTCGGCGCCTCGATCGTCGGCGCAGGCGCTCTGGCCCTGCGGCAAGTGTTTCCGATTGGCACAAGTCTTTATGGCTACTGGGCCTCGTACATCTTTCTCTTCGTGGTGGGATTGAGAGCCAGACCCCGCAACTGGCTGGCGCAACTGACCTGGAAGCAGGCACGGCCGTGGCTGATCGTCGCGCTGATCGTGTGGCCCACGCTGCCACTGGGGTGGCTGCTTGCCAGCGGCCATGCAAATTTCAATACAGGGTTCTCGTGGGCAGCCATCCTGTACGCATTTTGGGAGCCATTTGTGGCCTGGGGCCTGATCGCCGCATGGCTGCTCCTCTTCCGCGAACATACGAACCGGCCCTCACCGGCATGGGACTGGCTCGGACGACGCGCCTACGCGGTTTACATTGTCCATCCGCCTGTGCTGGTGGGCATTTCTCTCCTGCTGCACGGATGGGCCGCGCCCGCGCTGGCCAAGTTTGGCGTTGTCGGGGTTCTGGCCTGCGTGGCGACGTGGCTCGTGGCCGATCCGCTGGTGAGGATGCCTTGGGTGCGAAAGGTGGTCTAAGGGTTGGCCTCTTTCGCCCGCTCAAGCGGGCTTGCATCGCGATCTACGAATCTCATCCCCAGGCTCGCGCCTGGGGCTACCATCTGACGCCCGCTTCGCGGGCTTGGATCAGGGGGTGGCGAGGCCGGGTTCGTGGTTTCCCACCCTTTGCGCAAAGAGCGCGCAAAGGATGGGGCACCCAATTTCGTGGTTGATTGGGGCCGGGGCTAGAAGCTCGCGATCCAGTTTTGGAGGAGAGCTGGGAAGCAGCCCATTACGACAACTGCGGCGGCGATGGCGACCAAAACGATCGTGGTGACGGGATTGGCTTTGATGGGCGACTCGTCGGCGGCTGGCATGACGTAGGCGCGCTTGAGCACCTGCAGATAGTAGTAGAGCGAGACGGCGCTGAAAGCGATGGCCAGCGCAACCAATGCGAATGGAACCGGGCCCGCGCCGACATTGAGCACGGCGGCAAACAGATTGAACTTGGCCCAGAAGCCAACCAGCGGCGGAATTCCGGCGAGCGAGAGGAAGAGCACGAGCAGGACGGCGGCGAGAAGCGGATTGCGCTTGTGCAGGCCGAGGAAGGATTCGAGCCTGTCGGAGCCGGTGGCGCGCTCCACCACGCTGACGACACCGAATGCGCCGATGGTGGTGAGGCCGTAAGTGAGGATGTAGTAGAGGACGGCGATCTCGCTGTTCCAGACGGCCGATATTTTGAATACTGCCGCGCCGTGATGCACGTCGGCCATTGAATATTGTGGCAACGTGGCGACGCCAAGCAGGATGTAGCCCGCGTGAGCGATGGCTGAATAAGCGAGCAATCTGCGAACGCTTGACTGGGCCAGTGCGGCAAGGTTACCGAAAACCATCGATGCCATGGAAACCAGCAAAATGGCGACTGCCAGTTTGGTCCATGTCTGTGTAACGGCCTGGAGTTCGACCACGAGCCCCACTAGTCCAGAGGTTTGACCGGGGACAAGAGTCAGCCATTCAGATGCGATCGTCAAAATCAGTGCGAAGCTCGCAACTTTCGACACCGACGCGATGAATGCTGCCGCCGGTGCCGGCGCGCCTTCATAAGCATCGGGAGCCCAGAGGTGGAATGGCACCGCAGCAACTTTGAATCCCAGCCCGGCAATCACCAAAATCCATGCGACGTATAACAGCGGAGTCGGACCGGACTGAACGATTGCTGTCTGAATCCCGGAAAGATTCGTCGTACCTGTCAGCCCGTAAAAATAGCTAAACCCGAACAGCAGAAATGCTGCCGACATGCCGCCGAAGAGGTAATACTTCATCGCAGCTTCAGCGCTCTTGCCCGATTTCTTAGCGAATGCGGTGAGGATGTAGAGGCCGAGCGAGAGCAGTTCGAGGCCAACGAAGATCACCAGCAAGTCCTGCGCCGCAGCAATGATCAAGCCGCCGGCCGCGGCCATTAGCACCACGGCCACATATTCGCCCACATGCTTTGTGAACTCATCGCCCACCAGCAGCAGAAGTGTGATCGCTGTGAGCACCAGGATGCCGACCTGCGCGACGCCTGCGATGCTACCCGCAGAAAGAAGCAATTCGCCATCAACGCTGAAGCCTGAATTACCCGCTGCGTAAACGCCCCAGACGGCGAAGATACAACCGGCGACTCCCAGAAACGATGCATTGATGACGCGTGTCTTAAATGCGGCCTTGCGCAGAAATCCCAGGTCGGCAATCAGCACCAGAAGCGCTGTGATTTCGAGAACGGTTTCAGGCAGCGTTGCGCGGAAGAGATCGGCGTAGTTCATTGCACTCCTCCGAGCAGGGCTTTCACGGCGGGTTCGATCTGATCAAGCAGGATGCGTGGGTAGACACCAACTGCAATGGTAGAGATGCCGAGCAGCGCCACGCCTGCCATCTCAGGCCAGGTGATGGGCGCGAAAGGATGAGCCTTCTCTTCTTCGAGCACATGCGCGCCGGGAATGACGTCGGTGAAGAAGGCCTTTTGCAGCGCGCGCCAGGTGTAGGCCACACCCACGACGATGCCGACGCCCGCGCCTAGGGTCCATAACGGATTTGCGCGCCACGCGCCGACGAGCACCTGCAGCTCGGCGATGAATCCCGAGAAGCCAGGCAGGCCCATAGACGCGAGTCCAGCCCCGACGAACGCCCACGCCGCGAACGGCATGCGGCGCGCGAGGTGCATGTGCTCAAGCTCGGCGAACTGGCGGGTGTGGGTGCGGTCGTAGACGATGCGGCCGACGATGGCGAAGAGCAGGCCGGCGATCACTCCGTGCGAGAACATCTGTAAGACCGCGCCGTCAACGCCTATCTGGTTGAGTGTGACAAGGCCGAGCAGAACGAAGCCCATGTGGCTCACGCTGGAGTAGCCGATGACGAATTTGAAATCGGTTTGCGCGAGGGCGACCAGCGCGCCGTAGATGATGCCGATGACCGCGAGCAGTGCGAATACATCGCGCCAGGAGCCAAGGCCAATGAATGTGAAACCCCAGGGATCGAGCCCATGCGGGAATAGGCCGATGGCGACGCGCAGGCAGCCGTAGGCGCCGAGCTTCATGACCACGCCGGCCAGCAGCATGGATGCGGCGGTGGGCGCTGCAACGTGGCCGGTGGGCGCCCAGGTGTGGAACGGCCACAGGCCGGCGAGAATTCCGAAACCGACAAAGACCAGCGGGAAACACCACGTCTGGAAGCTGACGGGCAGACCCGCGTGAGCCAGGCCAACGAGCGTAGTGGTGTGGCTGCCTGAAGTTGCATAGGCGGCGAGCAGGCCGATGAGCACCATGGCCGAGCCGACGAACGAATAGAGCGCGAGCTTCATCGCTCCGTATTCGCGGCGCGTCGAACCCCAGATGGAGATGAGGAAGTACTTGGGTACGATGGCGATCTCGTAGAAGACGAAGAGCAGGAAGAGATCGCCGCTCAAAAAGACGCCGTAGACGCCGCCGATAAGCGCGAGATAAAACGCGAAGAACTGGTTGACGCGGAGCTCGACGTTCCAACTGAAGAGAATGCCTGCGACCGCTGCGATGCCGGTGAGCAGAACCAGCACGCGGCTGATGCCGTCGGCAACGAGCATGTAGTGAATGCCCATCGCAGGGACCCACAGCTTGTCAATAAAGACGACGCTGCCCTGCCCCGCTCCGGCGGCAAACCCGGCCACTGCATGAAGCAACCCCAGCAGTGCAACGCTGAGCGCGAACCATCGCGCAAGCGCGGGCTTGCGATTGGGCAGCAGCGCCGCGATGAATGCTCCGCCGAACGAAATGTAAATGCACCAGGCCAACATCTAAAATCTCCAGTGCGCCAGCAGGAAAACGACCGTGGGGTTGACGCCGTCCACAATGAGCTGGGGCACAAGGCCAAGCAGGATCATAAGCCCGATGACCGGCGCCAGGGCGAGCCGCTCGCTATGGTGCAGATCGGGGAATTTGGCCCAGTGCTCCGGGACCGGGCCTGAGAAGACTTTTTGAATCACGGTAAGGATGACGGCGGCGGTAACGAGCAAACCAAGTACCGAGACGGTCGCGCTGATCCAGGACAAAGAAAAAACTCCGCGGAAGATGAGAAACTCGCCGACGAAGCCGTTGAGGCCGGGCAGGCCGAGCGAGCTGAAGAGCGCAATGCCCATCAGGCCGGCGAAGACCGGCGCGGGCTTGCGCAGTCCGCCGAAGTCGTCGATGCCGCGCAGGCCGCCGGTGCGGAACTGGATCATGGCGATGAACCAGAAGAGCGCGGCCGCGGTGAGGCCGTGATTGAACATCTGCAGGATGACGCCGTTGAGCGCCGCTGCCTGGCTGGCTTGCGCCGCTGCGCCCGAAGCCGGCACGGCCAGCGCGAAGATGCCGAGCAGGCAATAGCCGAGGTGGTTCACCGAGGAGTAGGCGAAGACGCGCTTCAAATCCTTTTGCGCGGCGGCGGCCCACGCGCCCATCACAATGGTTGCAACAGCGAGGATGAGAAGCGGCGTGCGAATGGCGGCGATCTGCGGGCCGAAGAGCGGAATAGCGATGCGTAACAGGCCGTATACGCCCATCTTCGACATGGCGCCGGTGAGCAGCATAGTTACAGGCGAAGGCGCTTCAGCATAGGCAGCGGGCAGCCAGGTGTGAAACGGAACCATGGGCACCTTGACCGCAAAGCCCGCAAGCACGCCCATCGCGAGCCACGGCATCACAGCGCCGAGGTGCGCAGTGACCATCTGCGCAAGCGAACCGTTCGCGGCCATTGCGGTGAGGTCAGTGAAGTCCATCGTACCCGGGTGAGCGGGCGTCGCTGTGGAGAGAAACACGGCGAGGAACGAAAGCAGCAGCGCCACGCTGCCGGCCATGGTGTAGACGAAGAACTGCGTGGCCGCCGGGCCGCGCTTTGGCCCACCCCACAGCTTGATGAGGAAAAATGCCGGGATGAGGCTCAGCTCCCAGAAGAGGAACCAGTGGAAGAAATTGAGCGCGGTAAACGAGCCGAAAAGTCCCGACTGGAGCGCGAGTACCAGCGCGTAGTAAAGGCCGGGCTGGTGATGCACGCGATGCGCCGCATCGATAGACATGAGCGTGACCACGGCCGAAAGCAGCACCATCAGCGCCCCCAGGCCGTCAACGCCAAGGTGATACTCGATGCCGAGCGAAGGAACCCAGTTGAGGCGCTCCACCATGCCTATGGAGCCGTCGGCAGGCAGGTGCAGCCACACAATCAGCGCCAGCGCGAGGCTGGCCAGAGCGGAGATGAGCGCAATGCCACGCGCATGCCTTGGAATGAAGAGCGCAAGCATCGCGGCCGCGAGCGGCAGCACGGTGAGGAGCGTGAGGATCGAGAACCCGGTCGTCATTTCGCTCATGGCCTAGCGCTCCAGATCAGGATTGCCACGAGCGCAATCACGGCGAAGGCCAGGATGCGCAGGTAGGTCTGGGCGCGGCCGTTCTGCACGCGCGACACAATGCCGCCGCCGGTCGAGAGCTCCTCGCAGGCTTTGTCGAATGTGCCGTCGACCCAGTGCAGGTCGAGCAGGCGATTGAGTTGCGCAAACATTTTAAAGATCCAGGCGACGGCGGCAACGATACCACCCCACACGCGGCGGTCGAACCAGTCGGCCACGCACGCCCACCAATAGTAGAAGGCGATGACGGTGACGCCATAGAACTCGTCGACGTAGAGCCGGTCGCGCAGCGGGGCCCATAGCGCTGGCGCGGCCTTCTCAAGCGCGTCCGGCTCTTCAGCCTTGGGGGACTTGTTGCCATAGAGCCACCAGCCGAGACCTAAACCGAGAAAGACGATAACGGTGGATGTGGCCAGAAGCTTGAGGAAGTCTGCTTCGAGCAGCAGGTGGAATCCGCTGCTCGTGGCCTGGCCTCCGAGGAACTCGCGGAACCAGGGCCGGGCCGGCGTTCCGATTGCGCCGAGCGCGATGGCAAAGAAGGCCAGAATGGCGAGCGGCGCAGTCATTACGCGGGGGCTCTCGTGCGCGTGGCCGTTGCTACGCCCCTGGCCGAAGAATACGTAGCAGACCTGGCGCGTCATGTAGAACGCGGTGAGCAGCGCGCCGAAGACAAGCAGATAATAAGGGCCTTTAATGAAGGCGGAGTTGTGCGCGGCTTCGAGAATCGCGTCCTTCGACCAGAAACCGGAGAAGAAGATCGGAAATCCGCAGAGCGCCAACATGCCGATGGCGTAGGTGATGAACGTGGCGGGCATGAAAGCCCTGAGGCCGCCCATGCGACGCACGTCCTGCTCCTCGTGGCAGCCATGAATCACCGAGCCCGCACCGAGGAAGAGCAACGCCTTAAAGAATGCGTGGGTGATAAGGTGGAACATGCCAACGGCGACGCCGCCGAGGCCAAGGCCGGCCATCATGTAGCCGAGCTGCGAGACGGTGGAGTAAGCAAGAATGCGCTTGATATCGTTTTGCGCGACGGCGATAAGCGCGGCAAAGACCGCCGTGGCTGCGCCCACCCAGGTGACGACGATGAGCGCGGTGGTGGTGCCTGCCGGCTCGCCCGACGCCGTGAGCGGCATACCGGCCGACATGAGCGGATAAACGCGCGCGATGAGATAGACGCCCGCCGCTACCATGGTTGCCGCGTGAATCAGCGCGGAGACAGGCGTGGGGCCTTCCATGGCGTCGGGCAGCCATACGTGCAATGGAAGCTGGCCACTCTTGCCTGCTGCGCCGGCGAAGATCAAGAGGCCGATGGCGCCCGCGGCGGTAAGCCCCCAGGCCGCGTGATGCGAGAGGAGGGCCTGGAGCGCGAAGGTCTCAAGCGAGCCCGAGCCGTGATTGTAGAAGAGCAGTGTGCCGGATTGTGCGAATAACCAGACGATTCCAAGAAGAAAGAAAACATCGCCGACGCGCGTGGTGAGGAAGGCTTTTTTCGCGGCGGCCGCGGCCGAGGGCTTTTGATACCAGAATCCGATGAGCAGATACGAGGTGAGACCGACCAGCTCCCAGCACATGAAGAGCAACAGGAGGCTGTTGGCGATGACCACGCCCAGCATGGCTCCGGCAAATAACGACATGAAGCAGAAGAATCGCGTGAAGTTCTCGTCGTGCTCCATGTAGCCCACGGAGTAGATAAAGATGAGCAGACCAACGAAGCAGACCATCACGGCCATGATGGCCGCGAGCGGATCGAGAATCCAGCCGAGATCGACCGCGGAGTTGCCGAAGTGGAACCAGGTGAAGTTGATGGTTTCGCGGGTGGGAACGCCTCCGGCCCAATTGGAGACAACGTGCGCGAACGCAAAGAGCGAGAGAAGAAGCGAAAAACCGAGCGAACCGATGGAGAGAGTGGCTGCAAGCCTGCGGCGCGGCTGCTTGAGCAGCGCGATGACGCCGGACGCGACGATGGGGATCGCGGGAATGAGCCACAGGAATTGCACGACGCCCGGCGATCCGCAGTCGCTCATGCATTGAAAGGCGACGGTCTGTTCTTCTTGCAACAGCATCAGCATCCGTTCACCCCTTCATCCTGTTCATCTTGTCCAGATCGGTGGTCTGCGTGTGGCGATAGATCGCGATAACCAGTCCCAGCCCCACGGCAGCTTCGGCCGCGGCTACCGCGATGGAGAAGATCGCGAACATCATTCCGGTGAGAGCTTCGGGATGCGGCGAGTAGCGCCAGAAGGCGATGAAGTTGAGGTTAGCCGCGTTGAGCATAAGCTCAATGCCGATGAGCACCATGATGGCGTTGCGGCGCACCAGCGCGCCTGCCAGGCCGATGGAAAACAGCAGCGCGGCGACAATCAAGTAGCCGGTCAGTGGCGAGCACATTACCTGGCCCTCGCTTTCTCGTGCAGAGCCACGATCACGGCGCCGATGGTGGCAGCGGTAAGCAGCAGCGCCACAATCTCAAGCGGCAACACATAGCGGCCCACAAGCGCCACGCCAATATCGTGCACCGTGACTGCGGGCGTGGCCATCTCAGATGGGAGTGCTTTCGAGCTTGCGATCAAGGCCCAGCCCAGCACGGCAAAGATTCCGGCCGCAATCGGCAGACCGACAAACCATGTGCGGCTGAAGACACCGTCTTTGGGCAGCTCCGAACCGCGCGTCAGCAGAATCGCAAACACAACAAGAATGGCGACCGCGCCGATGTAGACCAGGATCTGCGCAAAGCCGGCGAACTGCGCGTCGAGATTGAGGAAGAAGAGCGCCAGGCCCCCGAATGCGACCGTGACGGCAAGCGCCGCGTGCACCAGATGCTTGAGCGTCATTGCCGCCAGCGCCCCGGCCAGCGTGATGACCGCAATGAGATAGAACATTATGCCCATTTCTTGTTCACCTCATTCAGCATAGCGATACTTCCTTGGGGCAAAGTGCCCGCGGTACATGCCCACGCGGCCCATGAGCACGTATGCTCCGGCAAGAATCACCGTTGAAACCACCCAGCGCAGCCATCCCTCGCCCATGAATCGCCAGAGTGCGGTCACCAGCAGATCGAGCAGCGTGAAGGGCAGCGCGAACTTCCAGGCAAAGTTCATCAACTGGTCCTGGCGCAGGCGGGGCAGCGTGCCGCGCATCCAGATGAATACGAAGATCGAGATCATCACCTTGCCAAAGAACCAGATCCACGAAGGAATCCAGGTAAGGAACGAAAATGGCGCCGACCAGCCGCCGAGGAACAACGTGGTGCCGAGGCCAGAGATTGAAAACATGGCCAGATATTCGCCAAGGAAGAAGAGCGCGAACTTAAAGCCCGAGTACTCGGTGTGGTAACCGGCGACCAGTTCCGACTCGCCTTCAGGCAGGTCGAAGGGGGAGCGGTTGGTCTCAGCCGTTGCGGCGATGGCGTACATTACAAACGCGGCCAAACCCCACGGGGTGAAGATGTACCAGTTGGGCAGGACGCCGGTCGAGTGATTCTGCGCATCAACGATCTTAACCAGCGAGAGCGAGCCGGCAGTCATAACGACGGCCACGCTCGAAAGCAGCAGAATGATCTCATAGCTGATCATCTGCGCAATCGCTCGCATGGCGCCCAACAGCGAATACTTGTTGCGGCTCGACCAGCCGGCCATGAAGACCGAAAGCTCAGTGGAAGCGCTCATGGCGAAGAAGAAGATCAGGCCGGCGTCCATGTCGACCAGCACCATGTTGCGGCCCATGGGCAGCACGGCAAAGCCCATAAAAACCGCGACCACCAGGATCACGGGCGCCAGGAAATGCAGCACTCCGTCGGCGCTCAAAGGAATGATGTCTTCTTTGGTGAGCGACTTGATGCCGTCGGCGACGGGCTGGAAGAGCCCGAGGGGCCCGACACGATTGGGGCCGATGCGATTCTGGATGCGGCCCAGGCCCTTGCGCTCAAAGATCGTGGTCAGCGCGAATAGCCCGGGAAAGACGCATACGATCGCAATTACGCCAAGCAGCACCGCGGCAGCGGGCTGAAGCAAAACGGGCAGAAACGAGATAAGCCAGTGCTGGAGGAGCACGAAAACCTGATCCGCTTTCTCGACCATGGCTAGGCTTGTCCTCTCTCAGGTTTAGCTGCCGGCGCAGCGACTGCGGCAGCCTTGGCGGCAGCGGCCTCAGCGGCGGCTTTGGCCTTGGCTTCAACTTTGGCCTTCTCTTCAGCCAGGCGGCCATCCACTTCAGTGGCTTCATTCGGGTGAATCGAATGGTAGTACTCGTTTGATTTGGCCAATTGCTCGCGGTCGAGCAGCAGCCCGCCGAAGCGGTCGTCGGTGGCCAGTTCGAATTGAGTGTCCATCTTGATGGCTTCGAAGGGACAGACCTCGACGCAGATCTGACAGCTCATGCAGACCGCGATATCGATGTCGAACTTTGCCGGATAAAACTGCTGCTTGCCAACGTAATCGGGCTTCTTGCCGGTCGACTTCTCAATGTAGATGCACTTGGGCGGGCACTCTTTTTCGCAGATCTGGCAGGCGACGCAGCGCAAACCGGCCTGCCAGTCGGGCCCGTCGTAGACCAGGAAGGGAAAGACGCGCGCATTCTCCATGGTCGGGATGCGCTGCTCAGGATACTGGACCGTCGTGAGCCGTTCCGCGGAGACAAAGCTGCCGGCGAAATTCTTCGCCGTCTCCGCCATCCCCTTCAGTATGCCTTCACCTAACATTAAGAACAGCTCCTAGCTTCTAGCTCCTAGCTTTTCGTGCGGCAACGTGTTCCCGCAGCTCCATGGCTCTTTGGCTGCGCAGTCATTAGTTCAGGGGCTAAAGCCCCGCGTCATTCATTACCAATTTCGGCACGACTTAGGTCGTGCCCTTTTACAAAACTCCGCGAGGTGTTATTTCTCCTGTTCCCTGTTCCCTAGTCCCTAGTCCCTAGTCCCTATTCCTAGTCCCTGAAAAAACTACCGATCCACTTCCCCCAGCACAATGTCCACGCTTCCAAAAATCAAAACCACATCGGCCACGTTGTGACCGAGGCACATGTCTTCAAGAATGGTCAGATTGATCAAGCTCGGCGGGCGCACCCGGTATCGATACGGATTAGGGCTGCCGTCGCTGATCAGATAAAAGCCAAGCTCGCCCTTGGGAGCCTCAATGCGTCCGTAGGCCTCGCCGGGCTTGGGTCTGAAGCCGCGAATCTTTGCCTTGGGATCCATGATGGGACCGGCGGGAATGTCTTTGAGCGCCTGCGAGAGAATGACGATCGACTCGCGTATCTCAAGCACGCGCATCATGTAGCGATCATAGATGTCGCCGTGGTCGCCGAGCGGCACGCGAAACTTGAATCGATCGTAGATGCCGTACTTGTCGACCTTGCGGATGTCATAATTCACTCCTGACGCGCGCAGCATGGGCCCTGAGACTCCGGCGTTGACGGCAAGCTCGGGCTTCAACACGCCGATCCCCTGGCACCGCGCCATCAGGATTTCGTTCGAGCTGAGCAGCGCTTCAAACTCGTCGATAAAAGCGGGCAGTCCGGCCACGACCTTGCGTGCTTCGTCGAGCCACGCGGCGCTTACGTCGACGCGGCAGCCGCCAAAACGCATGTAGTTGCACATCATGCGCGATCCGGTGAGCGACTCGAAGAGATCGAGAATCTTCTCGCGCTCGCGGAATGCGTACATGAGCGGCGTTCCGCTGGCGCCCATCTCCTGCAAGAGGAAACCGATGGATGAGGCGTGGTTCTGAATGCGGGTGAGCTCGGCAAGAATGACGCGAATGTACTGCGCGCGCTCGGGAACTTCCTGGCCAGCGAGCTTTTCAACTGCCAGCGCATAGGCCCAGTTGTTGGTGAGCGAGCAGATGTAATCGAGCCGGTCAGTGTAAGGCATCGACGCAAGATAGGTTGTGCCCTCGGCGATCTTCTCGTGGTTGCGGTGCAGATAGCCGAAGACCGGCTTGAGGCGTACGACACGCTCGCCGTCGAGCGCCAAGTCCATGCGGAAGACGCCGTGCGTCGAGGGATGGTGCGGCCCCATCGCGACTTCGAGCAATTCGCCCTCGCCATCCGGCACAACAACCGGTGGACGATTCCAGCCCGCCGCTTTCTCCGATTTGGTCTCTGCTACACTCATCAAGCTCTTTCGCGTGGTTCGTGATGCGTGATTCGTGGTTCGTGGATCGTGGACCGTGATCCGTGCACCTATTCCCTAGTCCCTAGTCCCTGATCCCTGTTCCCTGCTTTGGTGTTCCTGCGCGCGCTTCAGCACGGCGTCATGCGCGGTAGGCTCATATTCGAAGTCGTCCGGCTCAACGTAGTCGCGGCGCATGGGGTGGTCCTTGAACTCGTCCCACATCAGAATGCGGCGCAGATCGGGATGGCCGGTGAACACAATTCCATAAAGGTCGAAGACCTCGCGCTCCTGAAACTCGGCCGAGCGCCACACCGGCGTGAGCGAAGGCAACTCAACCTGGTCTGTACGGTTCGCAGTGCGCATGCGAAGCACGAGCGGCCCGTGCCTGAGCGCGATCGAATAAAGATGGTAGACAGCCTCAAGATAGCCGGGCTCAACGCGCTTGCGGACCTCTTCGACGGTTTCTTCTAGGGTCTGCTCCACTCCATCGACGAGCTTTGTGACGGGCTTCGTGAGCTTCGCCTTTTCGGTAATCTCCTTGTCGAGCCAGTCGACACCGGTCAGGTTGGAAAGGAAGTCGAACTTGAAGGCGGGATCGTCGCGGAGGAAAGTGGCGACTTCGATAGCCTTGCCGTGGCCCAGAAGCAGTGAGTGCTGCGCAGCAGGCCCGGGATTGAGGAAGACCTCGACCCGGGCGCCCGGCACAGCCGCTTCAATCGCCGCCTTGATTTCTTCTACCGTCTTCAATTCAGCTTCTAGCTCCTAGCTGCTGGCTCTCAGTGTTCAGTGGCCCGTGAATCGTGATTCGTGGTTCGTGATCCGTAATCAGCGTTCACCTAACGGTCTCAATCCCTCAGTCCCTTAGTCCCTATTGCCTGTTCCTACCGAATCACCACCGGAACCGGCCAGACACCCTTGTTTGAAGTTGGCTCGAGATCGTGCGCGCCGGGCTCTGGTACGGGAAACTCGCCCTGCGCATCGGCATCAAGGAAGCGCGGCCGGTCCTCGCCGGTCAGGTGCTGCTCGTCAATCTTCCTCTGCAAAACCATGAAGGCCTGGATCAGCGCCTCAGGACGCGGCGGGCAGCCGGGGATGTGCACATCGACAGGGATGTAACGATCGATGCCTTTCAGCACGTTATAGCCCTGCTTGAATGGCCCGCCCGAGATGGCGCATGCGCCCATGGCGATCACGTAGCGCGGCTCGGCCATCTGGTTGTAGAGCCGCACCACTTGCGGCGCCATCTTCTTGGTCACTGTGCCCGAAATGATCATCAGGTCAGCCTGGCGCGGCGAGGGACGAAAGACCTCGGCGCCGAAGCGGGCAAGATCGTAGCGGGCCATGGTGGTGGCGATCATCTCAATGGCGCAGCAGGCCAGGCCAAATTGCATGGGCCACACCGAGCTGCGGCGACCCCAGTTGTAAAGCTCCTGGATGGTCGTCACGAAGATGCCCTGCTTGCCGAGTTCGATCTTCAGGTCTTGATCCATACGTCGCTACGCTCCGTATAGCTACTAGCTTCTAGCTTCTAGCTCCTAGCTCCATCGTGGTGTACCTGCACCGGTTTCAAATCCTCATGTCCTCGCCAGTCCCCCGCTTCAACGCGACCTGCCGCTTCAGGCCTCTCAAAAAGCTAGCAGCTAGAAGCTAGAGGCTAGAAGCTGGCCGTGATCCGCTGCGCGGATCAGGACCACGTCAAAATTCCCTTCGCCCAAGCCCAGGCCAATCCTTCAACCAGCATCAGCACAAAAATGAGCATGGAGACGCAGGCCGCCGCGCCCAGACCCGTAAACGCCACCGCAAAGGGCAGCAAAAAGACGGCTTCCACATCGAAGATGAGAAAGATGATGCCGTAAAGGTAATAGGCTGAACGAAATTGCACCCAGGCGTCACCCTTCGACACCAGTCCGCACTCGTAGATTGCGTTCTTCACGGCGTTCGGCTTCGGCGGCGAAAAAAACCTGGCCCACAGCCACGCTAACCCCAGCGGGGCCAATCCAAACCCCAGCGCCGCCACGAACAGGACGGCCAATGAAAAATAAGGATTTGAAGTCATCGTGGGAGCGGAAAATTCCTTCTATTCCAAGCTAACAGTTTGGGGTGGTTTTTGGCTAAGCCCCGGGGCCCGATTCAAGACCGTTCAGCTCCGATTTGTCGCCGTTCATCTCATTTTGTGGACCGTTGGGGCATGAGAGCCGCCGCTCAACACACCTGCCGGAAGCCGATGCCCATGAGCGCCGCTGCTTTGCCGAGCGTAGCAGCCACGTGGCCCACCCCGACCGCACAATGGTGCGCCGGCCCTTCAGCGTTCCACGCCTCCACAAATCCCCGTGCGCCCGGCGGGAACCGATACCGGCTGTTGGTGTTGCCGATCTCAAGAATCGGCCCGGCCACGCACTCGCCTTCAGCAACCACCAGTTTGAAGCGCGACTCGGCGTCTTCGGCGACCGAGAGCAGCGTTACCGGTCCGTGCTTCACGCTCATCTCAACCGAAAGTCCGCGACCCACCTTGCCGTGATACACCTCGAGCGGCCGCACCTTGGTTTTGCCCTCGGCAATGGCGATATGGCCGGGACCGTCGTGGCCCATCAAAACCAGGTCCTCGTTCAAATCCATCGCGTAGTACTCAGTAAACGAGCCGCCAGCGCCGATCAGGTCCATCATCTTCATCGCCAGGGCATTTTTCACCTCGTACTCACCGGCCACCGGAACATGGCGCGCCGTAAGCAGCGATGTGCCAAGAATGATGGAACTCATGGTGTCTTCATTGGCCGCATTGCCTGAGCCTTTGTAGTAGTAGGCCAACGCATCAAGTCGATGCCGCTCAACAAACGCATCGAGAGCCACCGAAGTTCGCGCCGCGCGCCGCAGTTCTTCCTGGGCGCAATCGGACTGAACGTCGAAGATCGCATCGAACTCGGCGAGGCGCCGCACAATCTCATCCTCGCCGGCCTCGGCGCACAACGCGCTCAGCTCATCCACTTCAAGCAGTTCAACGTGCGTGCCGAAGGCGATCGAAAGCTGCGTCACGTCGGTCATGATGTCGAGCATGCCGCTATAGTAATGACCCATCAGCCCTAGCCGGGCTTCGGCGAGCGCAGCCTTTACGCGCGCGGCAGCGAGCCACTCTTCAATCTCGCGCCACGTTCCGGCATCACTCCGCACCCCGGTCACCTGGTGGAACGGAATACGAGCGCGCGCAAACAGATTCGCGATCTCAGGTACCGGGCACGCGGAGCAGAACGCCAGCCACTCGCCGGTCATCGCGGTTCGTTCTTCAAGCCGATTAAAAGCCTCGTAGTCAATAGCCGCCTCGGGCTGCAAATTGAGCACAACCACCGGCACGCCGGCGCGCTGCACCAGCGGCAGTACTGTGTTTGACAGCGCGTAGGTGGTCACGTAGAGGAAGAGCACGTCGATGTCTTCGCGCCGCAATTGGTGGCCGGCCTCTCGCGAGCATGACGGGGAGTCGATCAGTCCAAGGTCTATTACCTCCACTCCCGGCCGCCGCAGCCGCGCCGCCATCTGCGTAACGTACCCTCTCAGGCGCTCTTCCAAACCGGCAAACTGGCGCCAGTAGGCCTCGAGACCAATACCGCAAAGCCCAATGCGCAGCCGGGATTCGCCCCCCATCACCATCACCAGCTCACCACCGTTACGGCAAAGGGCTGGATCTGGATTTTTCCGTTTGCCACCGGCAAACTGCGCGCCGGGGCGTCACCGGACTGCTCATCCACGGTGACCACATGCGCGGTTGCCGCATCGGGCAGCGATATCTCGACAACGTGGTTCCGCTTGTTGACGACGAGAAGCTTGCGACCCGCGGGGGTGGCAAATGCCTGCGCCGAAACGTCCCCCGATCCGGCCGAGGTTTCAACCAGCTTGTCGCCGGCGTGGAAGTTGTCTTTGATGAGCTTGAGCACCCAGAAGCGCGCGTTGGGCTGATTTGTTGTCCAGTCCATCATGCTCACGCTGGGGAACTGCGTGGGATAGCCGATGAGCTGCGATTCGCCGATGACGTCGATTTGCAAACGCGTGAGCTCGATAAAGAGATCGGCGTAGAGCGCGCCGGCAGCATTCCAGTAGATCTTGGGCGGAGGCACTTTATCGCTCGGCGAGTTGTCACCGGGCAGAATCACGCCCAGTTCGTCAAGATCGGTGCGCGTGGCGGGCGAGAGGCGTTTGCGAATGGCCTCGACGTACCGCACCGTATGCAGGAAACCCGCCTCCTGATCGAAGAAGGTGTACTGCCAGGTATCGGCGCTCTCGCCCGCAGCCGGCGTGGCGTAGAAGTGATAAGAAATCATGTCGATCGGAATGCCGGGGCGATGATTATGTGGATCGAGGAAGTACTCGAACGTCTGCGGAGCGGCGCTGGGATCGGCCAGCGCCAGCCCGACAAACTTTGTATCCGGCGAAACGGCATGGATGGCGCTCACGATGGCGTCGTAGCGTTCGGTGTACTGCTCGGGGGTCATGTTGTGCTCATAGTCGATCTCGTTCAGCACCTCCCAGTAGGGCAGCTTGTAGTGGTAGCCGGAGTTGTGGCGCATGCCGTTCTCATCGGTAAATCCGCCGTTCACGTACCAGCTCACCAGCCGCGCATAATAATCGCCGAGTTCTTTGGCGGCGGGGTCGCGCAGTTCGGCTCCCTGCTCATAGTTCCAGACGACCGCTTCGGGATCGGCGGGATAAGTAACGGGCTGCGGCGTCTTGAAGAGCCACTGGGGAATGGTGCTGAAGTTGAGAATCGTCGAATGGCCTTCAGTCGCCGCGAAAAAGTCTTTCGTCATGGGATCGATGAGGCTGAAGTCCCACGAGGTCTTTTCGGGCGTTGGCGGCTCGAGCTCGGCCACGCCAAGCCTGGGATACGGGAGCCACGGCACGTAGCGGACATAATCGGCGCCGAGTTCCTTGACCGCCTTGTAAGCGGCGGCGCCGAGCGGCTGGCCCGGCCTCAGCGGCGGATTGACCACCACCTGCAACGTTGGCGTAGAGCGAGAAACCAGCGTGACCTTATCCCAGTGGATGGTAAGCGGCGGCATCTGCTGCGCGTGCGCCATCGGCGCCATCAACAGACAAAAGCCAACAACAATCAAACCAGGACAATAAGAAGTTCTACGGGCGGGCAACGCGTTCATTTTCGCAGTCTCCGGCTCACTCGATGTGAATGACCGAGCCATCTTACCACCGTGCGCCTGCATCGCGATGACGCCGATCACGGGTGACCACATCGACGAGAATCCTCACCACGTAATGCGCCTGGCGGTCCCCGCCTCCCGTAGGGAAGCTGCGAAAATAGCCCAGGGTGGAGTCGCTATCGGTTGCCGCGCCCGGTAGGGCCGCGTCGAACTTTGTCGATCAGGCAGCGAAAATCATATGCGATGCCGTGACTCTCTAAAACGGCGGGGAATTCTACTTGAAAACCGCAACCTCTCGCCCCGGCCCTACGGGACGGCACGCCTCGTAACGGACCCGTTCCCAGGGTTCCCCCTTCGACTTCGCTCAGGGTCCACCCTGGGCTATTCTCGACTCGTCCCTGCCGGGACGAAAAACCGGCACAGGGGCTAAAGCCCTGTCTCATTTTTTGCGAGCCTTATCGGCACGACTGAAGTCGTGCCCTGACACATGACCATTCATGAGACCAGTTCTAGTCATCGTCGTCCTTGCACGCCTTGCTCCGATCGCGCGCCTTCAGCATTGCTGGAACCGGGGCATTACCCATCGCATCCTTCCACAGGATCACGTTCAGCTTCTCAACCGGCGCGCGATCCTCGTGGGTAAAGTCCATCTTCATGCTGGCTTTTGCGCCTAACGCATTTTTTTGATTGGCCGTGTAGATGAGGCCGTTGTCGCGATTTGAATAGTCGGCGTCGTAGGCCGGCTGATCTCCAGGCCCGGTGAAGAGGCTGGCAATCAGCGAGCTGAAAGCATCGTTGTTATTCATCGGCGGCAGGCCCAGCAGCGACTCCATGGTGTGCACTTCGCTGACCGTCGAATAGAAGTGACTGTCGACGAACGGAGCGCCGTTGGGCGAGCGCGGCGCGTACTTGCTGATGACCAGCGCGATACTGCGATGCGCGTCCACGTGATCGGCGCCGTTCTGCGCGTCGTCTTCAAGGATGAAGAAGGCTGTGTCGTCCCAGAATAGCGAGTGGGAGATGGCTTCGACGGCGCGGCCGACGGCAAGATCGTTATCGGCCACGGATGCTTTAGGTGTTGGTCCGCCGGGCCGCGTGCCCGCGGTGTGGTCGTTGCCCAGACGAAGCATCACGAAGTTGGGCATGGTGTCGTTACCCTTTTCGCGATCGGCGATCCAGCCCTTCAAGTGCCGGAGAAAGATGTCAACGCGAATCTGGTCGGGAACGAGGAGATTGAAGTCGGGAGCTTCGGTTGCAAAGTGACCCTCCAGCTCCGGTTTTGTGGCAATGTTGGTGGCGAGCACCGGGATGGGCCACGGCCACTTGTTCACCCCGCCGCCCCACTCGGCTGGAAGCGCATCGCCGGATGCATACTCCTTGTGCGCGCATTTGGGGCCCGAGAGCATTGGCCCAAGCCTGGGATCGGCGACAGCCTGCTCATTGCAGAACGTGGAAGAGATGAATTCGCCGAAGTGGTAGTAGGTTTTGCCGTGAGCGGCCAGGTTGCCCCACAGAAATCCGCTGGCCGGGTCGTTCACATCGGGAATCTTCTGCAACAGCGGATAGCCGTCTGAAACCACGCCCTCGAAGTCGTACGCACGCTGGCTCCCCCGGTAGTTCTGCTGCCAGGTCTTCTCAAGGTAATCGGAGCCGATGGCGGCGTTCGACCAGATATGGCCGTCGCCCGAGACCTCGCCGGAGTCGAAGAAGTTGTCGAGCACACCGAACTGCAGCGCCAGTTTGTGCTCGTTCGGCGTTATGGCTTCTCCGTACATGGTCAGACGCGGATCTCCGTTGCCCACCTGTTTGCCGTTCTGACTCAGATCGCCGAAGATCTGATCGTAGGTGCGGTTCTCCTTGATGATATAGATGACGTGTTTAATGCGGCTGGCGCTGCCGCCGGCAAACTGGATCTTCGTCTGCGCGGCGATCATGCGGTTCGAATCGAGCACAACGGCGGTCCACTGGGGAAGGTTGTTTTCGATCTCGGATTCATCGAGTGAGGCGAGAGACCCGTAAAGCAGTGTCCCGATATACGTATTCCCGCGCCTGCCGTGGCCCGCCGCTTTATCAACCTCGCGCTGCGGATAATTGTTCGGGCCGGTGCCCTTGCCTTTGTCTGTCGCGATAAAGAGCTTGCCGCCCGATGGCAATGCATCGAAGGCCATCGAGATCGGCATCCATTCGGTGGGCGCGAAACCATCGGGCTCAACCATCCCGGTCATCGCGGTCTTCGGCGTGAGTTTGCAGACATCGAAAACCGCAACCGCATCGCTGCCCATGTTGGCGGCGTAGAGCCGCGTGCCGGCCGCATTCACGGCCACAGCCACGGGCTCGGCGCCAAAGTAGCTTTGATGTGGCAGCCGCGTGTCAAAGTAGCCCTTTACGCTGAATTGCCCCGCGGCAATATTTACAGCGGCCACGGCGTCGCGATTGGCCAGCGCGACGTAGAGCGTATTTCCGTCAGGCGACGCGGCAAAGGCGCAAGGATGGGTTCCCGGCGCGACTGGGTTCGACGGCTTGAGCAATGCCAGCTTGCGCCCTACCGTGCCGCTCATGAGATCGAGCTCCGCAATCTCCGACGCATTCCATAGGGCGACGTATCCGCGCTTGCCATCTTTAGTGACGGCCAGCGCGATCGGGTAGGTCGACGGCACCGCATTGCTCTCAGACAGGTCGAATCGTTTTTCGATGGCTCCGCCGGCCGCATCGATCAGCAGCACAAAATCCGACAGGTTATCGGCGACCAGAAGCTTCTCGCGGCCTGCCTGCGCGAAGACCGCTATCGCGGCAGGGTACGGAACCCCCTTGTCAGTGTCGAGACCGGCGGGCAGGCGGGTCGTTCTTCCCGGCGCGAGCTGCTCCATGGGCATGCGGATCAGGTTTTCCGGAGCGATCTTGCCCGATGAGAAGCTATACACCGCGATCCCGCTGCCAGTTGAATCCTTGCCTTTGCCTTCAGCATCGGTGAGCGACGCCATGCTGGCGTAGATATGCTTGCCATCGAGGCTGAAGGCGAGGCCGGAGAAGAGCGTCTGATTTGCTTTCGCACTGGTGCGAGCGTCGGGAAAGTCGGCGAGCACACCGGTCTGCGTATCGAAGACGGCCAGCGACTGCTCATACTGCGATTCGAAGGTGCCGTAGCCGTCATTCACGGTTACAACGTACCGGCCGTCGGGAGAGACGGCCATGGTTACAGGCAGGCTGTTGAGCCGCTGGGGATCTCCGGGCGCCTCGCCGATCAGTTGCTTGCCGGAGGGCAGGTTAATGGTTTGGGCAGGCAGCATCGAGGACGCGGCACAGATCGCCGCGGACAAAAACGGGGGAAGAAATCTCAGACGCATTGAATTTGCCTCGAGTTCATCAAATCGTGCGCCGGATGAACGCGCGGTGAAATGCAATCGCGCCCGGCGGCACACCAACTCACAGTGGATTGTATATGGGGCGATGAAGAGGGGGATGAGGGAATTGACGAAGCTCGTGCAGCGCCGGACCGGAGTCCGGCGCCGCAGAAGCCGAGTACTACGGGTAGATGCCGCGGATCTGCACAGCTTCGGCCACGCGGCCGATGCCGAGAATGTTGGCCGCGATGCGCATCGGGACCTTCTTGTCGAGGTGGATTTTGAGCACGTCGCGGAAGGCGGTCTTCATCACGCGCTCGAGGCGGTTGTAGATATCCTGCGCCTCCCAGAAGAGGTGCTGCTCGTCCTGCACCCACTCAAAGTAGGAGACGGTGACGCCGCCGGCGTTACACAGAATATCGGGAATGACGAACGCGCCCTTGGCCTCGAGAATCCTGTCGGCCTCGGGGGTGAGCGGTCCGTTGGCTGCTTCGGCAATGATGCGCGCGCGCACATTGCGGGCGTTGTCGGCGTGGACCATGTTCTCGAGGGCCGCCGGAACCAGGATGTCGCAGTTGAGCGCGAGAATGTCCTGCGGGTGGATGGGCTCGCTCTCGGGGAATCCATCCACGTGGCCGCACATGGTCTTCATGTGGATAAGTTCGGGAACGTTGAGCCCTTCGCGGTTGAAGACGCAACCGGTAGAGTCGCTTACCGCGATGATTTTGGCTCCCGCCTCGTATAGCAGCTGCGCCGTAACCGAGCCGGCATTGCCAAAGCCCTGCACAGCTACAGTCGCGCCCTTGAGCGGGATGTTCAGGTGCTCGCAGGCGCACTCGATGGTGTAGAAGACGCCGCGGCCGGTTGCTTCATTGCGGCCCAGCGATCCACCCAGGCTGATGGGTTTGCCGGTCACCACGCCGGGAATCGGATAGCCCTTGGTCATGCTGTAGGTGTCCATGATCCAGGCCATGGTTTGCGGGTTGGTGTAGACGTCGGGAGCGGGAATATCCTGCTCCGGCCCGATGATGGGCAGAATCGCGCTGGTGTAGCGGCGCGTCATGCGCTCAAGCTCACCGGGTGACATGTGCTTGGGATCGCAGGTTATGCCGCCCTTCGCGCCGCCGAACGGAATATTCACCACGGCACACTTCCATGTCATCCAGGTGGCCAGCGCCTTTACCTCGTCGAGAGTCACCTGCGGATGGTACCGGATGCCGCCTTTGGCCGGGCCACGCACCGAGCTGTGCTGCACGCGATAGCCCTCGAAGTGGTGAATATGGCCGTCATCCATCCGCACTGGCACGGAGACCGTGAGCATGCGCTCGGGATACTTGATCATCTCGCGCGTGTCGCGGTCGAGCCCCATGGCGTCGGCAGCGGTGTCGAAATTTTCCATGGCAACGCTGTAGGCGTTACCTTTGCTTTCTGTTATCAACATGCGTTTTTTCCTCCTTGCCGCGCGAAGGGGCGGGCGAAGCGGTGATTCTTCTCAGGCTCGGTGCGCAGTTTTCAGAGAGATCGGGCCAGCATGATCATGAGCAAACTCACGCCCGAAGATTCCTTGTCCCGCCGCCGGGCCATTCGAACTACGGCTCCGCTAACCTCTTTCCGCTCAGGCAACACTCGTGTGCTCCAGATGAATCGCGTTGATCGCCGATTCCTGGAGCGTTCCGTAAACCGGAAGAACCCAATTCCGGTACTCCGCAAGGCGGCCGTGCACAATGTCGGAGTACAGGGTTTGCAAAAGTCGTGTCCAGGTGCCGATTGCCCCCTCCTTCACCTGGCGGTGATCCACACGCACCACCGGCGCCAGCCCTACCGCAGTGCCTGACAGGAAGAGCTCGTCGGCGATGTAAAGTTCGCTGCGATCGACGGGCCGTTCCAGAACCGGCATGCCGAGTTCTTTATGCGCGATCTCCAGAATGGTAGAGCGGGTAATTCCTTCCAGCACGTTCTCAGTAACCGGCGGCGTGATGAGAACGCCCTTTCGCACCATGAACAGATTGCATGTGGCGCCCTCGGTCACCTGCCCGGCCTCGTTCAGCAGAATGGCTTCGTCAAAGCCGGAACGCCGGACGTCATCGGTAGCCAGCGCGCTGTTGGCATAGGCGCCGCAAATCTTGGCTCGCACCGGAATGGCGGCGTCTTCAACCCGCCGCCACGCGCTCACGCCGGCGTGTAGTCCATTTTCGCTATGCAGGTACTCGCCGAAGGGCAGCGCCACAATGGCGAATGCGTTCTCATCGTCAGGGCAGACTCCGATGCGCTCAGCAGATTTGTAGGCCAGCGGGCGCACATAGAGATCGGTCTTGAAGCGATTGCGGCGCATGAGCTCGAGGGTGATGGAGCAGAGTTCTTCGACGGGGAGACCGACGTCGATGCGCAGGATGCCGCAATTCTGCTTCCAACGCTCGTAATGCTCCAACGGCCGGAAGACGTAAAGCTCATTGGACTCTTCGTCCCAGTGTGCGCGAATCCCTTCAAAGACTCCGGTTCCGTAATTGAGGGCGTGGGTCAGGATGCCGACGCGCGCTTCGGCCAGCGGCACATATTTGCCGCCGAAATAGACGATCATATCGGGATTCAAACCGGGCTTCATCTCACACCTCCACCAGAGTCTCCTTCAGAGCCTCTTTCATCAGTTCGTGTCCGCGGGCGATGGCTTTCAGATCGAGCCCAACCCAGCGGGCGCTCTTCACCAGCTGCCGCAGCGCCGCATCCACGCTTGCCTGCGGCAGCACATGGGCAGTTTCAAGCAGCGCGCCAAGCATCACCATGTTGCAGGCGCGCGGATCGCCGAGTTCGTCGGCCATTTCGAGGAACGGCCGCGCCAGAACATGCACGTCTTCGCGGCGGCAATCCTCGGGAAACTCGCTGCCGTTATAGATCACCCAACCGCCCGGCCTTACGCTGCGATCAAATTTGCGCAGCGACGGCTCATTCATCGCCACCAGCACGTGCGGGCGCGCCACCAGAGGCGAGTCAATGGGTTCGCCCGACAGACGCACGTGACAGTTCGAGGTTCCGGAACGCATCTCGGGTCCGTAGGATGGCAGCCACGAAACTTCAAGACCGGCATCGAGGCCGGCTTCAGCCAGGACTTCGCCCAGCAACAACACTCCCTGCCCGCCAAAGCCGGCGATGCGCACCTGGAGATCGACATTGCGAGAGTCGAAGGAGCGGCCCTCGCAACAACCGTCGGCTTGTTGCAATTCTTCTTCGTGCAGGCCCAGGAGCTGCGGCAGTTCTTCAAGCGCCGGTACAGGCTCGTCGAGATTTCGCGGCTCCCGTTCTTTCGTCCGGTCGCAAAAGACGCCAAGAGGATAGGTCTTCTCCATCACGTCGCGTACCCACTTCTGCGACTGAACCGCATCCATCTTCCAGATGGTCGGGCAGGGTGACAGAACTTCGATGAGCGAAAACCCGAGCCCCTTCACCTGGTTCTCGACAGCGCGACGAATGGCGCGCGCAGCCCTGGCAATCTGGCGGTTGTCGCCCAGGCCGACGCGCTCAATATAAACCGGCCCCTGGAGCGCGGAGAGCAGCTCGCTCACGTGCAGCGGATAGCCTTCCTTCGCAGGGTTGCGGCCATTCGGGGTGGTTGTGCTTTTCTGGCCGATCAGCGTAGTCGGCGCGCACTGTCCGCCGGTCATCGAGTAGATGGCATTATTCACAAAGATCACGCTGATGTTTTCGCCGCGATTGGCCGCGTGCAGAATCTCGGCCGAGCCGATGGCCGAGAGATCGCCGTCGCCCTGGTAGCCGATGACCACGCTGTCGGGCCGGCTGCGCTTCATGGCCGTTGCCACAGCGGGCGCGCGGCCGTGCGCGGCCTGCACATTGCCCACATCGAAATAGTTGAAGGTAAAAACCGAGCAGCCCACGGGGCCGACCAGAATCGTGCGGTCCTGGATGCCCAGCTCGTCAATCGCCGCGGCCAGCATCTTGTGCACCATGCCGTGGCCGCAACCGGGGCAATAGTGAGTAGCGTGCTTCAGCTCTTCCTTGCGGTCATAGCGCTCGTAGAAAGCTTTGGCCCGGCAATGCGAGACTTTGTAATCCAAAATCAGCTCGTTAGACATGTGCCATCTGCTCCTCTTCGAGATAACGCTTTGCCTGTTTCTGAACAAATGCGAAGATATCTTCGTGCGACGGGACGTTGCCGCCCATGCGCCCAAGGAACTCCACCGGACATGCGCCGTTCAGCGCAAGGCGCACGTCGTCCACCATCTGTCCGTTGCTCATCTCAACCGCGATGAATACGCGCGCGCGCGCCGAAAGACGCTGGAAATGCTCCGTCGGGAAGGGATACAGCGTAATGGGCCGCAGCAGGCCCACCTTGAGGCCGGCGGCCCGCGCCTCGGCGGTCACCGCTTTCAGGATGCGCCCCAGAATGCCATAGCCCACCAGTACAATCTCGGCATCGTCGGTGAAACACTCTTCGGCCCGCTTTTCGTTTTGCTCGGCCACCTTGTACTTGGCATCGAGCGCGTAGTTATGCGCCTCGAGAACGTCGATATCGAGATGCATCGAGCTGACAAGGTTCTTTCGCGTAGCCGCCGTTCCCGCCACAGCCCACTCCGGCAGTTTCGGCGCAACGGGATGCTCAGGGAACTCGACCGGCTCCATCATCTGGCCGATGAATCCGTCGGCCATCAGCACCACCGGATTGCGATAGCGATCGGCCAGTTCGAAGGCCAGCGCGGTCAGGTCGGCCATCTCCTGCACCGAGTGAGGCGCGAGGACAATGGTGCGGTAGTTGCCGTGCCCGCCGCCTTTCACCACCTGGTGGTAATCGCCCTGTTCGGGTGCGATATTGCCAAGGCCCGGGCCGCCGCGGGTAATGTCGGCAATCACGCAGGGCAGCTCGGCGCCTGCCATGTAGCTGATGCCTTCCTGCATCAGGCTGATGCCGGGACCGCTCGAAGCTGTCATGCAGCGCACGCCTGCCGCCGCGCCGCCGTAAAGCATGTTGATGGCCGCCACTTCACTCTCAGCCTGCACATACACGCCGCCGGTTTGCGGCATATAAAGAGCGGCAGCCTCGGCAATCTCACTCGCCGGCGTAATGGGGTATCCGTAAAACGCGCGGCAGCCGGCCAGAATTGCGCTCTTCACGATTGCCTCATTGCCCTTCATCAGTTGCTTGCGCATTCCATCGCTCCCCCCAACGCGGCCGATTTCAAATTGGCTAACGGCTTTTGGCCGGCGCTCGAACTGTCGAGCACATAGACTGTGATCGCGCCCGGCTCAGGGCAGACCATGAAGCAAACACCGCAGCCGGTGCATCCCGCGCCTGCGTAGATCGCCGTTCGATAGCCGTAGCGGTTGAGCTTCTCGCCCATGTCGATCACGTGCGGCGGGCAAGCCTCGATGCACAGGCCGCAGCCTTTGCACTCCTGCTCGTCGATCTTGATCAGGCCGCGATCGCGCTTCGCCGTTAATTGATTCGTTGTTGCGATTTCCGCCATTCCATTCCCTTCCGGGTGCCCCATCCTGGCCGCGTCTTTGTCTTTGCGGCCAGGGTGGGATCACCCTCTGGCCTCCGCTCAAACGCACACCACTGCTTGCGCTCGCTCAAGATAGTGCGCGCGCAGGGCAAAATCCTCCAACTCCTGCCTGAACTGCGGATCGGCGACCGCGATCAGCGCCTCAGCCCGCTCGCGCAGCGTTTTGCCGTGCAGGTACGCGATTCCGTGTTCCGTCACAACGTAATGAACGTCGGCGCGCGAGGTCACCACTCCCGCGCCCGGCTCCAGCATGGGCACAATGCGCGAGACTTTGCCGTGACGCGCAGTGGAGGGCAGAGCAATGATGGGCACGCCCCCCTTTGAACGCGCCGCGCCGCGAATGAAGTCGATCTGCCCGCCGAATCCGCTGTAGGGACGCGTACCGATCGAATCGGCGCAAACCTGGCCGGTCAGATCCACCTGCAGCGCGCCGTTGATGGCCACCATGCGATCGTTCTGCGCAACCACAAACGGATCGTTGGTATATTTGATCGGCCGGAACTCGAAGCTCGGATTCTCGTGGATGAAATCGAACAGTATCTGCGAGCCCAGGACAAACGAAACCACCGCCTTGCCGCGGTGCAACGTCTTCCGCTCGCCGTTGATTACACCGGATTCCATGAGATCGACCACGCCGTCAGGGACAAGCTCGGTGTGGATGCCCAGATCGTGCTTGTCGCCGAGACAGCAGAGAACGGCTTGCGCAATGCCGCCAATACCGGTCTGCAGCGTGGCTCCGTCGGGAATGAGAGAGGCCACATTGCGCCCCACGCCCATATGAGTTTCGGTGAGTTGCTCAGCTTCCAGTTCCAGTAGCGGCCGGTCGCTCTCCACGATGGCGGAGATGTGACTCACGTGCACGCTGGTTTCCCCGTGCGTGCGCGGCATCCGCCGGTTCACTTCGGCAATCACGGTTTTTGCGTAGCGCACCAGGGTCAGCGTGCAATCGATCGTGTTTCCCAAGCTCACAAATCCGTGTGCATCGGGCGGCGATACCTGCATCAGCACCACATCGAGCGGCAACTGGCCGGTCTCGAAAAGATTCTCAATCTCGCTGAGGAAGATGGGAGTGTAGTCGGCGCGGCCGTCGGCAATCGCCTCGCGCACGTTTTCGCCCAGGAACAGTCCGCGGTGGCGGAAATGTCCTTTGTACTCCGGCCGCGTGTAGTCTGCCGCACCCAGAGTCTTCATGTGAATGATTTCGACGTCGCGGACTTCGGGAGCGCGGGCGACCAGCGCGTCGACGAGAACCGATGGCGTACCGCAACTGGACTGGATCCAGACCCGGTTGCCTGATTGAACTGCTTTGAGCGCCTCGTCTGCGCTCATGCATTTGCTGCGATACTCTTCACGCCATGACATCTTGACATCTCGAATCGCGTCCGCCGGACGCCGCGGATCCGCACTTCAGACACCCGCCGATGCTCACAAACCGTGCCTCCAGAGGAGCGTCCAAATACCCCTCCAGCCCGCTATATGGTCCCGCTTGAATGAGGGGTGTGCTGTGATGGGTGTCACGGCGTTTTCGCCTTATCTTCCAGAGGTTTTAGGCTGATTTTTCAGATATTTGTTAACTAAATACCGCAATTCTCCTTAAAAACGAAAAAGCCGCTGTAGCGATCTCCTCGCCCCCAGCGGCCTCTTGATTCATGGCTTCCGAATCGGAACTACTGTTACCTGCCCGGCCGCATCGGCCAGCCAAACGCCTACTGTTTCGGCGCCTCCGCCGCCGGCGCAACTGCCCCAGGGAAGATGCCCTCGATCGGCGCGCGGCGCTTCTCTTCCTGTTCGGGCTGCGGCAGCGGCTTGCGCGGCATCATCTTGTCGCGCATGGCGGCGTTGTAAACAAAGATCGCCTCGACCGTGGCGATCTGCTTCAGGTCGGCCGGCTGCAGCCGCTCATATACGTCCTGGTTGGAGTGGTGGGTGCGCGACTCGTAATCCAGATTGTCCTGGATGAACTGGAATCCCGGAATGCCGACCGCATCGAAGCTCAGGTGATCGGTGCCGCCGGTATTGCGTTCGGTGATGGTGGTAACGTCGAGATCTTTGAGCGGCTTCATCCACTGCTCGAAGATGGGCGCGACCGCTGCATTCCCCTGCGTATAGATGCCGCGGATCTTTCCCGAACCGTTGTCCACGTTGAAGTAGGCGCTGATCAGCTTCTGCTCCGGCTTCAACTCGAGTGGCCCCTCGCTGCGGCGCATGAACTCAGGCAGTTGCATCTGGTCGGGTGCGGTTGACTTCCTGGCCGAGCCGAAGTGCATTGCGCAATAACCGCGCGAGCCGAACAGCCCCTGCTCTTCGCCTGTCCACAATGCAATGCGAATGGTGCGGCGCGGTTTTACGCCCAGCGCCTCAAGTATGCGCACCGCCTCCAACGCCACCACGGTTCCGGCGCCGTTGTCGGTAGCGCCCGTGCCTGCGATCCAGCTATCCAGGTGCCCGCCCAGCATCACCACCTGGTCTTTTAGATTCGGGTCGGTGCCGGGAATCTCGGCGACCGTGTCGTAGCCATGCTCGTGCTCACCGGTGACTTTTGTTTCGACATCGATCTCGACCCGCACCGGCACGCGCGCCTGCACCAGCCGGTAAAGCCGCCCGTAGCTCTCAATGGCCGCAACCGCCACGGGAACCTTGACCGCCTTGTCGGCAAGGTACGGCGTACGGCCCAGGGTCGCGCCGTTGTCGTCGAAGAACGTTCCGCCTGAACCGCCGCCGTTGGCGCCGTCGCGGCTTGGCTCAATCACCGCTGCCACTTTTTCATCGGCAAAGAACTGCGCAATCCGGTCGATGAGCCTGAGTCTTTCAGTGCGCGCCCGCATCCGGGCCTGCATCTCGGGCGGCATTGCCCCGCCCGCGCCATCGCTCACCGGGAATTCGGCAACGTCTTCGAGGGTCTGAGCGGTGTTGCGCTCAAAGAGAGGCTTATCCTCCGGCGGCACCGGGCGCATGGCGCCGAAAAGAATAATCTTGCCGGCCAGCTTGCCCTTGTACTGGTCAAAGTCCTTCTCGGCCTGGATATCGACGAAGGTCACTTCGCCGGTCACCGGCCCGGGAGTCGACGGCGACCACGGGGTGGCCTGCAGAATCAGAACGGCCGTGTCCGGCTCAACCATGCGCGCCCAGGTATTCAACTGTTGCCAGCCCAGGCCGAACTCGCCCCAGTCTTCGAGATGCGCGTTCTGGAGACCGATTTTTGTCAGAGTATCGACGGTCCACTGGTTGGCTTTTTTCAGGTTCGGCGAGCCGGTCAGGCGGGGGCCGATGCCGTCGGCAAGGGCGCTGGCAAACTCCATCACGTGCGAGTGATTCAATCCCTCGTCGCGAATCCGCTGGTACATGGTCAGGTCGAGCGTTTCGGTGGCTGGCTGAACCTCGGTGTATGGATCGACAACCGGAGGCGCCGCGGGCGCAGACGTGGACTTGGTTTTGGGCTTGTCGGCAGCGAAGAGAACCAGCGCCGCCGCTGCAAGGCCGCAGCACGAGGCAAAGCGAAGGGACTTGAAGTGCATGGATTGGGCTCCGTTTGGAAGAAGTGGGACGCCGATTGAAGCATTGTAGGTTATGCGTCCCGCATCCCGCCCGGGGCATCCACATCCACTCGAGCCCGAAGTTGGCATCAAAACTGAATTGTCATCCTGAGCGACGTCCGCCGCGGCGGACGGAGTCGAAGGACCTGCGGTTGTTCTTTAACGAACTTAGGATTCACCGAGCTAGAGCTGGTCGCATGCGGAAATTGAGGAGAGTGTGAAGCACCCCTCGGGGGCTAAGGCCCCGGACTCATCTTGTGGGCTCATGCGGCACGACTAAAGTCGTGCCCTGACACAAGGCTGAAGGACTGGCGCTCTTCCCCAGCCTGTCAAGCAGTGCTCTTTCAAAGCGCAATTAATGCAACTGGAGCTAGTCCGTCTTTCCGCTCCCGTCTGTACCCTGCGGCAGATCAAGAGCCACGAGGGCAAAGCGTGTCTGGCCAGGCGCCGAGCTCTGGAATCCGACGATGTGCTGGTGCCGCTGCGAGCCGGCCTTCAACTCAAACCCGTTTGACCCGGAGTGATACCCGTAACTGGTGCCCTTATCGTTCACTTGCACATTGCCGCCGTGCTTGTCGTCGCAAGTCAGACCTTCCGATGTCTTTGTGGGCTGGCCAACCGGGGAATTGTCCTGGCAGGAGATCACATCGCCGTAGCGAGTGAGCGCCTTTTTGTAGAACGCGGTCACCTTGTCCTCGCTGTCGGACGTGGAGTAGTTCACCACCTTGACTCTCATCTGCCACTCGCCGAAGCCCATGCGAATATCGGCCGACTTGTCCTTATCGTTGTCGGTAACCACCTGTGCGCCGGGATAAACAGGCAAGCCGAGATCGGCGGCCGTTGTCTGATCGGTATTCACGTGGACGCCGCCAAACGGTGTGTCAACCTGGACGTTCTTGTCCTCGCCGTTGGCTCCCTTTTCCACATGAACCCGACAACCAGTGGTCCATGCCACCAGCGCCAGCACTGCCAGCGCCGCGCCCAGCCTGCGAAATCCAAGGCCCATCCGATCTGGTTTCATATGCCTCTACCTCTCAGTGATTTATACGCTTGTTTGCGCGTAGCGGTTCCGCAGCAGGAGCGTTATAAAGTGTGGCTGCAGCCGTTTGATGATAGTGAATACAGGAATTACGTGATAGTGGTGTGTCACTCCTGACACGGTTCCAGTTTTTCATAGATTGTAGCGGCCAGCCCCTGAGGTTACCACTTTATAACCCCCTCAAAATCCCCTTCCACGCCCCCCAGAAACATCCCCTCATTCCGACAGCGGCTCGTTGACCAGGTGCTGCCCCGTGCCGCCGATGTCCACCACCAAATTCCCGCCCGAAACCGACGCGCGCAAATTGGCCGCGCCCGTCACATTTACCACCGCGCTTCCCGCCGGCGATCCGGTCAACGCGCTGGTCGCCGTAATGGTGTGCTGGCCTGATCCGGGCGGCGCGACGTAGTTACCACTCGAATCGATCTTACCCACAGCCGAGTTACCGCCGGTAACTCCATCGACCGACCAAGTTACAGCCTGATTCGAGTTACCCAAGACGGTCGCCGCAAAGGCCGTCGCCGCGCCCTGCGGAATGGTCACCGACGCCGGCGAAACCGTCACCACCACCGCCGGCGCGGTCGCCGACTTCGTGTAGGTTGCGAAGACGTTGGCGGTGCCGTTCCAGGTGTCGCCGCCTCCATCGTTGAAGGTGCAGTGCAGCTCAAAATTCCCATCGAGATAGCAGCTTCCCACGCCCTGGGCGTGACCACCGGAAGCGGTATAGAACAGATCGCTCGGCCCGACCATCGGCGCCAGCGTCGAGCCGTCGCCGGCGTCCGCGGCCAGCGTAAGTGTAAAACCGTTGGCGACGTCCTGGGCGAAGAGCACGCCGAACTTACTGCCGTCGCTCAGCGGAAATTCCAACCAGCCGCCGGTGAAGCCGTCGCCGGCTGTGTTGGTGACGGTGCCCATGTTATTTTTCCACGCGAAGACCATCACCGATGCATTGCCCGCCCAGGTGTTGCCGCTGTGATCCTGGGCCTGGCAGTGCACAGTCAAGCCATCGGCCCACGCGCCCACCAGATACATGATGTGCCCCGTCGGCCCCATATCGTGGATGAACGGCGAGACCCAGCACTGCGAGCTTTCCCAGCCGGCAGGCAGCTCGATGGTGCCCCCATCGGGCACGATCCCCGTTCCGAAAAGTATCTCCTCGCCGCCCAGCAGCGTGAGCGGCAGCCAAGTCATCCCATTGCTGTCGGTATTAGTAACATCGGGACTCAGCCAGGTCAGCGCAGCATAATTCACGTCGCCGCCCCAGGCGTGGCCTTCCTCGTCGGCGTAGACCAGCGTGAGCAACAGACTCCCATCAACATTGCAGAGCTGCACGACGTGCGCGGAGTTGCTCCCCGCGTTCGCGCCGGCCGGCGATGCCCAGGCCATCACGTTCGCAGCCGGGTAACCGGTCGACGGCAACTGGAATGCCGAGCCCGTGGGGAGCTGGCCGGTGAAGAACACGAAGTTACCGCCATTGGCCAGCGGGATCGAAGTAAACGACTGATCGTTACCGGGGAAACTGCCCGGAACGCTCGGCCAGCCGGCCTGCAGCGGATCGCTGGTGTCGTAGAAGTAGGCCTCGTCGTAGCTGCGCAGCGGAAACTCGATCTCGCCGCTGTTGGGATCGGGCGTGCGCCGGATACTGCCGCCGCTGCCCGTCACTTCGCACTTCAGCGGCGTGATCTCGTGGCCGTCGACCACTTCGTAATCGCCGGCGTAAGGGTAGCGGGCGGTGTCATCGAGGCTGACGCGGTCGCCGGGCTGCACCGCGCAGGCCAGGTTGCCGTTCACGTCCTTCGCGAACATCGAAATCCGGCACCTTCCCGCGGCCGGCGCGACATATGGCGACTGATCGAGCCCGAGATTGCGATCGCGTTCGTAGCGGGCGATGCGGCTGGCCTGGTCGTAGGTCGAGGTGGCCATATCCAGCTTATGAAGAACATGCTCTCGCTGGCGCGCAATGTTTAATCCGCGGATGCCGCGCGCGAGCTGGTTCTGTTTGTGATCGAAGATGGGCGAGCGCTCCTTGAAACGCGAATACTCCAAGCCGATCAAGCCCACCGCCCCAACGCTCGCGGGATAATTCGCGCCCTTTTTGGTGAGCTCGAAGGTAGTGGGATAAACGGCGTCGGCGTAACCGGGATTGACGATCGCGGGCACGGAATAGACGGTCCACTGCCCGTCATACACGGTGTCCGTCCCGCCCATCCAGATGGTGTCGCCCTGCATAAATGGGTGCGGCTGCGGCTCGCCCGTGCGCGGAATTGAATCTGTCGTTACCACCGGGTTGCCGTTCGCGGAGTTGGTGATGCTCAGAATCGAGCAGCACGCCGGCACCAGCAGATCGCGGAACTGAGCCACGACGCGGTTGCCCGCCGTGTTCAAGGTCCGGTCATCGGCGCTCCATGTGCCGGGAAGCATGTGCTGGCGCGAGAATGTAAAGACGCTGGGGCGCGGCTGATCGACCACCACGCCGATCCTCGAAAACGTCTCGCGCTCGAAGCCCCGGCATACCTGCAGCATCTGCGACACAATGGCCTGCAGCGATGTCGTCTGCGCGAAGGCATAGTCGCCGCTGAAGCGCGGATACCCGCTCGGCAGCAGCTCGTTGCAGTACATCGCCGACGCATAGATCGTGGGCCAGTCGAAGCGATCGGCCACGGCCTCAGGCAGCGGGTCGGGACCAACATTAAGCGTGAGATTGTAGTCGGGAAAGAGCTCGCGGCGCAGCTTCACATCGACCCAGTGCCAGACGGGATTGCGCGTGAAGGCGTAGCCGGTCACGTTGCCCTCGGCGTCAAAGAGCCGGCAGCGCAGCGCGCGGCAGAGAAAAATGGGATTGATATCCGTCCACTGCGACGGATCGCTCTGGCTGTCGCTCTGCTGCCATAGGATGGGCTGCTTGCGCATCAAGCCAACGTAGACGATGCGGCTCCAGCATTGCGGTTGAATCGAAGGCGGAAACACCTTCCACAACAGATCGCAGTTATTGTCAGGGCCGACCGATTGCGGGGTCAGTCCCGAGCCGATGGTCGAATCGCAGCCGCTGTGCCAGTGCAGCACGATATCCTGTTTCGGATAGTCAAGCGTCTTATACCAATTCCAGCCCAGCCAGTTCGCGTTCGAATCGTTGTTGACGGTGTTGCCCACCCAGGCGAGCTTGTCATTGATCCACACCTGCTGCAGCCCGTCCCACTCCCCCTCACCCAGTTTCCAGAATCCCGCGCGCGTGTAATTTAGGCCGTCCAGGCCGGTCTCCTGCAGGACGTAATAATCCTCGCGCTTACCGGTCACCAGCACGTAGCCGTAGTCCAGCGGGACGGGCTGCCCGGTGGTCTGCGAAGCCGATGAGCCCTGGGTTGTGGAGGCGTTGGGCATCAGACTCTCCGGCCGCGATTGATGGTCACGAGCGGCGTGTTGGCGATGGTCTCGCCGTAATTTTTCTCCCAGCTGTTGAGCGAGATCATCGGCCGCTCCACCACCTGGCAACTCTGGAAGCTATAAAGGCATTCGGTCGACGCGGTGGAACCGCAGCGCGGGCCGGCCCAGTTCAGTTGGCACGTCTCGCAGTACTGATACATCGGCGTATCTTCCTGCGCCGGCTCGGAGAGCGGCGCGCTGTGAAACGTGGCGAGATCGTCGGAGGTTCCTTCCAGCGTGAGCTTGCCTGTTGTCTGGATCCACGGCTGTTGGGCGTCGGCCTGGTAGCAGCGATAAATAAACAGTGCGCCTTCGAGCGTGGTGGCGCGCAGCATGGTTTCCACGTCGCGCGCCAAAGTGTCGCCCGAAACGTTCTGAATCTGGAACGAGCCCGAATCCGTGACCTGGCTGCGATTGAACTTGAACGGGCCAGCCGCCATCAGCCAGGGCAGGAACATCTCCGCGACGCCGGTCAGGATCGAGACCATGGTGATCTTGCGATCAGCCCAGAAGTAGTTGTTGCCATTTGTGTCCTGCACTTCGAGCAGGTTCACCGGCGGCAATCCGGTGCGCGCTCCGCCGACGGCGAGAAGTGTGGATGTGTAAGGAATCATCTCATCACCACCAGCGAATGCCAGCTGATGGCCGCGGCCGTCGCCGACGCGTTCTTGGTGGCCAGCACGCTTACCTGCACGCGGTGAAAGTCGAGCGGCATGTTGGGAGCGCTGTAAATAAGCTGCGGCCCTTCGTCGGCCGCCGCGTAGCAGTCGAAGGTCGCGGTCGCATACATCCAGCTGCGATGCACCCAGTCCGCGACCGACACCGGCACGCCGTCGACGCTGATGCCGCATTGCCCGAACTCCGGGCCGGCCATCAGATAAAGCTTGAATCCGTAGCCGCGGTATTCGTAGCAGGCCCAGTCGCCCGCGTTACCCGGCGACGCCGGCGGCCCGGCGGTCGCAGCCGCGCCGGGGTTGTCCATCGTGGTCACGGTCACCGCATTGCCGGCGCCCCGCATCGCGCGCACATTGGGGGCCCAGCCCGGCGACGCGTTGCTGAACGTGGCCAGCTTCTGATCGCCGAAGTCGTTGAATGCGTACCTGTAGATTGCCTCGCGGTCCCAGTCCCACGGATACTGCACCATGCCGACCGTGGGCACCTCTTCGAAGAGCACATTCTGCACGTCCCATAAATTATTGGCCGTGAGCACCAGGTTGGGTTCGGTGACGAAGTTGCCGACGTAATGGCGTCCCTTTTCTCCGAAGGTTCCATCCCAGTCGATATAGGTGAAGAAGCCGTCTTCGTACTGCTCGTAGTACCACTTCAGCTTCTGCGCGCAGGCCAGCGTGCGGCCGATCCAGGAGAGTTCGAAGACGTGCCCGGTGTTCTCCGTTTCGCGCGACCAGGGCGTCGAGCCGGCCGGCTTCTTTTTTAGCAGATTGGTGGGCCGCTTCCGCGTGAAACCGTAACTCGGGTTCATCGAGTCGCCGAGATTCTGATCCCAGCCCAGCTGCGCATTGAGGATGTCAGTAGCCGGCATCCGCGCCTCCCGAGTTTTCGCTGTAGCTCCGGTTATTCGCCGCGCGAATCACATGGCGCTGATCCATCAGCCACTGCACGCCGGTCTTGGCGTCGAGCGCGTTAAGGTGGATGTTCGTCACCGGCCCGTTCGATGCGCTGCGCGGAGCCGAGCGCCGCATGGTGGCCTGGTAGCCGGCGCGCACCGCTTCGGGCGTGGCCATCGATTCGAGTGCCCGCGTCGCCCTCTCCTGGCGGGAATTGCGGTCATCGGTCAGTACACCTTCGCCGCGGTGCAGCACGGCCATGCCGGTGCGTGGAACGTAGTCGGTGCCGGAATCGTATTGCGCAGTCGTCGCGGTGAAATTGGAGCGCCCGGCGCGCTCCATCTGATCGAGCCGGCCGCGCGCCTGCATGATCTCTTTGCGGATGGTGTCGTTGTAGTAGGCGTGGCCCTCGGGGCCATATTGCTTCGTGGTCTTTTCGGCATCGCGGTCCAGCGTCTCGAGGTCGCTGTAGCCGGCCAGGTAATCCATGCCTCCGGCTTCGAACGCCTGGTAATCCTGCGCGATGTGCGGGCGCACCTGGCGCAGATCGTACATGCGGGCCTTCTCACGGCCGCCGAAGCCGAACACACCCAGGGCCGCTCCGCCGACCGCGCCAATCGCGCCGCCGATGAGGGCGCCGGCCGGACCGCCGAACATCGCTCCAACCGATGCGCCGAACTCCATGCCGCTCATCGCTCCGCTGGCCGCGCCGCCCACGCCGCCATTGCCCATATAGGCGCTCCACAGGCCAACGGCGCCCCCCGCTGCACCCATCGCATTGGCTCCCACGCCGCCGTTTGCCGCGGTGGCGGAATTGCCCCCGGAGCCGAGGCCGCCCAGGCCCGCAGAGACCGTTCCGCTGGTGTCGGAGAGTTCAGGCTCCGCGGCCGCACCGGATTTCTTGCCGAAAAGCCTCGACAGTTGTTTTCCGAAGCTGATGCCCTGCCCGAGATTTCTCGTGATCGCGCCACCCCCGCCACCGACCGGACCCGCGAAGCCCGATGTGATGCCGGGCCCGAAGCCTGGTCCCGAAGTCGATCCGCCAAACGAGATGCCGCTCGACATGTCGGCCGTCGACGAACCGCCCGAGAGCGCGCCGGGAATCATCGTGGAAAGCCCGGAGATCCCGCTGCTCATCGCGCGTGCGCCGCCGGCGAAACCGCCCCCGCCGCCGAGCACGATGGTCCCGCTCGAAACGACGATCTGCGCCGACGCCACCGACATCGCGGAGTGCATCGCGCCGCCGCGCGCGCCTGTTTCGACGCCGCGCTCATCGGGATGCGGAACGCCGGCGATCTTGTCGTAGATGCCGGCCATCGGCGAACCGCTCTTGCCGAAGCGGCCCTGCAGCCGCTGCACCATCGCCGCCGCGGCCTGCCCCGCGACCTTGTCGCCCAGCCCGGCCAGCGCGCGCAGCGGGTGATCGAGATCCTTGAAGAAGCTGGTGAACTCGCCGGCCATCTTCTCGCGCGCCTGGCGCGACGCCTCGACCATTTGCGCCTCGGCAAGCTGCTGCGCCGCCACGACGCGGCGGTTGAAGTCATCCTGCGAGATTTCCTGCTGATCCAGTTCCTCCTGATATTTCGCCAGCCGCGCGCGGAGTTCCTGCTGGATGGCCAGCGTCTGCTGCTTTTCGGCGGTGAGAAAATGCGCGCGGGCTTCGTCCTCGATCTGCGTTGTCTCCTCGGCGTTGCGCCGCGCCAGCTCGGCCGATTGTTCCTGCTCACCGGCGGTGATGCCCGCGACGCCCCGCGCCAGAACCTCGGGCTTCAGGTCCTTTTCCGCGGCCTCCTTGCGCAGGTCTTCGATCTGCCGCTGGGCCTCCGCGCGGATCCGCGCGAAGCCCTGCAGCGAGCGCATCGAGCTCTCTTCGATCATGCGGTCCACGCGGTCGGCGAACTCTTGCGCGGCGCGCATTTTTTGCTTTTGAGCTTCCTTGTAGTGCAGCTCGTCCTCGTCGTCGGCCTTCATCATGCGCTGGATGCCGCGGTCGTATGCGTCGATCGAGTGATCGCGCTCTTCCCGCGCGCGCTTCTCGAGCTCGCTCTCGCGCTCGGCCGCTTCCTGCGCCTCATTGAAGCTCTCGGCCTGGGCCTGGCGCTCCGCGATCCGGTTTGCAATCGATTCCTTAGCCGCGCCCGACATCGCATCCACGGGGTTGCCGATGGCTTTTTCTCGCGCGACCTCATAGGCGCGGTTCTCCGCGTTGATCTCCTTGCGTTTCGCCAGTTCCGCGTTGATCTTCTGCTGGCCTTTTAGCTCGGCGTCGAGGGCATGGTTATATTCGATCTTCTGCAGGGCCTCTTCGTGCTCCTGCGCGGCCTTCGAAGCATTTAGCCGGTCGAGCTGCTCTTGTGCCGCATACTGCTGGTCAAGAGACTGGTGCGCGCGGTGTTGTTCAACGAGCCCACGTTCCATGCCTAGCAGCGGCGCGACCGTCTGCCAAAGCGGCGACGGCGAGCCGGCCTGCTGCTGGATCTCCCGCACCTGCCGCTGGTAATCGCGGAGCGACTCGGTCACCAAATCGATGCGGAGCTTCGTGTCCTCGATCGACTGCGTGTCGGCGAATTTTTCTTCCCTGGTCTTCGCCAGCTGTTCCTCGTAGGCCCGCGCGGCGCTGGTGAGCGAGAGATAGCCGTTCCAGAGTTTTTTAACGCCGTTGTAGGCGGCCTCGCCAACCATGAAGCCGATCTGGATGCCGGCGAGTCCTATCATCGCTGTGCTCAGGCCTTCGAGCGCCATCTGCGCGGTCCTGCTCTCGGCGATCACCGAACGGAAGGCGCGCGGCATGTGGATGCCCAGCTCTTCGGTCACCAGGTGCAGCTTTTCCTTGGTGCTCAGCGCGGCAGCGCCGCTCTGCTCCATGCTGCGCTTCATCATGCCGCCCGTGCCCGTCGCCCTGGCGCCGAGCTGCGCCAGCTCCTGGTCGAGCTTCTTCACCGGCGCGCTCACCTGGCCCACCGCGCCGCCGAACTGGCGCACGCCCTGGATCGCGCCCTTCTCGTCGACCATCAGCTCGAGTTGTACGACCGTCGCCATATTTACCCGTTAAATCTCGCCGCCGCACTCGCGGCAGCGCAGCGTGAGCCTCTCGTTGGGCATGCCGCAGTGCGGACACGCCGGGTGCGCGGCTTCGAAGCGGTTGCGCTCATCCTTGAGCACCATGAGGCCCTCGACCTCGGCTGCCGTGAGCCGCACCGGGGCAATCTCCAGGAGCCGTTCCAGCCACACAAGATGGTTGATCCACACGAAGTAGCCATCGGGCGCCTGGCGCTGCGGCAGCATTCGTTCGCGCGCCGCGAGCCGCGCTTCCACGTCTTCGGTCTGCGCCAGAATGCGCCTGAGTTCGCCACCCAGAAACCCCTCGACGAAGTACTCGGCGGCCGCGCGCCGAAGCATCCCCGCATTCACTCGATCGTGACGTCTTCGCCGCCCAGGAAGAGCTCCAGCGCAGCCGCGGCCTTGTGCGCGCCGTCCATCTCCCGTCTAATTGCCTCCGCGCCTTCCAGAGGCTTGCCATCGATGCTGTAGCCGTCGACGCTCTCGATCAGATCGTCGTAGATGCGCATCGCCACCGCGTGCTGCGAGGGCCGCACGGTGATGCCGTCCATCGCGGTTCCGCGCGTGCGCACCGACGAAACCTCGGCGTTGAAGCGCTTGAGATCGTCCACGCCGGGACGCCGGAAGCGGTGAATGAGTCCCGAGTACATGAGCGTCTTGCCCCCGGCCGGCCACGCGGCCGACAGGCGCACCTCCTGCGTTTCGGGCAGCAGACCGTCTTCGTCGAGCGGCTGCGCAATCTCGGGACCCACGCTGCGCAGCGAGATCCCGATGGCCAGCTTGTGCTTCAATGGCACGGCGGCCTGCCAGCCCTTGCGAGCCGACACATCGCCGTGTCCCTCGGCGCCGGTGAGCAGTCCCTCAACCATCTCGATCAGCGCGGAGTCGGAATCGAAGATGTCTTCGCGCTCGCGTCCGCGGTTCAGCGTCTTGTTCACGGTGCCCGCGTAGTAGGTGAGCCAGTCCTGCACGGTCACCCGGCGCAGATGGTAGGTGTACTTTTGCTTCGCGCCTTTCAGCGTGATCGAGCGCGGCTGATCGAGCGGCAGCATCGCATTGTCTTTTTTCCTGGTCATGGTTGCCTCCGGAGTTCGGGACTTAACGAAACGGCGCGGCTCATAACGGGCCGCGCCGCAGATCGCCGCGCGCGGTCTAAGCCGGCGTCAGGTATGCGACGTCGGTGTTCAGGGTGGTCACGGTCACCGCGTCGCCGCCGCCCGCGGGCTGCAGGATGCAGTTCTCGTCGAGCTCCAGGGTGGTGGCCACCATCTTGTTCTGGTCGCTGAGATCGGCGTTGGGCAGCACCACGTTGGCATAGGCCATGGTGCAGCTCGCCGCGCCGGATGCGACCGCGATCGAGATGCCGAGCGGCGTCTGATTCTCGCGCCAGTCTTCGAGGTCGCTCGACCCGTCGTTGGCGATCACCAGCTTGAGTTTGTTGATCACCTCGCCCAGGCGCACGAAGTAGGGCTTCTTGCCGCCGCCGACGGCGCGGAACAGGCTCTTGCCGTGATCGAAGGTCGCTTCCCAGCTCAGCACGCGCGGAGACTTGCTCACCAGCGCGCCGATCGGCCCCATCGAAACGGTCGAGTCGGAGCCGTACAGATACTGCGCGGTGGGCAACGCCGGCAGCGCGAGCATTGCGTTGGCCACGTCCGCGGTCACCGTGCCCAGCCCGACGAAGCTGATCTTCACCATCACCGATCCCTTATCGGTGCCCGAGAGCACAACCTGCGTGGCGGCCAGGTCGCTCCACTTGCGCTTGAGGCCGGCCGAGTCTTCGATGTACGCGTTGGTGAGCACCGAAGGATCGCCGGTGTCCTTGAAGGTGAAGAGGTGCGTGTTGGGAGCAGCGCCCACGCCGGCGGTGAATGTCTCCTGGTCCATCACCATCGCGAACGCGTAGCCGGCCAGGAAATCATCCAGCCTGGCGGAATAGTCGAGCGCGCTCTGCATAGCGATCAGCCGGCTTTCGGTCGCGGTCGATTTGCCGTTCTTGCCGGTGTACTGGAGATCCGACTCCATCTCGTAGGTGAGCTTGGCGAAGGCTGCCGTCTCGGCGCGCGAGCGGTAAGTGAAGGCTGCGTCGGCCATGACTTCGCCGATGGTTTCCTGAATGTTGGCGCTCAGCACGATGTTGCGTGCGATGGACCGTTGTGTCGAAAACGAAGACATAGATTCTCCTTAAAGCGGAAACTCACGAACCGGGTAATTCATCACGACTGAATGCACCACGACGCTGCTCAGAGTGCCCACGCGCGGCCCCACGATCTGAAACGGACCCGACCAGTCGAACTGGCCCTGCGGATACTGCGCGCTCACGAAGCGGCGCAGGTTTGAGCCGCCATCGAGCGGATCGAAGGCATCCGAGATGTTCTCGATGACCTGCTGAAAAATGGGCTCAGAGACGCCATCCTGAAAGCTCATGAAGCCCGAGACCTCGACGTTGTGCGTGCGGCTCATCGCCTGCAGCTCTTCGTCTTTTCCGGCCGTCCCGACCCGGGTCACGCGCCAGGCGCGCACGATCGGCTGCGCGGGATTTGTGGACGCATCGACGAAGATCTGTTTGAAGGCCGCGTCCGTCGTGGCCTGGCGCAGCATGTTGTAGACGTTGGGTCCGACGCCGTCGACCGTCTTCAGGCGCGTCCACACCGCGGATACCGCGTCGAGCGCGCTCATGCCGTCACCGCCGTGAAGCCGAAACGTTCGAAGGCCAGCGCGATCTCGTGTTCGAGCACCGGCACGGCCAGCGGCTCCAGGTCGGTCAGCGCCCGCGAGAACATCTCATGCCCTTGCGTTCCTTTTTTGCGAATCGACATGGCCACCGCGAATGCGGCGGACAGCGCGTCCTTTCCGTCTTCGATGTCGAACTTCTTCATCACCCAGGGAATGAGCGCGTCGGGCGGCGGCATGTGCGGCACCGCGCCGGTCTCGACGGGCGCGGCGTACTTATCGGCGCCGAGCTGCGGGCCAACGCCCACGATCACGCGCGCCGCGTCGGGAAGCTCCTCGAAAACGGAATTGATCGATCCGGCCAAGTTGCCGAAACAAACGGCGGCCGGCTTCCCATCGTAAGGCGTGGTGATGTTTTCCTGCACCATATCCACGCCCTTGCTTCCCAGTGATTCGAGGCCGGCGCGGCGTCCCTCGCGCATGGCGGCCATCATCTCCGGCTGGAGATTTTCGATGCCTCGAATTTGCGCGCGCCACGCGTTCATCGTTACCTCGAGTACTTGTCATGCAGCAGCCGGTCGACGCCGGAGTTTTGTTCCAGGAATTGGTTGCCGAGCGAGAAGGCCGGAGCCTGCTCATCGCCGGGCGCCGCGCCTTCGTCGATGCCCATGTGGTTGAAGTAACGCTTGCGCAGGGCCTTGGCGATGTTCAGCATCTCCTGCGACTTCGAGCGGTAGTTCACCACGTCGGCCTGGATGGAGCTGTCGCCGGTGCCCACATAGAACGAGGCCAGCTTCTCGGCCGCGAGCGAGCCCGCGAAGTCGACCACCGCGTAGAAGTCTTTATCCGGCACGGTCGAGCCATCGGGCAGATGCCGCGCCGTCCAGGTCACGCGCAGCGAGGAGCCGACTGGCGGCGCGTCGAAGTTGAGCATGATCTGGTAACCCGTGGGGCTGCGGTAAAGTCTGATGTCGGAGTCGAGCACCAACTGCACCGGCTGCTGGCCGATGGGATATTCAATCGATTCGATGATCGAGAAGTTCGGCTCGAAGACCGGCAGATCTTCGCCCTCCCCAGGCGCGACCGGAATGGGCAGATAATTGGTTCCGTCCCCCGCGATGTCCGACACGATGTAAAGCGGCGAGTCGAGCGAATAGCGCTGGATGATGGCGCGCTCGACCAGCGCGGGATAGATCGTCCCCGTCGTTCCGCCCAGGCGGTTGGCGTCGTCCGAGATCACGTTGGGGATCTCGTCGACGAACTCCTGGATGGTGAACGGGAACGGCAATTGTAAGCCCTCATGTTGTGAGGGAGGCCCGCGCGAGCCTCCCTCGGTTTATGTACGGCCGGGCACGCGGCGAGACGATGTCCCGATCCGGCCTTCTCGGAAGTTGCTAGACGTCGACCTCGATGATGTCGAGGACGACGAAGCCGGCCTTGGGCGCGGTCGTCGCGGGCACCGCGGTCACGTCGACCGTGATCGTGTCGCCGGGATTGATGCGCTCGCCGCCGGGGTAAGGGTTGGGGTTGCCGGTGATTTCAGCCGTGACGGATTTCGAGGCCGCTCCCTGCGCGATAGACAGGCTGCCGGCCGGGTTGATCGCGTTGCCGTTGACCTTCACGTTCACCGTGGTTGCGCCCGCGCCGATGCCCGTATCGCTCAGGCAGAGCTGCGCGCTGGTGATGAGCTGCCCGCGCTGAGAGGTAAAGCTCACCTGGCCGTTGCCGAGCGCCAGCCCAAACGAGAGCGTGGGCAGCGTGCCCGCGACATAGGTGGGCGGCGTACCGGGCGTGTACACGGGCAGCGTCCCCGGCGTAAAAACGACCGGCGACGGCAGCGGAAGGGTGATGGTGCTCTTGCGGAACATTTCCTGCATCGGATTCACTCCCCTGAGTTGCTTCGAGGTGCCGGGCGAGCCCTGGAGAAGCTCGCCCGGCGGTTGCGCGGCCTCGCGGTGCGCCGCTCTATACCAGGCTCTTGCCGACGCCGCGGAAATCGATGATGGCGCCGTTGTAGACGTGCTTCACCTTGTACTGCAGCTCATCGGCCGTGAACTGGGTGCCGATCGTGGGCTGGTTGGCCAGGAAGATCTGCGGCTGCTCGATCCCGTCCAGGAAGCCCAGCTCGAAGAACGGCGCGTTGCGCTGATCGGTTCCGAAATACCAGCTCTGGTTGTCGGTGGCGTCGAGCATCTCGTTCACGTAGATCCGCTCATTGTTGGCGCCGAACGCCTGGTAGAACTGGTTGCTTCCGGCGGTGTTGGTCTGGTTGATGGCGATGGCCGTCGATTCCAGCGCGGCCGGCACCATGATCCAGTTCAGGTTGAAGCCCAGCGGCTCGCCGCTGTCCTTTTCCGTCTGCAGGCGCAGTCCGGTGCGCGCCGCGATCAGCGCGGTGTTGGTGAGCGCGGCCGAGTAAAGGTTGTTATGGCCGGCGTTGAACCAGGCCACGCCGTCCCCGGTGTAGTTCGGGTTGGTCAGGTAGAAGTTGGTGACGTACTTGCGCAGCGTCATGCGCGCCGCGCGGGCCAGGCGTCCGGGAAACCGCGCGATCGCGCCGAGATCGTCGTTGCGGATGGTCTCTTCGGTGATCGTCAGGAGCCGGCCGCGCTTCGCCACCTGGTAGGTCACCAGCTCGTCGGTGGGGTACGCGATCTCCTGGTAAGGGTTGCCCTCGGCCACAGTCGGCAGCTCGCCGAAGTAGCCCTCGCGGACCCGGTCCTGCAGCTTGTAGTCGGAGATCGTCGCCTTGGTGTAGAGGTTCTGGAGCCCGTCGATGGTCAGCTCCGCCCAGTCCTGCAGCAGCCGCTTGGTCATCGAATTAAGCAGGATGTTGGGGAAGTCGCCGGTCAGCACGGCCTCCGACGCCAGCATGTGGCCGCAGAAACCGCCGCCCCCGCTCAACCTGCTCAGGTCGTCGTCGCCGGTGATGGTGGCGTAGGCCCTGCGAAGGCTGGTGAACGCGGGCACGCCCTTGTTCATCGACTCCTTCACGCCGAATGCGGCTTCCATGGCCAGCTGCAACTTGTCGCGGCTGTCGAGCACCACGCCCGAGATGGCGCGAACGGTGCCCACGTTGTTGAATGCGGCGAAGGCCTCGCGCACCGCGACGATCTCGGCGTCGATGGTGGCCTCGGGCAGATCGGCCTCGGCGGTCAGTGCCGTTTCGAGGTGCGTGCGCGCCAGCTTTTTGGCTGCCTCGGGCAGCTTCGAGTCAGTGAGCTTGGCCTCGATGCGGTTGCGCGATTGCAGGCGCTTGGCGTCGGCCAGGATGGTGGCGGCAGCCTCCGCGGTGAGCGCGGTTGCGCTGGCCGGGGGCGCCTCGGTAAGCGCCGTCGTCACTTCGTCGAACAGCGGATCGATCTCCGCTTCGGTCGCCAGCGCGAATTTCATGGTCAGCTCGGCAGCGCGCGCGGGGTTCTTTCCCCGAAGCGCTTCGAGCAATTTCTGAAGTTTCTTCTTCATGGTTGCCTCACCGGCGCCCTCAGCGCCGCCGCTGTTGGAACGGCGCGCGCTCACGCGCTGGATCGCCGTTGATTGTGGGTTGACGGCCGCCAGTTGGCGCGCCGCAATATCGTCGCCGGCCAGCGATGCGGCGGCGGTCAGGAACCGCCCCCCCGCGCCGGCCCGCTGACAGAGATCGACAGAGAACAGGAGCTTCGGATCGAGACTTTCCGCGATAAGGCAGCGCTTGCCTTCGACAACTCCAGAAACAAAACCGAAGGCCCCAAGCATGGAAACAGCCCATAAATCGCGCTTATTCGAGGCGTACATTTCGTCGAGCTTTGACCGTAGCTCGCTTTCCGAGCTGAATAGCCTGACAGTGGACCGCGCCTCGTCCCCGACCATCTGGCCGCCCTCAAGCCAACCCGCGATACGTTCGGGCTGAGTAGCTCCGGTAGGGTCGGGACTCCGGAGATCGGGATGACGGCGTCCGAACGGCTTGCCCGCGACCGCTTCCGCGACCTGGGCTACGAATTCCTGCGGATAGTAATGCGGCTCCCTCGTGCCGTCCACCGCGCCGGTTCCCCATCCGGCCTTCAGCACGACGATCGGGTAACGCCCGGAGACCGGGGCGGCATCCGCTTCGTTCGAGAGGAATAAGCCGGCCTCGGCTACGGGTACATATGCCGTGGTCACTTCCTGCGCATCCTCCAGATCGACGTCGTCGCCGTCGATCTCGTAGGGAATGCGGAACAGCTTTCCATCCGGGCCGCGCGCAATCAGGTAATCGTCGAAGGCTTCGAAGAGCCAGAAACGCTGGCAGCCCTGCTCGTCGAGCCCGAACTGCTCGCGCAGCGCGCCGTTCAGCAAAGCCTGCTGCTGATCGAGCGAGAGATCGGCCTCGGCCGTCACGTACTTCTTCACGAAGCCGCTCGGGTCGATATCCATCTTCTTCGCGATGCGGGCCAGCTTCTTCGCCATTGCCTTCTTCTTCGAATCCGGAATAACCTTGTCCTGGTCCCAGCGCGCCATGCCGTCGCGAACGTGAGCGGCATCGGCCACCAGGATCGACCAGGTGTCGGTCTCGTCCGGATCGCCTACATACAAAAAGTCGCTGGCGGGATATTCCTTCCCGCCAACGGACTTCGTCTTCGCGGCCTCGGCCGCGAGCAGTGTCAGCAGCCTCATCGAGACCTCTTACTTCCCGGCGGCTTCGCCGATCGGGAACGTGTACTTGCGTCCGTCGGCCGTGATGCAGACGCGATTGCCGTTGAGGTCGTAGCGCTTGATCGCCTGCCAGCTTTCGAGCGCGTCGATATCCGCGGCGGACTTGGGCGCGGGCACCGTAAGCAGCGTGTTCGCGGCCTTCAAAGCTGCAATGCGCTGCAGCCGGGGATTGTCGGGCGCGTCGATCTTCGCCTGGGCGAGAGCCTTCACGTAGAGCGTCTTCCACTTCGTCGCGATCGCCTCGGGCAGATGCGCCGGCGGCGCGGGAGCCTCGGAAAGATCGAGCGCGGGAGCTTTTTCGACTGGTGCCATAAATGATTCCTCCGGAGTTGCGGCCAATTGATGTGAGTATCGAATCCACGCGCGCGGGGCGCAGTGCAACGCCTCGCAAAAATGCGACTGGCGCAGCTTGTCGCCGTTACGGGCCGTTCGGAACCACCGAAATACCCAACGATTTCAGGAGGTCGCGCTCGCGATCGGTGGGCTGCAGATCCTCGGCCGCCAGCGCCGGATACATCAGGCAGTGGCAGAAGATGGTGTTCTCGGGCGACCCGCTCGGATCGCGCGGATACATGAGCTGCTCGCCGCCCACGTCGAACGGCTCGGAAGGCTTGCGCACCTGGCCGTTGGCCAGAATGTGCGAGATGCGCGGAACGTGCGCCACCGGGATGTGCCGCCATCCCTTGCCCAGCGTCGGGTGCCGTTCAGCGAGGTCGTTGATGCGCGCCATCGACGCCACCGAATTCACGCGCATGATCTCGTTCATGGCCACGTCGACCGTCTTGCGGCCGGCCTGCCCAAAGAGGCCCGTCCACTCGCTGCCATAGCGCGCGCCGCCGATCTGATTCACCAGCTGCGTAAGGTCGGAGCCGCCCAGGTAGGCGCGCTGAATCGAGGCGACGATTTTAGCCGCCGCGTCGCGCGAAATGCCGCCGATGAGATCGGCCGTGTATCCCTGGATCACCTGCAGCGCCGAGCGATCGAGAACCGGGCTCGCCGCCAGCCGAGCCGTGCCGGCCGCGACCGCCGCGTCGATCGAGCGCGCCGATTCGGTCCAGGCCTGCTCCTGAATCTTTTCCACCTGGCTGCTCGCCTGGCTCGCGAATTCGCCCATCACGCGGTCGACCTGGGCCTTGAGCGCCTGCAGCCGCGCCGCGCTGTAGCTTTTCGGATCCACGCCGGCCAGGTCCGCGACAATTTCTCTGCGCGCGGCTTCGAGCAGCGCGAGGATGCGCTTCTGCGCCTCCGGAGTCAGCGCCTCGGCCGCGCGGGTGAGCGCGTCGAGCTGCTCGGCATAGGCCTGCGCGCGCGAGTCGGGCATCGCTATGCGTTCCTCGCGTTGCCTTCATCGATCAGTTCGTCATCCTGACCGGTGCCGGCGCGAGTAGACGCGTCCGGCGCGGCCAGCGTCTTCAGCGCCTTACTCAGATACGACTGCGGCATGAATGCTTCCTGCTGCTGCGTCTGCCGGTCGGCCTTCTCCTGCTGCGCCGCCTCGTACTCTTCATTCGAGTCTTCGATGTCGACGCCCATCTCGGCCAGCAGCGTGTGAAACGCTTTCGCCGCGGTGCGCCCGGTGATCCAGCCTTCCTGGGTGGCCGTCGAAAGCGCGATCGACGTGCCCTGCAGCGTCTGCGCGCCTTTCTCGAGATCCTTGACCGCGACCTCGGGAAACTGCACGCTGAAATCGGTATCGACGGTCATCGGCAGCACGCCGGCATTTTGCGCGCACTCGATCACGAAATCGAGCACGTCCTCGATCGAGCGCGCCAGGCCGTTTTGCCGGCGCTGAATCTTCTTGGTGAAGGGCGCGTTCATTTCCGTGGCGCTGGCGCGGTTGGCGTCGTCGCCGTCGCCCAGCAGCACCAGCGGAATGCCCGCTCCGCCCGAGCCGTATTTCTTCACCATCTGCGCGCCGGCCGCCATGTCCTGGCCCTTGAAGTCCGGCGTCTGCGCCTCCACCTTGATCTTTTCGTTGGTCACCAGCACGCCGCCCTGTTTCGGGGGATCCTTGGTGAGCTTGTCTTTGTACTCCGCAACTTTCTTCTCGTCGGCGCCCTCGAAGATGTAATGCCACACAAACGAATTCAGGAAACGGACCTTGTCGCCAAAATCGAAGATCATCTGATCGAAGAGATCGAGCCAATCGGCCAGCGCGAAGATCTCGCTGAATCCGCGGCTCGCCGACTTGACCTTATTCAGCGTCCAGTAAAAACACTCGCCGTCGAGCCGGCCGAACTTCTCCTGGTTCGGATCTTCCACGCGCCGGATCAGCAGCATCGGCTTCTGCAGCACTTCCCCCACTTCGCGCCGCACGCGCACCGCGAACGGCACGTTGATCGAGGCCGTACCGTCCGAGGTCGCCATCTCCGCGAACTGGATGGTGTCGATATTCATCGGGTCGATGTAGCCCATGCGCACCCGGCCGCTGACAGGATTGACCGCGACCGGCGTGCAGAGTTCGCCGAAGATGGTCAACTCGTTGAACCACTGCTCGACGTTCTCATCCATCCGGTTGACGTCGTCCTTCCAGAAATCGTCGATCACCTTCTGCACGCGCGGATCCTTGGCCGTGACGGTGAGGCCTTTTCCCAGGGCATACTCGGCGAGGATCTCCACGATGCGCTTGCCAAAGGGCGTGGTGACGAACAGGAAGTAGCAGACCTGCAGCATGCGGTCGTGCATCAGCGGGTTCAGGTCGCGCAGCGTGGCCAGCGAGGTGATGCGCCTGAACCCCGGATCCTCGCCGTCGCCGGTGGTCAGCGTGAAGAGCTGCGGCGCCACCGCCTCCGCCGCGAGCCGGGTCTCCTCGCTCACCTTGCCGGCGGTCAGCATCTCATATGCCGCGGCCAGCATCGTTTTCTCGGAGCTGCCCAGTTTGAAGCCGGCCTGCTCCATCTTGGCCAGCGCCTGTGCCTTATCGGGCGCGTTCTGCCGCACGATCTCTTGCTTTACAAACTGCTCGGCGGCCTCGCGCGCCTCGTCCCAGCGCTGCGCCTCGGCGATGCCCAGCATCGTCATGCCGTTGCGCTCGCTCGCGGATCGCCGCGAGAATAGGTCTTTCACTCTCTTTGGAATCAGGCCCATCTGGACCTCCTCTCAGGTCGAAGAAACTCGCCGCGCCCGCGCTCGCCGCCGCCGAGGATCTCGCGGCCGGCCGCCGGGTCGCGGCCGCCCATCTGCGCGCCGGTCACCGCGAACGCCGGCCTGAAGTTGAACCGCCGCGCCAGCTCCACCGCGCCTTCCAGGGCGTCGGCCAGATCGTCTTTGATCTTGCCCAGGAAGAGAAGCTGCGAGATCAGCGTTTTTTGTGTGCCGTCGAGGCAGAACCGGATGGTGCCGTTCTCTACCAGCGGGCTCATCGTCGAGATGCGCAGAAATTTATCGGTGAGATGCGGCACTCCCACAACGTTGAGGTAACGGCCACTTTCGCGCGAGGCGTCGTCGATCGCCTGTTTCAACGCCGTCTGGTAGGCCTGGTCTTCGATGCCGATGGCCACGGGCTGCTCTTCGTCGGCGCGGCGCAGAATGAATTCGACCTGTTTAGTGAACGGCATGCGGTCCTGCTCGGCGCGCGTGACGTGAATGAATCCGTCGGCCGTCACATCGACGGTGACTGAGGCGAAGTAGTCCGCGGTTGTCTTCTGGCTGATCGCCGGGTCGACGTAGGAGATCCTGACCGTCGGCTTGCCAACCAGTTCCTCGCGCCGGAAGGCGTGGCGCACGATCCATTCTTCCTTGAATATCTGTGTCGATTCGCTGATGGGTAGGTTGCGGAACTCCTGATTGAACATCACCGATCCGATCACTTCTTCCTTGTCGCGCAGCGACTGGATGTCCCACTTCGCCGGCCACAGCACACTCTCGGGATGCCACTCCTGATCGACCGCCTGGTACCGGCGCTTCACGAACTTCTTGAATTTCCCTTCGTCGAGCAGCTTGGCCAGCAGCCCGTCGTAATGCAGGATGGTGCCGAGCACGAAGACCTGGCACTTCTTGCCCAGATTGAGGACCGTGCCCACGAACCAGCGCTCCAGCTTCTCGCGCGTCTCGGGGTTGGCGATGTCCTCTTCGTTCTCCATGTCGTCGCAGATGACCAGGTCAGGGCGGTAGATTCTGAAACGCAGGCCGCGCAGGCTCTGCCCGGCGCCGCGCGCGGCAAGCGTGATGCCCGTCGTGGTGCGGCAGTCGTTCACGTCCCACTTCTTGTCGCCCACCAGGTTGCCGAAGTCGGCGCGCAGCTCCACGTTCGACTCCAGCTCTTCCTTCACCGCCGCGAGCTGCAGGGCCGCTTGAGGCTGCGTATTGCTGATGAGCACGATGAACCGGCGCAGCTTGTAGCAGATGCAGTAGAGAACGAAGATGACCGAAACGCAGGTCGACTTGGCGTGCTCGCGGGGCGCGGCGACCGCGGCCAGCTGTTCGGTGAGCAGGATGGTGTAAAGCTCGGCGTGGAACTCGGCCGGGCTGATGACCGCGCCCGTCTGCTGGTCCACCATGAAGTGGCGCATGTACTTCTGCGCGAACCCGGTGATGGCGGTGGCCAGCTCCCAGGCCTGTTTGAGCACTTCGCCCGCGTCGGCTTTCTTGGCGCGGATCTCTCCCGGCACCACGCCGAAGACCGCGCGCAGCCTGGCTGCGGCATCCTCACGCTGTTGACGCTTCGATTTGTTTGCTGAAGGCCTCAGCGCCATGCGTGAACTCCTGGATCAGTTCTTCCTTGATCGGGTCGATGACGGCGCGGACCGGCTCGCGGCTGCGCAGCTTCTTCAATAGATCCTGCGACGCCAGCAAGTAAATCTCGCGCGGATCGCCGGCCTCAGCCGCCAGCTTCGCCCGCTCGGCGTCGATCTTCGCCAGGTCGGCCTCAACGCGCTTGGCCTGCAGCTCCACGCGCTGCATGCGCGTCATGGCCAGCGTCAGATCCTTCAGGCCTTCGAGCAGCTTGTTTTTGTCGCCCGCGCCGGCCGTCTGCATCAGCGCGAACACCTGGTCGCGAAGAGCATTGATCACCGAGGCGTTCTGACCGGGCAGATTTTTATCGGCGAATGCCGCCGCGAACTCCCGGGCCTGGGCGCTCTCGCGCAGCACCTGCTGCCGCGCCTGGCGCACCCGCAGATCGAACCAGCGCTGCAGCGAAGACTTCGGCAGCCGCATCTCGGGGAATTGTTCCAGGATCCGCAAATCGAGCTTTTCCCAATCGACAAAGCCAAGGCCGTAATCGGCGCTCCACTTCTCGCCGTAGGGCAGCGCCGACTGCTCCTCGATCTCCTTCCAGGTCCGGCCGCGGCCGTAGAGCAGCTCGATAGCCTCGCGGACGCCGGGCGGCAGCAGATCGATCTTCAGGGGCTGCCGCGCCTTTTGCGGCTCGCCCGTCCTGCGCCTGGGCGTCGCCATTACATCAGCTCCACATCGTCGTTGCTTTTGCGGCCGGTCATGAAACGGAGGCCCGCCGCAGTCAGCTCGATCTGGCTCAGCTCCAGCTCGCCGCTGTTCACGTTGTGCTCGCTGTGAAACGTGATGTAATCGAGCACTTCAAGATCCTGCAGCATGGTGCGCACCTGGTCGCGGCCCACCCCGCTCACGATCTTCTGCATCATCGACCATACTTCGAAGTCGTCCATCCGCGAGCCCTGGTACTCGTGGTTCCCGCGAATCAGCTTCAGGATGATTCCGCGCCGGCGCCGCAGCCGGAGAAGCTCCTGCTCGGCGGCCAGTTCAGCCTGCGTCTTCCTCATGTCCCTTCCCCTTGCCTACCGTTGCCGTGTGAATCTCCCGCAGCATCGCGTCCTGCTTATCCAGCCGTTCGTGGATAATCGGAAACTCCTGCACCGCGAAGATGGTCAACCGTTCCACTTCCTGTCCATGGCGGCTGCCCTGCTCCGCCAGCTTGCCCAGCGCATCGGCCGTTTTGGTCTGGGCGTCGGCCGTCTGTTTGGAGTTCGAGACAATCGCCGTGAAGCTCGATTGGATTGTGTCGCTCATCCGGCTCATGAACTTGCCGAAGATAGCCAAACCCACCAGCCCGAGCACCGGCCACGGACCCCACGAGGCCAGCAGTCCAAAGCCGGCCGCCGGCTGGCGATCCAGAATCGAAAAAACGGCCAGGATGATGGCCGCGCCGCCCGCCGAGCTGAGGGCGATCTTGGCGTACTTCACCCAGCCTGCCCTAAAGCCGACTTCCACCTCGCTTGGCTTGCCCAGCGCCGAACCCAGTCCAAGACCCATAATCGCCGCCAAAACCCCCTCCAAAACCTGAAACTCCCAAAATCGGCCAACCCCGGGTCGCCCCCGGCCCTACACCCGCCGCCATTCGAACGCTTTGCCGTGCAGTACGCTATACCCGTATTTTTCTGGTACTACCCCCGCAGGACGCCCCTGCCGGCCCGTTAAAACGCCAAATTCCGGGGTTTCGGCCCTCCGCCGTCGCCGCCCGCAGGTTCCGGACCCCGAAAAGCGGGAAACAAACGTTCCCGGATTTATGCCAAAAACCTGCTTTTCGCACCCCCTCCTGCGCCCTATTGCACCGTCACGTTCGTGGGCCGGTTCCACATCGCCTCGAAGTCCGCCTCGAACCGGGCCACCGCCGCCGGATCCCGGATCAAAACCAGGCTGTTGTCCTGCACCTTTTCGCCCTGGGCCGACCAGTTGGCAGAGCCCTCCCGCAAAACCGCGCCGTCCACCTCGTAAGCCTTCAGGTGCTGGAGAGCCGTCACGCCCTTCACCCGGAGCTGAATGTTCGGCTGCCCCTTGAAGAGATCGTTCAGATCCACGCCGCCCTTTTGCCCGTGTGCCAACTCGCCCTGGTATTGCAGCGCATCGCGGTAGATCCGGATCGTCACTCCGCGCTTGGCCAGCTTCACCAGCTCGTCGGCGATCGGCGCGTCGTCGTTGGCAAAGGTGGCGATGTCGATCGACTTCTTCGCCTGGTCCAGCTGGGCCAGGTCGATGGCCTCGAGATTCTCCGCCGGCGAGAAGTGGACTTCGGTCGCGATGGAATCGACTGCCTGCTCGATGGCCACGGCGGCCGCATGGACCGGAATCATGTGCCCGTCGTGGCAGGCGCGGATCACGCAGCCCCACGCGAACAGCGCGGAGCACGCCAGCAGCGCCCAGCTCAGCCGCAGCATCAGCCGGTTGAATCTTTGCTCAACAGCCGACTTCATCTCTGCCTCCGTTTACGGAATCGCCACCTTTCGCATTTCGCTACTCGGCGGCGCTCCCGTTTACAGCAATAAGCGGGGCCTTTCGGAACTACAGCTACTAGCCTTCGGCCGATCTTTCTGGTTGGCGGTTCGGGCGTTCAATCGGCTTGGCGCCCACGCAATTTCCTCTCCAGCGTTCGCTTCCTACTCAGCCCCTTCGTCGTTGTGGAATGCCGCTTACTTCTGCTCGTCTGCCTCGGCCTGCTGTTCGGCCGCCGCGTCCGAGGCTAATGCCGTCGATTGCAATTGCGCATCGGTCTGGCCGCGCAGTTGCATGAGCTTGCTCACCAGCGCCGAGCCGGCCGCCAGCGCCAGCGAAATCAGCTCCTCGATCTCCTCCGGCGTCAACGCCACCGCGGCGAAGGCAATCAGCCCCACCCCGGCCCGCGAAGACTGCACGGCGATCACCACCTCGATCGCGGCCATCGAGCCCTGGATCGTGGTCATGATACCCGCGAAGGCTGCCTGCGCTTTCTGGCTTTTCAGATGGAGTACTCCCTGCTGATTCAGCGTCGCGATCTGGGTCTGCAATGTCGCGAAAGCCGCCAGCGCCTGTTGAGCCGTGATCTGGCCGCCTGTGCTGGGCAGCGAAGCGATCGTTTTGGTGAACGCGTCGTTGGCCTCCGCGGCCTGCTGAATGTATGCCGCCACTTCCGAGGCCTCGGCCGCGCTTTCCTCGCCGGCCTGCAGCATCTGGTGATTCACCGTAGCCGCCGATTCGAGCGAGCTGCCGATCGAAGCCGCAGCCACGCTGGCCTTATGCACGGCCGACGTCGAACTCGGGCAGCCGCAGAGCGTGAGCGCTACGCCGGCCGCGAGCAGCACCAGCATTACTTTCGTGCCGTTCGAGATCGATGGCAGGTACTTTCCAAATACCGAGCCGAGATCCCCGGCGATGGTCTTCAAGAATTTGTACGCCCAGGTGTAGAGCGCGCTGGATTGCTGGGTGGGCGCCTGGAGCGCGCCGACAGCGGCCGAGAAGATCCACAGCGCGGCAATGCCGGCGACGAACGCCGCAGTGGTGGTGGTGATTCCCAGAGAAGCGAGAAAGTTCATGCGAAACTCCTTTGTCGGTTTACGCGGCCGCCTGGGCCGCGGCCGGACCATCCGGCTGAATGTCGTATTGCGTCAGGTCGTACATTTCGATCAGCCGCACCAGCGCCGCCGCATACGTCGGGCTGCTGGAATAGCCGCAGAGCTGCAGTTGCTGCGCAAAGGCCATGGGATCGTTGCGCACCGCCATCGCCGGCGCGTACCGCTTGGCCGTGGCCAGCAGCCGCGCGTGATCGTCGAAGCTCTCGGCCGGCTCGTAATACCGCTCGAACTTCGCGACGATCGTTGTCGGCTTCCCGTCGATGAACTCGGGCGTCCGGAACTCGCAGTAAGTGTTCGGATCGTCGAGATGCTCGGCTTTGATCCCGAAGAAATTGTTGTCGACGCGGGCCAGCTCGCTCTGCCCCCAGCCCTGCCGGTTGCTCGATTCAAGAATGGACTGCGCCTCGGAGATGCAGGAAAGAACGCCCCATTTCTTCTGCGCGGCCTGCGCCAGGGGGACTGTGAGCTGCATGTACGCGTTCTGCTGAGCGTTCATTTCCGCCTCTGCCCGCGGCGAGGGCTTCCCGGCGCGCCGGATGCGGTACGGCGCGCACGGAAGAGCCGCTCTGGCGCTCCATCCACCTTTCTGTCTCGCGACAAAGTTGAACGGAGCGTCTCCCAACCACGGAGTGAGGTCAGACTACGGTGGACGGATTTTCAGCCGGTGCGGCGCCTCGCAGAAATGCGAACAGCGCAAATTGGGCGGGGATGGGAGGGGCGTCTGAACTAGCTTTTTGAATTCAGTAGTTGGATGACAGCGTCGACGTTCTGGATGATTTCCGGTAGATGGACTAAGTTGATGGCCACTGATCGCGGTCCTATTTGCATGTCGAGAATATCGCCCTGAGATTCGCCGTGGAAGGCCGACATCGAAAAGTCATCCTTGGCGGAGAACTGTAGCTCTATCTCATCGTTCGCCGCGCTCGCTCGCCACGGCGCGCTCGAAGATTGGACCTGACTCAGCGCGTTGCGCATGTCGGTCAGCTCATCGAGATCGAGAGTTGCCTCGGCTTTTTCGCCCCCTCGCATGTTGCCATCGTCGAAGAAATACGATTCACGGACCATGAGGACCGCGCCCTTGAGTCCAGCCGACTGCTTCCCCGGTTCGTACACCCAGACCGGCCGGATGCTAAAAATTCCGGGCCGAATCTCCGGGTACTTCGACTGCTCTTCGCTGGACCTGCGCTCCTGATAGAAATGCTTCACCAGCACAATGTCGCTTCGGCTCAACATCGCCTTGAGTCTCGGGCTGTTGGAAGATCCTCCGGAAACGGCCGGAGGCTTGCAACCAGCCAGAATCGCTAGCGATGCGACCGCGCAGACGATAGCTTTCATTTACCTCTCACTTTCCTGCGGGCGTGTCGGCGCCGGGTTCCTGTCCGGGTTCGCGTCGCGCGCGGGCTCCATAGACGAGGTGCACCTCTACGTGGTCCGCAATGATGATGCAGTTCTCTGGCGAGTTGATGCTGAACGAGACCGGCGATTTTTGCACGCGTTCCTTTTCAGGTGCGGTCATATGATCTCCAATCTGCCTGACAAGCTGCATTCTGTCTCTCTCTGTCAAATTTCCGCACCTGGCCCTGAAGCGCATCCCCCTCAAGCAATTTTGGAGATTTGCTTCACCCTAGCACGAAGGGCGGCCCGGTCATAGTAACTAAGGTTGTAGGCTGCGACCACGAGCTGTGGATATTTCACGTCGTCGGGCGTCTTGCCCGCTTGTTTCAGGTTCTCATTGACGGCGGAGATCACCTCCTCCATAAATTCCGGGTCCCAGAGAACCTCAATGTCCAACTCCGGGGCCGCGCCCCGCTTCTTTGTTTCAAACTCCCGCATCTGCCGCGCCAGGCCGCCGGGATGCAGGTCGATCTCGCCGAGTTCGCTGAAAGGAATGCCAGACTCCCTTAAAAAGAAAAGTTTCTCTTCGTCCTTCGCCAGCGACGCCATGCGAACAAACGCCTCGGGGGCCGGTCGAGCTTCCCCGCTAAGCCATTTAGTTAGTGTCCCTTGCCTCGTTCTAAGCGCAGCCGCGAAATCGACCTGGCGCGTGAAGCCCAGCCTCTTCCCGAGCGATCGCAGCTTCAGGGAATAGGCAGGCAGCCGATCTTTTTCCGTGGCAATTTTCATTTTCCGCTTGACTGGAAAACTCTCCGGGAGTACTCTGCGGGAGTATTCCAGAGAATCATCGATTGCCTGACAGGATAAATGAACGCCCACACCTTTAGAACGAAACTCACGCGCAATATCCAGAGCCGTGTGGCGAAGCGGCTCGGATTGACCCGCGGCCACATCTCCCTGGTCGCAGCCGGCCTCCGGAAATCGGCACGCGTCGAGAAGGCCCTCGCCGCCGAGTACGCGCGGGTCGACCGCCAGGTAGCCCGGTTCGAACGAAACACTTTGGAGCGCGCCGCATGAGCCGGGGAAGTTCATCGCATTTACAGTCTGCCCCACATTCGGTGCAGCCGTCATTAGGAATTCGCGAGCAAAGAATTCACAATGCTCAATCCCGCCTCGACTTCGATAGGCACCCGGAGCCCTCCACGCTCAACGACGATCAGCTTGTCCGGTCCGAGATCACTTACTGCATCCGCCAATCCAGCAAGAGCCGCGAACAAATAGCCGAGTCCATGTCGGCATCGCTTGGCGTGCGTGTTACCGCCAAGATGCTGAACACCTACAGCGCCGGCTCGATGGAGCCGAATCGCCTGCCCACGGCGTGGCTGCGGGCTTTTTGCGCTGCCGTCGGGCACGACGCACTATTTCACGCTGTGGCCGCAGCCTTCGGCTACAGGGCGATCCGCGGTGAGGAAATCGAGCTACTTGAACTCGGCCGCGAGTTCCTGCGGCAGAAGCGCGCGGCGGAGCGCATGGCAACGATCGAAGCCAGCTTGCGCGGTGTGGAGGAGCTATGAACAAGGAGCTCACACGTTGGGAGCAGCTCGGCGCGTTGATGACCGCGATGGTGGCCCTTATCGCGAGCGGCGATTCCGGGCTAACGAGTGCGCCGCAGCCCGTCGCTCCGATCTTTCTCGAAGCGCCGCCACGCGGCATCTATTCGCGCGTGGGACGCAAGCTCGGCGTTACTCCGCAACATGTCCGGCGTGTCGCACTAGGGCAGTCAGAAAGCGATCGGGTCAAAGAGGCGCTTCTCGACGATTTACGGACAACCGGCGGCCGATCAACCTATGAGTGCTCCGTCCGCGGGCTTCGCGGTTCTAAATTTGGCCTCTATTCGGAGGTTGCGAGGGAGCTTGGCTGCACGCCGCAGCATGTCAGCCAAGTAGCGAACGGGCGGAGCAAATCCGCCCGCACGCTCGCCGCGCTCAAGAAACGGAGCCACATATGAGCGCCCAGCTCGCACTTGTCCCCTTCGCCCGGCCGCTCCCCCTGGCCCCGCAACGGGTGGTGCTGCCCGATCCAGCCCTCGAGCTCCAGGCGCAGACCCGCAAAGCCATCCTCGATCCCATCCTGGCTTACCGCCCCAACGATTCCCGCTTCACATCTCTCCGGCTCAAGGACGGCAAGCCCGTCACATCTCTCTCGCGCATGGTGGCCTACGTCTCCGAAACCAGCGGCCAGACGGAGAACACTCTCTACCGCTGGCTTCGGGCTTACAAACAGGGCGGCCGCCCGGCCCTCGCCGATCGCCAGCGCCGCGACAAGGGCGCATCGCGCTTCTTCGATAGCTACCCCAAGGCCAAGTGGCTCGCGGCTTATATCTATTGGGGCGATCCGGAGTTCCCGGCGCAGCGCCAGCTTCCCGGAGAGAGCCGGCAGTTCGGCGGCCAGAGCATACGCGCCGCCCACGAAGCCATCCTGCGCGATCTGGACCTGTTGGAGATTCCACCGCAGGATGCCCCAAGTTACGAGACGGTGCGCGCCTGGCTGAGATCGGGGCCGACGTCTCTCGGGGTCTACGCGCGCCAGGGCAAGAAGGCTTACCGCGACCGCATGGCGCCGTATCTGCGCCGCGCGTACACCGACATTTTCGCCGGCCAGTGCTGGGTCGGCGATCACATGATTCACGACATTTTCGGGCTCAACGATACCTACGAGGATCTGCCCGAGTGGGCGCGGATCCGCCTGCGCCTTACCGATTTCATCGACTACCGGTCGCGGATGGTGATGGCCACCAGCTGGGCGGTCGAGGGCAGTTCGAGCTCGCTCGCCGCCGCCGGACGCCGCGGCATCCTGCGCTTCGGGCCGGCCGAGATGTGGTACCTCGACAACGGCAAGGATATGCAGAAGGTCGCGCGCGGCGCCGAAGCCGGATTCCTCGCCGATCGGAATTGGTGGAGAGAGGAGCTTAGTTGGATCGAGTCGACCGGATTCCTCGCCCGCGTGGGCATCGGCGTCACGTTCTGCCTGCCGCATCATCCCCAGGCCAAGCACGTCGAGCGGTTCCATCGCACCGTGCACGAGCGCTACGACAAAGCGTGGCCCGGCTACACCAGCGGCAGCCCTTTCACGCGGCCGGATATCGCCACCGTGGCGATTGAGAAGCATACGAAGCTCATGAAGGCCGGGCGCGGCGGCGACAGCACTCTGCCCTTGGTAAGCCAGATCATCGCCGGCTGCCTGGCGTGGGTCGAGGAATACAACGCCACGCCTCACACCGGCCAGGGCATGGACGGCGGGACGCCGGCGGAAGTCTTCGCCGCCTATCGCAATCCGAATCAAAAGCCCGCGCCCGACGCCGCCGCGCTGGCGCTGCTGATGAAGGACCGCACCACGCGCCTGGTGCGAGAGTGCGCCGTCACGCTCGACAAACGGCGCTACGTGCCGGACGACCCGGGCGCATGGAAGCTCATGCACTTCTATGAAACGGAGCGCAACGGCGGCGAGATCATGATCGCCTTCGACCGGCGCATCCCGGAGTGCGTGGACGTGCTCGACCTGGACGGCAACTACATCGCGACCCTGCAGGCCGAGACGCTGATGCGTTTCGCGCCCAGCGACCCGCAGGTGCGGCAACAGATCGCCGGCAGCATGCGCACCCGGCGCGGCCTCGAAAAACAGACGCGCGAGGGCTTGCGCCTGGTCAGTCAGACGGCCCGCGCCAACGGCGCGCAGTCGCCTCTCGAAGCCATGGCCGCGCGCCTGCGCCTCCCCGCCGGCGAGACCGGCGCCGATATCGTCACGCAACGTAAACCCGCACACTCACACTCGCAGAAAACAGCCGAGAAACCCATGACGCCCGCGCAAGTCGCGCGGCTTTTATTGGAGGAAGAATGACGCCCACGGCCACCGAGGCACAGGAAGTACGTCAACTTGCCCGAAGCTTTTTGCGCCGCACCGGCATGGCGCCGCAGGATTTCGCGCGCCGCATCGGCTACCACTACGCGACCCTCACCCAGTTTCTGCGCGGCGACTACCGCCGCGGGCCTGGCTCGAAGGAGCAGAAGATCTGCGCCGCCATTCTCGATTTCATCGGCTCGGCCGCGGCCGTCGACGTGCAGGACGACGCGCCCGGCAAGCTCTACGAAATCGGCAACGTGAAAGCCATGCGCCAGATCTTCGCGCAGCTCGTCGACCACGCCTGCATTCTGCTGGCCTACGCGCCGCCGGGCAACGGCAAAACCGACGTGGCCCGCGCGCTGATCCCGGAATTCAGCACGCGGGAGTGCGAGATGCGCCGCATCTACTGCCGCGCCGCCATCACCAAGCGCGACCTGATGCGCCGCATCGCCATCGCCTGCGGCACCATGGCCGACCAGAACATCGAGCGCACCATCGCCAACCTGCGCTTCGAGTACGCCGGCCGGCGCGTGGCGCTCTATCTCGACGAGGCGCAGCATCTCGACATCGAGTGCCTGGAGACCGTGCGCGAGCTTTACGACGAACTGCATTGGTCGCTGTGCTTCGCCGGCTCGCACCAGCTCGACAAGATCTTCACCAAGTGGGCGGGCGATCTCGAACAGCTCGAGCGGCGCGTGACGGACAAGGTCGCGCTGCCGCCGGTCACGCACGACGAGGCGCTGAACATCGTCGCATCGGAGATTCCCGATCTGTCCACGTCGAAAGCCAAGGCCCTCATCGAGCGCTCCCACGTCGAGGTGCGCGGCGGCGACGGCGTGCGGCGCTTCCTTTCCATCGGCCGGCTCATGGCCAACATTCGCGCGTTCCAAAATGCGCAGTCCGCGGCTTCGGCCGAAGACGCGCAGAAAGTCGAGGCCATCGCATGAAACGTCTGCTGGACAAATTCGGAGCCTGGACGCCCTCGCGGCAAGAGATCGAAGAGATCGCCGACGCCATCGATCTCATGGTTCGCTTCCTGGGCGACGCGCTGCACTGCGCGGTGATCCTGCTGGTGCTCTATCTCGCCCTTGAAGTCGGCACGGCATTCCTGCCGGGCGGCGCGGTCGAGCGGGTATTGGGAGGCGTGCGATGAGGCTCGACACCATCCAATGCGACGTTTGCGGAATTGAGCGGAAAGAAGCGAATCACTGGTTCGTAGCCATCGTTCCGCGCGGCGAAGACAGCGGCGTGCCCGGCATCGCATTTGGCCCTCTCGGCGTGGATGTAAGCGACAATCCCAATCTCGGGATCGAGCACATCTGCAGCCAGGCATGCGCGCACAAACGGCTGTCGCAATGGTTCACAGCCCTCACCCCAACCACGAAAGGAACCGCAGCATGACTCCAGAATCATTGATTGACGACTCATATATTCCAGAATCAGTACGTCGGCATCTCCCCGGCCCCGCGCCCTCGCCGTGCTTCGATCCCGGCCTGGGACCGGCGCCGGCGCGGCCCACGCCCGACTTCATCGACGAGCTCGCCCGGCGCTATCAGACAGCCAAGCTCGACAGCATCCAGGCGCAGCAGATCGCCAAGCTCATCGAGGACGAGGCTGTCGCCCTGGTCGAGCAGTGGGGCAGCGTTCCCCCGCACGCGGAGAAGTCGCGGCGGCTCAACGGGCGCCTGGCCGAACTGACCATTACCAAGTCCGACGCCATCGCCGTGAGCTTCGAGCGCGTCGAAGTACTGCGCGAAGCTCTCGAAGCCGACGGGCGCGGCGAGTACTTCAAAAAGCTCTTTGCGAAAACCGAGAAGTACGAGATCGTCGACGGCGCCGAGAACGCGCTGCGCGAAGAGGCTCTGCCTAAGCGTCTGGCGGAGAAGGTACTCAACCTCTTCGGCCGCTGCATCACCGTCAAGCCCAAGAAACCTTCGCTGAAGGTCACCATCGCCGATCCGGCCAAGCCCGCGAAGCGCGTGAAGAAAGCGAAGGCGTGATGCTGCGAACGATGCTCAATCTCGAATGCGAAGGCTGCGGCGCTGCGTACCCGCGCGTCGGCAACAGCCCGGCGCCGGTCGACGGCGCGATCTATACCGTCGCCATGTTGCGCGAGGAAGCGAAGGGCGCGGGCTGGGTGCGGCGCATGATCTTCACGGCCATGCGCGATCTTTGCCCGCGCTGTTCGAAGAAGAACAGCGCCACAAAGCAAGCCGCCCGGTAACGAGGACGGCACGAAGTGCACCGGCGCGGCCCGCTCAGCCGCGCCCACCACCACGGAGGAAACATGCCGGAACAACTCATCTTCACTGAACGCCAGGGGCTCATCCTGGGCCTGCTGCTCGACAAACCCAACCAAGGCCGCGGCGTATGCGAACTCTCGTCGCTGCTCGACATCCCGCTCGATGCGCTGCGTTATGAGCTGGTTTCTCTCCGCAGCCTCGGGATGGTTCACCACGTTCCCAACGACACCGCCGGCCGCTGGCTCCTGACCGCTCGTGGGCTTGAAGAGGCGTCGAAGCTCCGCGCCGCGCAGAGTCACACTCACACTCACACTGAGGCTTGCAACGGCGCCGGGAGTGCGACTGTGAGTGTGTGTCATAGCCCCGAAGCACCGGCCGAGGGCCGCGCCGTGGTCTGCATCGGCGAGTCCGAGCTGGACGACTGGTGGCACGAACAGGACGTCGAGGTCAAGGCCGACGCCTTTCTGCTCTGGACTCTCGGCACAGCGCGAGGCGCCGTCGAAGAGGCGGCGAGCGTTCCCGTCACCGGCACGATCTGCGGGACGGGACTCATCAGTCCGATCTTCGCCACGCGCGGATTTGATCCGGGCACGATCGGCGAGGGCGCGGAGAAAGCGGGCGAGTAATGGGCAGAGCAGTCTCAACTCCGGAGATCGACCACCTGATCGCCACCTCGAAGCGGCTCACAGAGGATCTGATGCTGCTGCGCCAAGAGGTGCGCGACAGCGCGCTCCGCGCATCCGCAGAAGGACTGCGCCGCGCGAAAGCGCGGGTCTCGCTGCTGACGGATCACGCCCACGCGATGAACCTGGACCTCTTCGCGCTGTGGGACAGCATGCACGAAGCGCTCGATCCGAAGCGCGAGCGCTCTGCCCGGCTTGTGCGCCAGATCGATGACGGAACCTTCAAGTTGACTGCGGGAGGCCGCTGATGCCCCACACTCACACTCACACTGACGGCGTCGCCTGGGTCGAGGCGCGGATCGCGGAGATCTGCGACGAGTGCTTCGATCCCATCCGGCCCGGCGACGCCATGGCGCTCTACGACGACGTGGCGCACGAGGGATACACGGGAAGCCCCACGCACACCAGGCGCACCTATTGCCAGAGCTGCGGCCGGCTGCTCGAAGACTCGCTCACCACGACGGAGGCATGCTGATGCCCTGCGAATGGTACAAGACGGCGGATGGCAGCGTGATGCACGTCAACCGCGGCCACTCGACCGGCCCAAAGCAGCACTGCAAGTTCTGCGGGCAGAAATATCGCGAAGGCAAGCTCTGCGATTTTCCGATTGGCGAAGGCCGCACCTGCGACGCGGCGATGTGCAACGCCTGTGCGCGCACCCTCGGATCGCAGGAAACGGAGATCGGCGACGGTATGAAGCGGCTGGGCGACACCATCGACGTTTGCCCGATTCACCGCGCGCAGGCAACCGTCCGCGACGGAAAATTGCAGCGCGTCGGGGGCGCTATCGGACTGCTTTTCCCGGAGGCCCAGTGACCACCTGCAACCACAAATGGCAGCCGATGATCTTCGCGTGGTGCACGCTCGCGGCGCAATGCGTTCACTGTTTCTATTGGAAGACTGTGCCGGAAGGTTGGTTTAAGCGGCGCTTCGGAGTGCATGCCTTCAACAGGGCCAAGCGCCAGATCAGAGCTTCCGAGGCCCAGCTATGACCCGCGAAGAGATGCTGCAGTCCGCGCTCGACCTGGAGCGCACCAATGACGAGATAGCCCGCGACGTGGACGCGTTGCTGGCCGCCGCCTGCAGCCGCTTCCTCAACGCCGGCGCGCTCATCAACCACATGCGCGTGCTGCGCTCCAAGGGCAGCATGGACGAATACTGGCGCGCGGCCCTCAAACTCGCCGATCACCTGCATATCGCCGGGCACTCGCTCACCACGGCGCACGAAAAGCTGCTCGGGCCGGCGGCGCGCCAGATCGGAGGACTGATCAATTGACAGCCGATTTGCTTTTCCCCGAGACCGAGCGGTCGATCGCCGAGCGCGTCGACGCCGAGATCCTGATGCTGCTCACCGGCCACGGCGGCGGTCCGCTCGGCATGGCGCTCAGCGACGACGAGAAGACCGTGCTGCGCATGCTGCGCTACATGCGCGGCTTGAACAACACGATCTCCATCCGCGAGATCCAGCAGAAGACGCATTTCTCGCCGCGCCAGATCAAGGACATCGTGCGCGGCCTGCGCCTCAACTTCGCCCTGCCCATCGGCAGCAGCAAATCGAGCCTGGGCGGCGGCTACTACATCATGATCACGCAGCAGGATGTGGCGGCGTGGGGCAACGATCTCTTTGGCCAGGTCCGGGCCGAGATCGCGGCCTTTCACGCGGCGGCCGGCCCGAAATTCACGGCCGAGCTGCTCGCCCAGCTCAGCATGGAGGTGCGGCAGTGAAGAACGGCCTTCTGCGTAAATGCGATCCCGCCGGCGTGCTGATTGGCGCGCTGTTCGCGGCCGCGGGAATTCTGATGGTCGTCGCCGGCCTGGTGGCCGCGCACGGATGGGAGTAGCGATGTTTTTGCGTGAGCCCAGAAAGCGGTGTTTCGCCATCGGCTGCGAGGAGCGCATTCCGTGCCGGCTGCTGATGTGCAAAAAGCACTGGGCCATGGTGCCCAGGGGATTGCAGCTCGGCGTCTGCGAGCACCTCGACGCCTGGAAGGCGGGCGGAAGCCCCAAACCTTACCTCGATGTGATCCGCCGCGCGGCTGAGGCCGTGGCGGAGAAGGAGCAAAAAGCCGTGAAGCGTGAAGCGTGCGTCGTGCACCAACCCGCGACTCACGACTCACGATCCACGACTCACGACTCACGAACCACGACTCACAATCAAGGAGTAACCGATGCGGCCAAAGAAAGTGATTTTAATCGCAGACGACAACGAGCAGGGGCTCTCGACGATGCGCTTCGTGCTCCGAACGCGCGGATACAAAACGATCTCCGCGGCCACCGCGGCTGAAGCGATCGCCGCCTGCGGCTCGCGGCAGATCGACGTGGCGCTCTCGAATCTGCGCGGCAACGACGAGAACGCGGCGCTGGTGCGGCGGCTGGCGCAGATCGCCCCGCACCTGCCCATCATCCGCATCGCCGAGCCGCGCGACATGGTCCAGCTCGATCCCTACGCGTCGTTCCTCTCGCGCGTGTCGCCCGCAGAGATTATGCTCGACCGCGTCCGCCTGATGGCCGCACGCAAGCGCGGCCCGCGCAAGGGATTCAGGGAGTTGCCGGCGCCCGATGTCATCGCCGCCTGGGAAGTGCGGAGGACCGCATGAGCCGCTACAAACGCGCGATCCGCGATTTCCGCATGAGGTACCTGCTGGGTGTCGTGCTGCGCTGCGATGGTTCGTTCAGCCGCGCCGCCGCCCATGCGGGCATCGACGTGCTTTACCTGCGCCGCATTCTCAGGGAGCACGGCATCGGCCGCGCCCAGATCCGCGAGATGCTGGTCAACCGCGAGCTGCTGCGCCAGGGCCTGCCGCCGCGCAAGCCGGCGCGGAGTGTGAGTGTGAGTGCGAGCGCGAATGTGAGTGCGAGGAGGGCCGCATGAGCGCTGCGAGCGACACGTTGAAACGCTTTCAGGATGCCCTCGCGGGCCGCGTGCTCTCGGGCACCGCCGCCTATGAGATCAACACGGCGCTCTCCGGCACCGGCCCTTATCGCCATCGTTGCGAGCAGGGGGAAAAGCTGGCGGGGATATACAAAGATCGGCTGCAGCGCATCGTCGATGACATGATTACCCGCGGCGTTGTGGCCTCGACCTCTCTCTTGACGCCGCACCAGCAGAAAGCCCTGCAAAAACGGAGGCCCGCATGAAAGTCATCTGCGTCGAATGCAACACCCCGCTGGAGTGGCCCGACGTGCACCCGCAGATCCTGGAAAACCCATCGATCAGCCTGGTCGCGATTCCGCACGGCGCCACCGGCTGGTGCCATGTCTGCAAGGCCAAGGTCGGATTGAGCCTGCGCAACGTCCAGGCCGCGCTGGTCGCTACACCCATCGCGCAGGAAAAGCCGAAGTCACCGATTATCATCGCGCCGGCGTCGCTGCTACCGAACGGAGGCCGCACATGAGAACAGGCAAAGCGGTTCGCACGATACGCGAGAAGTTTCCGCCCGGCTCGCTGCTGGTGAACATCAACAGCGGGCGCTTGTTCATGATCGGGGTGAAGCGCGGGCGCTCGAAGTTCTGGATGATGAGCTACGAGCCGCCAAAGCGCGGCCTGGAACACGCGCTCACGATCGTGGAGAACATGGAGCTGGCCGAGAGCCAGGTGCGCGAATTGCCCGCGCGCAGGGAGGTGGCCGCGTGAACACACCGCCGATTGGAACGAAGTGCGTCGATTGCGGCTGCTGCCCGGCGACGATCTACGCAGGCAACGCGGCGATCTGCTGGGAATGCGATGCCGGCGAGCCGTGCAAAACCAAGGTGGCCAGGGCGAGCGCTCCGGCGGCGATCGTGCCGGTACCAGCGCCAAAGCCGATTCAACTGCCTGCGCCGGCTCCGCCCGCGCCCAGGCAGGAACCAACGAAGGAGAAGCCCGTGAACAATGAACCGAAACGCAAAGGCGGCCGCGTCGGCCGTATCTCGGATGAAGTCAAACAGCGCATCATCAATGCGGACGTCAATATCTCAAACTGCGAGCTTGCGCGCCAAGTGGGAATCAGCGAACCGTCCGTGCGCCTGATCCGCCTGAAGGCCGGCATCATGAGCGCCGCGACGCTGAAGGCGCGGGGCCTGCCGAAGATGAAACCCGGTCCCAAGTCCGCGAAGACCAAGGCAATCGTGAAAGCCGCGCCAGCCAAAGATGCGACGCGTGCACTGGCTGCGCGTGTCAGGCAAGAGGGGCACCTCAACACGCTGCGTATTCAGTTGACCAACGGCCAAATGGAGCGGCTCTGGGAGACACTTGGGCCGGGGGCAAAGGCGCTCGCGCTTGAAGCTGCAATTGCGGAGCAGATGAAGCAACTTTGAGGGGCGACGGTGGCTGCGAAGGTCTACGAAAGGCAATGCCAGCGCATGGGATGCACGAACACAGTCACGGGGCACGCGAGGTTCTGCGGCGGCAAATGCCGCTCGGCCGACTGGAAGGCGCGCCACGCCGACGGCAGGCCGGCGATCTGCGAGGCCTGCGGGCAGCCGATGCCGCGGAGAACGCGCGGCCGGCCGCGCAAGGCAAAGGAGGAACGATGAGCGAGTGGATCTCAAAAGGCCAGCTCAAGCGCCTGCAGACGCTCTACGGCCAGCTCACGGCGCACACCTTCGAGCCGGCTACGCGCGAGGCGCGCATCGCCTGGGCCTGCGAGCTCGTCGGGCGCCCGATCGCCAGCTTCAAAGATCTCACCGCGCCCGAGGCCAAGCAGCTCATCGACACTGTGCAGGCCCAGCTCGGCATCCCCGAGACGCAGCGGCCGAAGCGCCGCCGGCCGCGGCTCGATCGCGACGCCGCGCAAAAGGCCGGCACCGAAGGCCGACGCGGCTTCGAGTCGAACCAGGACACCATGGCCGGCGAAGCTGAGTGGGCCCGCATCCGCTACGCGCTCGATAAGCTGGGCTGGAACCAGCAGCAGCTCGACGCCTGGCTCGCATCGCCGCATTCGCCGCTGAAGAAGTCGAATCCGAAGATCGTGACGCTGGGCGACGCCAACCGCGTCTGGTGGGCGCTCAAGCGCATGATCGACAGCCGAGGCCGCGCAAAATGAGCAGCGCCGCTCCAGTCCGTTTCCCGTCGCCCCGGCCCGACCAGATGCTGCTGCCGTTCGCCGAGCGGGAATACGTGTCGGTCAAGCGGGCCGCGTCCATCCTCGGCGTCTCGCACCGCGCCGTGCTGGATATGTACGACGCCGGCCTCATCGAGGTGATCGATTACGCTTTCGGAAAGCGCAAGCGCGTGCGGTATGCGTCGCTGGTCGATCTCTGCGACCGGCTCCGCCGGCAGTTCGGCATCGAGGACCGGCGGCCGCCCCTCTCCGCGCCCTACCTGCGCCACCGCGACGCCGATGTGCTGCCTTTTCCAATAAGCGACACCATCTACGTCAAAGAGGCCTGCGACGTGCTCGGCTACAGCTCCCTGCGGTCGGTCTACAACATGATCGACGAAGGCCATTTCGAGGCCTACCAGTTCACGGCCAACTCGCCCTGGCGCATCTCGCGCAGCTCGCTCCACGCCTTCGTCGCCGACGCGCAGCGCCGCGCCTCCGAACACATTACGCGCCGGTAGTATTCCTGTCGGCCTTCGCACCTCAACCCCTCGCGCGCGCGTAAGAATCGGCGGCATGATGCGCCGCGCGCCGCTCACCCTCGCACTCGCCCTCACACTCGCACTCACCCTCACACTCGCGCTGCCGGCCTTCGCCCAGTCCATCCCCGGCCACGTCACGTTCGTCGCCACCCAGCTCCAGGACGATGCTGGCAATTTGCTCGCCAGCGGCACCTTCACCTTTTATCCGGTGCTCACCACCGGATCCACGACCGCTGCCATTCCTCACGCCGGCGGCGGTGGGCGCGCTATGCCGCTGCCCGTGGTCTTCAACGTGGTCAACGGCGTGGCTTCGCCGGCCTTCGGAAACGCCTATCTTCTCGACGTGACCCAGGCTTCGCCCGCGAATTTCTGCTATAAGTCGGTCGCGCACGACAACAACACGGGCGATTCATGGCAGGTCGACGCATGCTACCAGCCGGCCTACAACGCCTCGGGCTGCACCCTCGCGAGCGGCGTCACCACTTGCAATTACGACAACTACATCCCCTCGGGCGCGCCAGGCCAGTTGGTGTGGAACGGGGTGAGCTGGCAGGGCGCCTGGTCGAGCGGATCGAGCTACGGCATCAATCAGGGCGTCGCCTACAACGGATCGAGCTACGTGAGCACGATCGCCAACAACACCAGTACGCCGCCCAGCCCCGGATGGCAGTTGGTCGCGTCGATCGGCGCAACGGGCGCGACTGGCGCGACGGGTGCGGCGGCTACGGTGTCCATTGGCACCACCACCACGGGCGCGGCCGGATCGAGCGCCAGTGTGACCAACTCGGGCACGTCGAGCGCGGCGGTCCTGAACTTCACCATTCCGCAGGGCGCAAGCGGCGCGGGCGGCCTCTCTGGCATGACAGCCGGGCAGGTTCCGAAGGCCGCAACGTCGAGCACTGTGAGTAGTAGTGTTCCGCTAGCTGGCAACGGCGCGAGCATCGCAACCACACTGGATACAAGCGCGACGGGCGCAGGCCAGGTTGAAACCTCGGATGGATCAGGAAACACCGGCGCATCAGGAACCCCGCTATCGGCCCTCGCAACCTCTGCAACCGTGCCCAACGTTTTTAACGTGAAAGGCTACGGCGCGAAAGGCAACGAGCGTTTTTTTAAGGACGCCGCGATCACTTCCGGCTCTTACACGCTGACTTCCGCAACCGCAGGATTTAGTTCGGCGGACACTGGTAGGACTGTGACGGTGGAGATGGGCGCGGATGTGATCGTATCCGGCACATATAGCTCTGGAATCACCGCTACGGGACCTTACGGCACAGGATACTGCAACCTCACCTTTGCCAACGGTGCCACGGCCACG
>Ga0326727_10001936_pt1 | contig 73787 bp, 71 predicted proteins | sample MB2enrmetagenome_FD_207643 | JGI IMG/M metagenome (GOLD analysis project Ga0326727, IMG submission 207643) | Lab enriched peat soil microbial communities from McLean, Ithaca, NY, United States - MB29MY | ecosystem: Environmental > Terrestrial > Soil > Wetlands > Peat | place: USA: New York... | reverse complement strand
CGCGCAGGACGGTCAGCAGGTTGTCGCTGAGCAGGGTGTAGCGTTGCCGACCGCCCTTGGGATGGGAGACCAGCAGCCGATGGCGGACGCCGTCCAGGTCTTTGATCTGGATGTGGGTGGCTTCGGACAGGCGCAGGCCGCCGCCATAGACGCAACTCAGGAAGGCCCGGGCGCGCAGGTTGCCCTCGGTGCCGACGGTCAGGAGCTTTTCCACTTCGGCCATGCTGTAGAGCCGTGGGGCCAGGGCGGGCCGCCGGGGACGCTTGATCTGGTGCAGGAGCGGCTCGATGTCGCGCTGAAGCAGGCCGCCGTAGAAAGAACGCACGGCGTTGATGGCCAGGTTGACGGTGGAAGCGGCTTGCTTGCGCTCGGCAATCAGGTAATAAAGCCACTGTCGAATGTCCTCGGGCCCGAGCAGGTCGGGGGAGCGCCGGCCATGCTTGGCCAGCGAGTAGATGAAACTGACATACGTGTGAACGGTGCGCTCGGCCTTGCGGTTGAGCGTGAGATACTCAATGAACTTTTGGCGTAAGGGAGTCGGATTGGAATGGATATTTGTCATAGCCCGGAGTCTGGAACTCCGGGCGCTCCCTTACGCCCTAAATCGTCCGCCCCGCGCAGCGGCTTCGTTCAACAAGTCGGTGCAGGCAACAGCCGCCGCGCACTGCTGTTGCGTGGCTTCCAGGTATTGGGCCGTCATGGTTTCATTCCTTTCTCATCGTCCGGCGTCTGTGCCTGACCTCTATCGTTCGGCAATATGAGCTCGCGACAGAAACTAGCGTTGGGATTTGGTTCGTTCTTCGTGGTTGGATTGGGCCTCGTGGCTCTGCTGGCGAGGCGGCCCACACAGAGTGGAAGGGATTATCTCGTGCTGTCGAGACCGGTTTTAGCTAGTCGCACAAATGCGTCTGGAGTCCAACCGATCATTTCGTTTGTTGTTTCCAATACTGGCCCGCTAAGCGTGTGCCTTTGGTTTCCATGGTTAGAGTGCAGGACCCACTCAGACCTGAGTCTCATGCCGACGAAACTGGCTCCCGGCCCCCGCGCGGGCCGGGTTAATGTGCTGTGGCCAGGAACAGCAACGAATGTCGTGATCGAGGTAACGGAAGAGCGCACGCCGGACGCGAACCCGTTGTTCTGCTGCCTAGTTAGCTGGGCTGAGAGTGAATCGCCCTTGCGTGGTTGGGGCCGCCAGGTGGAAAAACCGATGTATTGGCTCGCGGCTCTGTTCGGTTTTAATTGGGATCCGCCTTGGCGACACAAGGTGTTTGCTCATGGTAACATGTTTACATCGAATCTCCAAGTGGCGGACTATTTTAGCCACGTTTACGGCTTTACTCTCGAGTCATGGCTGGAGGAGCAGCGACAAGAGCTGAAAAGACAAGCTGAGTTGAGGCGGATTCAAACGAGCCTTCCCTCGAACCAGTCGGTCCGTTACGGGACAAAACCTTTGACCGATCGGCAGCAGGTTGAGCTGGAAGCGAGAGCCGCCTTTCGGCTTTTTTGTGGGACATTTACCAATGCGACGGTTGAGACTGCAACGGCCGAACCCGGCGGTGCAGCGAACGGGAGCCAGCCGATTGGCTCAGAAACAAATCGAACATCATCGGCGGCTGGCTCCCGTCGCTGACCTTTGCGTTAGACACAACCACGCGACATGAAACCATACTTCGCCGGTATAGCCCTGGTGGTGTTTTTAGCAGCCGGGGCTTTCTTCGTTCTTTTCGTGCCCCCTTCCCACCGAAGCCACCACGCTGTGTCTTTCATCCAGCGCGGTTACCAGACCAACGCAATGGGCCAGGCGATTCCCGTGTTCGCCGTGAGTAACAGTGGGCCGGGCGCGGTCCTCATTACGCCTGGTCGTCAGATTGCACCGAACGTTTTTGACATGCTGCGTTCCCGTCCCCAGACCCTCGCCCCGGGACAGGCGGCGTTGGTTGCGGTGCCGCTTTCAGCCATGTCCACACAGGGCCGGGCATTTCTCCACTGCCAGCCTATCATTCCCTCCGGCGGGCCAAGCCGAGTGAGGGAGTTACTCGCCGACTATCTGTTCAAGCAGAGCGGCGTGGAGTATGTGTATGCAGAGGAAGCAAAAAAATGATCGGGTCTAACTTTCGGTGGAGCGAATGGCTGGCCCGCCGCGCTGCTTCGCAATTCGGGAGTTGCTGGAAGGCCAGCCATCGCTCACCTTCGCGTTCGCCGTAACATGCCAATCGCCACCCTTAACCAGAATGACATTGCACTCGTTGGGAGGGCACTCCGCTTGATGGCCACAGGGGACATCGTCCACGGCTTCGAGTTCGGAGCGCGCATCGGCGTCGAGCTGCCCGAGTTCCGGGAGATGGTGGGTAGGTGGCCCGCTTGGGATGACGCCGATGATCGTTCACGTGAGTGCCTTGCGATTGACAATACGCTTAATGACCTTCTGAATGGCGTCGGCCTCACGGAGCGCCAATGCACCGAGTTGCTCGGAGTCGGCAGAGAGGAGTTGCTTGCGGCTTATCGCAGATGGGCAGCATCACGAGGCTGGAGGGCCACAGGCGTGAGATGAGAACGGCGAACAAGAGCATGCAGCGGATGAGAGCCAGCCGTTCAGGCCACTTGCAACCCCCACGTCGTCGGCTGCTGGCTCTCACCGCTGATGCTCGGCGTTCGGCGATATGACGACACGCTTGGTGATTACCGGCGCTCTCTGTTTCGCTGCCTTTCTCACCGGCTGCGGTAGTGGCCAGTCCTCAGTTGCAAGAGTCGCGGATGATATTCGACGAGTCATTCCGAGAGGTTGGAGCGTCACCACGTCGAACGCGACAGTGCGCATCCGGAGCGAGCGTGATGTCACCTTGATTGGCCGCATCTCCAGGCCGGCAAGGCCGGGCGGGATGGAGCAGTTGGCGCGCGAGTTTGGTCACACCACGAAATATCAGGTTCCCGTGTTCGCCCTCGCCCCCTCCCCGCTTGCCCGACCGGCACGCGGGCACGGGGGCCATTTCACGGCGCTGTTTTTGGACTTTCGTCCCGACCCCCAATTCTCCATTATTATGCTATGAACTGGGCCCTCGTAGCTGCGTGCGCGCAGCGTCGGCATCCGCGATGGCGGGATTGCACCAAGGGCCCGCCGCACCGAGGTTTATGGTCCCAATGCGCGGCTACAGAATCAGGGAGGCTCACTATGAGAGGGTGTTAGGAAATTCGCCATAAGTGCCTATCCTGGAATGAGATCCTCTCGGAAAATCACACTCCCTCCGTCGGCCTTGGGACCCGGCGTAGAAACGGTATGGGGAAAACCATCGAAAACAGCAGCGGACCCTGCTTTTGTGCGCTTCCGCATAATAAGGGAAAAGGCATCGCCATTTTCCTGGATTCTCCGAAACACGCGTTTTGCCCAATGGAATCAAGGGTCTGCATTTTGAATTTCCTAACACCCTCTATGAGGATTGGATCGTGGTTCGTCGGATTATTCGTTACCTGGGCGGTGAGTTGCATCGGCCAGGACAGCATTACGGGCACGTGGAAGGTTGGGGGCGTTGCGTTTGCGCCTTGGACGTTCACCTTACGGGCAGAGGGCAACAAAGTGACGGGCACGGTGAGCCAACGGGGTCTGGACCCCCAAGAGGCCCCTGGTACGATTTACGGCGGGGCCATTGAAGGAAACCAGGTCACTTTTAAGTGCGACAGTGCTGATGGTGGGCGCACGATCACTTTTTCGGGTGTAGTGGCAGGCGACAGCATCACCTTTACGCGCGAGGTGAACGTTCACCCCGGCCAATGGCCGGGGATGGAAGGAGTTTACGGCGCGTATGGCCCTTCTCATTTCACTGCCCGCCGCGTGGTGGGGCCGACGGCGGAGGCGGGCATCATCACCACTTCGCCGCCCAAGACATCGCTAACCGATGTGATGCTGCTGTTTGCCTGCTCCTTGGTGATTGGGGGCGCTCTGCATTTGATCCGGGGCAACAAGGTGTGGCTGAGCCAGGAGATCGCCGGGGTGCGCAAACGGTGTTCTATCGTCGACTCCAGCCGCTGTGACGTTCCTACCGAGGAGATGGCCGCCGTTCGGAATTACCACAGAAGCTGGATGGCGTTCCTGCTTAGTTGGGTGCCTTTCTTGATTCTTGTGGCAGGTGGCACGTGCTGCTCACTACTACGAGACGCTGGTTACCTCATCTTTCCATGGCCGTTGCTGACGGTTGCGTTGCTTTCGGCGCTGGCCTTTGCGCTGACTCAGACCATCCGGGTGCGTTCGATAAAGCGGCTCCTATTACGGGGGCCGAACAAGCCCATGCAGCCAACACCGCGATGAGCTCTCTGGTTCATGCCGAACGCCGGTGGCGCGGTGTGGCTGATGGGCAGCGTTAGCGGCTTAACCACACACGCACTATGAGACTATTTCGACGACGACAGGATGATTTCGCGACTCTGGGCGCAGACCCTGAGCAGCGACAGGCTGCCCTTGCTGACCTGACCCGGCGCAGCCGCCTGGTTGGACGCGTGAAATCAGGGTGCGCTTCGAACAGCCTGAAGACCCCCAGCCACGCCTGTGCCTTCACTTTGATCGAACTTCTGGTCGTCATCGCCATCATTGCCATTTTGGCAGCGCTGCTGTTACCCGTACTGTCCTCCGCGCGGGAGCGGGCAAAAGAAATCCAATGCAAGAACAATGTGCGACAGTTGACCCTGGCCAGTTGGATATATGCCACCGACAGCGGCTCTCATGCGGCCTACAATCATCCGACGGATCCCGACGGCCTGTGGATGGCCATGGGCTATTACGGGAACCAAAAGCGGCTTCTGCTCTGTCCGTTGACGCGTGATCCCTCGGTCCGGCCCGCGTACTGGGGCGCGGCGGACAGGACCTGGGTTTGGGGTGGTCAGCACGGCAACAACACCAATGTCTATTACGGCAGCTACGGGCTCAACGGTTGGCTTTACGACAAGCCAACCTGGGGCGGCTCAGGCCATCCCGAACTCATGATGGGCAAGCAATCCCTGATTCAGAAACCGTCCCAAACGCCCGTTTTCCTGGACGCCATATGGGTGGACCTCTGGCCTTTGGAAACCGATCCGCCTTCCAAAGATCTCTACAACGGCGAATATCCGAAGCCGGGGATGACGCGTTGCACCATTGCCCGGCACGGCGCCGGCAATCCTGCCAATGCGCCCAGGGCCTTCGACACGAGCCAGCGATTGCCCGGCGCGATTGTCATAGGCATGGCCGATGGCCACGTTCAGACGGTCAAGCTGGAGAACCTCTGGCAATATTATTGGCACTTGAACTGGGAACCGCCGGCTACGCGCCCGCACTGAACCTCCAGATTGGGGCTCACTGAATCCTGCTCGTGGAGGGGGCGGTCCGAGAATAGTGACATTTTGACTACATTTGTTAAACACCTCTTCCGCACCGTGGGCTGGGTCCGACCGTGCAGACAAACCGCGTCCTCTTCCACTATGGAACCGTTCCTGAGACAAATATACTGCGACGGAGAGTCGTCGGGAGGTTTAAATCAGCTAACCAAAGGATTGAGCCGATGACGAGCAGCGCGAGCATGTCGGTGTTGCAGACGGGTGTCAGGGGCGTGCTGCTCGTCACGGCTCATCCTCCTCGTTGGGCGCAAGCCCGCGCGTCCATATGCGTTGGGAAGGGCAAGACCGGCGAGAAAACCATGAAAGCTTACAAACCTTACCTACTATCTCTCGTGCTGGTCACGCTGGGGCTGCTGCTGAACCACACGGCGCTGAGGGCGGCGGAGACGGCTGCGCCCAGCGCCTGCCTGGCGATTGCCTGCGACGGCTCCCCGCCCGAGCAGCGGGTCTTGTTCGACCAATCGAGCACTTGGATTATCAACCAAACCCGGGCCTTTCACACCAACCGGGGCCGCGCCGTGTATCGCCTGCCGGTCAGGAGCGCGCAGTTGGGGCGGCTGCAGTTCGAATGCAACCTGGCGCCCTATCGCCTCGAGTTTTCGGCCGACGACACCCACTGGGAAATGCTGGCTTCGCGGGCGGGCGATGTGGCCTCCAAACCTCAGGAATTCACCACCCAGGACGTGGGTTTCACCGCCGCCCAAGGTGAGGCAGCCAAAGGCTCGGGATATGCGTGGCTTCGCTTTCGGCCGGCTGAAGGGTCCCGCGAATTTTTGCAACTGAGACGCTTGCAGTTGGATGTGCGGGCTGCGGAACTGCCGCCGGGGTTCGTCCGGCCATCTTCCCTGCCCGTGGCCAGCGCGTCATCACCGGAGAGCGCCAAGACCCCGGTCTATACACGCGCGGAAATGGGGGCCGATCTGGACCACCTGACCGCGTGCGTCAAGCGCGCCTGGGCTTATGCCGAGGACAAACGCGCCTGGCTCGGGTTGGATGTTGACGCTTTGCACGCGGCCGCGTTGCGCGAGTTGGACCAGGTCCATGACGCCGATGGCTTCTTCTTCCTGGTGCAGGAATACGTGGGCGGGCTGATGGACGGACACGCCGGAGTGCAGGCCGGCCATTCCTCTCGGGGAATTTCCACGCCGTATCAGTGGCCGTTCGTAGTGACCCGGTTGGACGGGCGCTTCTACATCAAAGCTATCGAGGGCGAGTGCGGCCCGCTGCGCCCGGGCGATGAACTTCTGAGCGTGAACGGCGTGGCCGTGCGCGACCGATTCGAGACCGTGCTGGCCCGTTCGACCGGTTCGACTCCCGCCGGGCGCGAACACCGCGCGCTCGGCACGATGCGCTGGGGCGCCGAAAGCCAACTGCGTTTTGAGGCCACCCGGGCCGGGGGCACGAACTTCACTTGTGAAGTGCCGGTTCTGCGCGGAAAAACCGCCGGCGAGGAGCCAATCCGCTGGAAGAAACTCGCCGACCATGTCGGCTACCTGCGCCTGCCGAGCTTCAGCCAGGACATGGCAGTATGGGAGAAGCAGGGCCATGGCACCAACGCCCTCCAAGCCGCGCTCCAGGCCAAGAAAGCCACCCTCCGCCAGGCCTTCACGGAACTCAAGGATACCCGGGCTTTGATCCTCGACCTGCGCGGTAACGGCGGCGGGTCTGATGCGTTGGGCCATTTTCTGGGTCATTTCCTCTGTGACACCGAGGCTCATCCCATTTACTACTCCCTCTGGACCCGCCCCTCAGAAGACCTGGCGGCATTGCCCGAATTTGCCTATGTCAAGCAGATGCTCGCTGCCGCCTCCAACCCGCCTGGACAGGTTCGATTGCTCCCCGAAAAGGGCGTCCAGCGCTACCAGGGCAAACTGGCGGTGCTCATGGACGAAGGCTGCTTCAGTGCGTGCGATTGTTTTCTAAACTATCTCTGCGTCGCGGCCCCCCAAACCGTGTTCGTGGGCCGTCCCAACGGCGCCGGGGCCGGCGCCCCACGTCCCGTCGTAACCCTGCCCCACAGCAAGATGGTCATCACCTTTTGCGTGATGCAGGTCTGGAACCCCGACGGCCAACTCATCGAAAGCCGGCCCCTCAAGCCCAGCGTCCCCGTCAAATGGACCGTGGACGATTTGCGCCAAGGCCGCGACCCGGACTTGGAAGCCGCCCTGCGTCATCTCTCCGGTCATTAAAAACCAAGGCAACTGCATGCCCAACAAAGATGCGAGGTAGGCAGCGCGCCCGGTTGAGCGGTTGGGAATGTGGGGAGACTTAACCCGGGCGCGCTGCTTACCTCGCTGGTTGGACGAAGCGGCTGCGGCGGGCCCAGGACGTTAGAGGAGAAGTAGGAGGAGGTGCTTGGATTCCCCCAGGTGGCGCTGCCCTGCGTAGGGAACAGAGGGCTGGTCTGGGGGCGGCTGTGGTCAGGCGTCGGCGGTCTGGCGTGCCCTCTGTGAAGGCGTCCGGAGCGGGCGTAGGCGCCGGGAGACAAAACCTGGGCGTGACCGTTGCGGCACTCAGGCGGCACGGCGGTTGCGGGCGGACATGGTCTGCGGTGGCTGGGCCCAGGGCTCATGAGGTATCGGTGTAAGCGGGAGCCCGCCCGGAGAGCCAGGGGCGAGCAAAGAGGCGGATTTGGTCGGAGCGTTCGACGCGTCCGATGCAGCGCACCTCGGGGCTCTGGCAGTGGGGGCAGGTGAGCGGGGGCGGGGCGGGGCGTGGGGTCGGCGCGGGGCCAAAGCGCAGGGGCGAGGTGGCCAGAGCGGTTCGGGCCTGGGGCACGCGCCGGTGGCGGCGATTGTTGCGGAGCAAGCCGTAGTGGCGGATTTTGGTGAAGCCCCGGGGGAGCAGATGGAAGCGCCAACGGCGGAGGAACTCGACGCCGGTCAGGGTCAGGGCTTTGCTGCGGCCGGCATCGGCGTAATCCTTGTAAGTGAAGGTGAGCCGCAACCCGCCGCCATAGACGCAACTCAGGAAGGCCAGGGCGCGCAGGTTGCCCGCGGTGCCGACGGTCAGGAGCCTTTCCACTTCGGCCATGCTGTAGAGCCGTGGGGCCAGGGCGGGCCGCCGGGGACGCTTGATCTGGTGCAGGAGCGGCTCGATGTCGCGCTGAAGCAGGCCGCCGTAGAAAGAACGCACGGCGTTGATGGCCAGGTTGACGGTGGAAGCGGCTTGCTTGCGCTCGGCAATCAGGTAATAAAGCCACTGTCGAATGTCCTCGGGCCCGAGCAGGTCGGGGGAGCGCCGGCCATGCTTGGCCAGCGAGTAGATGAAACTGACATACGTGTGAACGGTGCGCTCGGCCTTGCGGTTGAGCGTGAGATACTCAATGAACTTTTGGCGTAAGGGAGTCGGATTGGAATATATGTTATTCATAGCCCGGAGTCTGGAACTCCAGGCGCTCCCTTACGCCCTAAATCGTCCACCCCGCGCAGCGGCTTCGTTCAACAAATCGCTGCAGGCAACAGCCGCTGGCCCTGCCAGTTACGATTGATTTTATGAGATTTGTTTGTCATCATTCCATTCAGCGTCCCGCTCGGCGGCTGTGCCTGAGCTCTGGACGTTCGGCCGACATCTGCACGCGCTATGACAATGTCACGATTCTCTGAGTGGTTTGCTTTCAGCGCGCTTACGTGTTGGATGGGTCTCGGCCTGATGCGTGCTCTCATGTTGCTGGCGCGCGGGGTGTCGGTCTTCGTGGGGGATCGGCAGCGGACCGGCTGGCAGATGCTGGCCGATACGGTGATGGTTGCGTGTGTGCTGGCCTTCGCCTACGAGATCATTGCGTATGCGTGGCAGCTTCCTTTTCACATTGGACCATCGGTTCTCGACCGGTCGGTGGTTGAGGGGCCAGCCAGCCAGGCGTTGGGAGCCGTGATCGTTACCGGGGCAGTGACACTTTTCGCCCTCGCGCTCCGCGACCTCGGGGCGTCCTGGCGACTGGGTTTGGACCGGAGTGCGCCTGGACCTCTGGTTACTGGAGGCGTCTACCGCTGGACACGGCATCCCATATACGTTGCCTTCGACCTCTGGTTCATGGGGACGTTCTTGCTGATTGGTCGGTTAGCCTTCTTGGTGCTCGCCTTGGTCTGGGTGCCGCTGCTACACGCAATCATGGATCGAGAGGAGCGTTTTCTCACGGGACTTTACGGTGACGCTTACCGAGATTACTCCAGACGCGTCGGGCGCTATTTCCTCAGGCAACGACATGAATGAGAGCAACAGGTGGCCGAACCATGCGCTCCACCGAATGGCGGCCCCGCGACGCCGCCGGGCAATTGGTAGGTCCCGGACGGGCCGCCATCGGTGAGCTGATTCGTTGGGCGTGACGAAGCGCGTTGCCGATTGTCCAACAAACAGAACGATGTCTTTATGAAAACGAAAGCCAAGTTGTTGGTCGCTGTCGCGCCTGCCCTCGTCGTCGTTTCCCTGCTGACAGCCACCGCCGTCATTTGGCTCGAAGCGCAACCAGCGCCACCGCCGAAAACTCAGGCCCCCGTGGTCGAACTGAAACCGACAGAGAACGCGATCACCTACGGCTGCCGGGTGGTCACCTATGGCACCGAGGCCCCGATTGCAGGCGCAAAGATCGTCGTCCGGCGTTCCCTAGTGGGGGACCCAAGGTATGGCGTCTCGAAACTCCTCGGGACCACCGAACACACGGCGGATGCGAGCGGTTACTACTCGTTCACGCTCCCGCCCGAACAGGTGGCCGAGCGTTATCTCTACATCGAACTCGACGTGTCGCACCCTGAATACGCGGCAAGAAACGGGTTCGGCTACGCGCTGGGCATGATCCGCAAAAACGAACGGATGGGCGGCCAGCCGTTCTTCGAGACAACGAGACTGCATCCAGCCAAGCGGGTGACGGGGAGGCTAGAGACCCCGGAGGGGCGGCCGGCGGCGAACGTCCCGATCATGGGATTTACCTATCCGGAAGCAAGGCGCGTGGTCATTGGTGAGTCCGTTGACGAGGACACGCAGGGCTCGTTCTTTGAAGCGACGACCGATGCCACCGGCCGGTTCAGCGTGGCGATCACTACCCCCGGCAAGGGCGCATTCTGGTTTCAGCCGACCAATGCGGCACCGCTTGGCGTCGTGGCCCCGGCGACGCGAGGCGATCTCGGTACCGTGCGACTCAAGGCCGGCCTCCGGACAAGGGGCCGCGCTCTCGACGCCCACGGAAAGCCGGTTGCCGGCGTGCGGGTGCGGGCTTGGCGACGCGACCGTGAATGTGCCGAGATAGACGAATTCAACAGCACGTCTATGGCAATGGGCGGCTATTCTCGTGAAGCGATGACTGATGCTGCGGGACGTTTTCAACTGGCCCCCGTCGATGCGGGTGCGTACGAGTTTCGCATTGACGAAGACCATCGGTCGGACTCTCCGGCGAAATATGCGGGGACCTTTCTGGATAACCGCGTTTCTATCACCGCGGACGGGCAGGCAGTCGAATTCCGCGCCGTCCCGACCGTGGGGATTCGGGTGCGGAACGTCGATGCGAGCGGCAAGCCGAAACGCGGGCACCAGTTCATGGTCTTCGGGGTCCTGCGCAAAGGCGCCGAAGACTGGTTCCACACCCAGAGCGACCGGCCGGACGGCGGGCTGTGCACGGCTCACGTGCCGAAGGGATTGCAGAACGTGCAGATTCAATTCATGGACAACGAGCACGGTTCATTTCGCGTGCGTCGCTCGCCCGGAGCGCAGCCGGAAGCGATTCGGGAAATCAAGCTGGATACCCTCGATGCGGACTTGGAGGGGATCGAGGTCATCCGCTACACGGCGCCGATCATTCTCGTGAAAGCGGTCGATGCGAACGGCAACGCGATCCCCGACTTTAAACCGTCCGCCCGCTTCCGTGAGCCGGCTGCTGCCGGCACCGGGGATGAACTGCGCTTCGAGAAGCAGCCGGACGGCCGCTGGCGCTCCATGAGCCTACTCCCCGACGTGGAAACAACGGTCAGTGCAGTTAAGCCCGGCTGGAAAGCCGAAAGCCGGACTGTGACGCTAGCCGAAGGGGTGGAGCAGGAAGTCGTGATCACGATGACTCCTTGACATTGGCATCAACGTGCTCACTTCGGGAGTTGTGGGGTGGCAGACGCCATGAAGGCTTGCAGTCTGGCGCCCAACGAACAAAGATAGCATTGACCGGAGCGCGCGCGTCTAAGGTGTCGGAATGGAATTGAGGCGGTGTCGCGCGCGCGGAGCGTCAAGGCTATCTGGGGTTGAACGAGCCCGTCGAACGCCCCTTGTCTTTTGCTTTTTCGGCTAGGCTGGAGGGGGATTTACGATTTAGGACACCCAACAGGCCGGGAACCAGACTGGGTGCTTGGTAAGTGAGATAGGTTCCGGGCGAGCGGGTGTCTGAAGGTGGCCGCCGACCTCCTGAGCCGCCGGGAAGGGGCGCGAATTGCCTGAGCGGGAAAGAACCTTGCGCTGGCGCCAGCCGGAGAAGCAGCACCCGGAGCAATGCTTGGTTGAGCGGAGCGGATCATGCGGCTAGGTGGGAGGTGCGCGGGGCAGCCGGCCAATCAAAGCCATTGGTTTATGGCAGCGGGGGCACCACGGCACCGGCGAAGGTGGGGCGGGTGTCCGAGGCGGCGGCCGCCAGTCCAGCAGAGCCAGCACGCGTTGCCATTGAGCGGTGGCGGCGGCGCTGAGGAAGCCGAAGTGGCGGACGCGCTGCAAACCTTGAGGCAGGACGTGCTGGAGGAACCGGTGTAGGAAGTGTTCGGCGGGGAGCCGTATGGTGCGGGGGCTCCGGTCCTGACTGTCCTTGTAGGTAAAGGTAATGGTCTGGCCATCGTCGGCCAGGATGCGCTCGGCGCTAAAGGCGGTGCGATAGACGTAAGCGGCGAGGTACTTCAAAGCCGGTTCGCCGGTGCCGACGGGCTGAACATCGGCCACCCAAGCCAGGGCCCAGGCGGCGCGGGGGATTTGGACGTAGAGTGGCGGGTACTGTTGCTGCAGAGCCTGCCGGAGCCGGGTGCGAAAGCGCAGCGCCAGCACGGCTTGGGGGAGGAAGTAGCCCTCGCGTTTGGGGCCGATCCAGCGCAGGCGGTCGGGGGAGAGGCCACCGCCGGGCACCACGCAATGGACGTGGGGATGATAACGCAGGTCGCGGGTCCAGGTCTGGAGCACGGCCAGGAAGCCGATCTGAACCCCGAGATCTTTATGGTCGCGGGCGATGTCCCGCAAGGCGCCGGCGCTTTCCCGCAGCAGGAGCGGATAGAGGTCCTTCTGATGGGAGCGGATCACCTGCCGGAGTTGAGCGGGCACGGTGAAGGTGACCAGATAGCAGGGTACGGGCAGCAGTTTGCGCCGCTGGCGTTGGAGCCACTCGGTGGCATCGGCGTGACCGCACTGGGGACAGGCTCGGTGATTGCACGAGTGATAGGCATAGTGCTCCTGGCCGCAGTCGCACCGGTAGAGTTGACCGCCCAGGGCGGGGGTGCGGCAGGAGAGAATAGCGGCGACGGCGCGCCGGTGCGAAGGCAGCAAGCGCGCGCGATACTTCCGCTCATACGCCGGCCAGTGCCGGCGCAGGATTGCGGCCAGTGGGATCAAGGCCCGAGCCTTTAGGCCTTAAGGGCTTGGTGGAGTTTGTGCAGGGCCAGTTGGGTGCGGGCCTCGCTGACGTTGGTCAGGTGGGTATAGATGACGGTGGTGTCGAGCGATTCGTGACTGAGATAAGTGCTGATCTGGCGCAGCGAGACGCCTTCCTCCAGGAGGTGGGTGGCATAGCTGTGTCGGCTATGCCGCTAGCGGCATAGTAGGCACTATGCCGATCTCCGGACTATGCCGACCGGAGTAGCTTCATGGCCGTTTCGTGCCGAGTTCCATGATGTGCGGTCGGCATAGTCTGATTGATCCAACGGGCCGGCCAGCGTGCCAAGGGACGGCATCCGGGCGAGTTCCTTCCGATCCAAAAGTCTAATCGTTCATCTTCCCTCAGCTCGTTTCAAGCACTTCTGCGCTCATGCGCAGGGGCGCAAGGGAGCGGGGCTGAACGATGAACAGCTTTTTCAAAGATATCGGCACGATCGAACGGATGAAGAACGGCCCACTTGGCTGCCACATTAGAGCCTATGCCGAAAACTTGCACGGCCAGGGATTTAGCTGGCAGTCAGGCCGGCGAAAGCTGCAACTGGCTGCTGATTTCAGCCGCTGGCTCAAACGCAATGGCGTTGTGGCCAGCCAAGTGAGAGCCAAACACGTCGGCAAATATTTGCAGTTCCGCAGAAGATCCGGTTTTGGCATTCAGCTCGGTGACCCTCCGGCAGTGACCGGCTTCCTTAAGTTTCTTCGCGATCAAAGGGTGACTGAAGAACGACTGCCCAAGGCGATCATCACCCCGTGCCAAAGATGGCTAGGCGAATACGATGGCTACCTTCAAAAGGAGCGCGCTCTCTCGCCAGCCACGCGGATTAACTATGGTCCGTTCGTTCGGCGGTTCCTGGTCAGCAGATTCGGCCGGGGTAGAGTTGAGTTTTCGAAGCTGCGCGCCCCCGATGTCCTTAAATTTGTTCGACACCAAGCCAGTCAGCTCAAAACCAAGCGCGTGTTGTTAATGGCCAGTGCACTTCGTTCATTCCTGCGATTCCTTCGTTTCCGCGGGGAGATCAAATTAGACTTGGCCGCCTGCGTGCCCGCGGTTGCCAATTGGTCTCTTTCCACCATTCCCAGATCCCTGCCCCCTACCCAGGTCGAACAGGTATTGGCCCAGACCTGTAAACGCTCAACGGCGGTTGGCAGGCGCGATTATGCCATCCTCTTACTGCTGGCTCGGCTCGGCCTAAGAGGGGGTGAGGTCTGCAATCTGACTCTGGAGGATATCGATTGGGAGAAGAGTCGCATCGCCGTTCGCGGAAAAGGTGAGCGAGTCGTGCAATTGCCGATGCCGGCGGAGGTGGGCCAGGCCATCGCTGCCTATTTGAAGGAGGGACGACCTCGGCTGCCCGGCAACAGGCGCTTGTTCATTCGATCTCGAGCACCCTTGACGGGATTCAAAGGGCAAGGTTCGGTCGGCACCGTAGTCAAACATGCCCTATTACGACCGAAAATCGATTCGCCACGAAAGGGCGCCCATCAGTTCCGCCACACCCTGGCTTCGACGATGCTGCAAAACGGCAGCTCGCTTAGCGAAATTGGGGAACTGCTGCGCCACCGCAGCCCGGACACCACGGCCATCTAGGCTAAGATCGATCTCCTTTCCTTGCGTTCGCTGGCATTGCCCTGGCCAGGAGGTGCGAAATGAGTGCTTTTCGCAAGGCCGTCAGGGATTACATCAACTTGCGTCGCTCCTTGGGATACAAACTGGTGGATGCGGCCTCCTTGCTCTCGGATTTTGTTTCCTTCCTGGAAAACAAAGCTGCCGTCCACATCACCATCCCTTTGGCCTTGGAATGGGCGCAGAAAAAGTCGATCCGGCCCGCAGAGTGGGCCCGACGCCTGACTGCCGTCCGCTGTTTTGCGCGGCACTGGAGCGCGACCGATCCCAAAACGCAAATCCCGCCCTGGAGTTTACTGCCGCATCGCCCGCGTCGGGCACGGCCGTACTTCTACACGGAGCGGGAGATCAACGACTTACTCGAAGCAGCCAAACAGTTAGGCGGTCGGCTCGGGCTAACTTACTATTGCCTGCTGGGCCTCCTGTCGGTGACTGGGCTCCGCATCAGCGAGGCTCTCAACCTGAAAATCGAGGACGTCGATCTGGTCAAAGGCATCCTGGTCATTGTCGGTAGCAAATTCGGGAAGTCTCGCTTAGTACCCATCCACGCCTCGACGCAAAAAGTCATGCTCCGCTACACCCGCGAGCGAGACCAGGCATTCGGACGGAAGCTCACTTTCTTTTTTGTCTCGCGACCGGGCAATCGTCTGGACGGTGGTCAAGTCCGCCGCACTTTTTACCGGCTCTCGCGAAAGATCGGACTGCGGGGTCCCACTGCGAGTCATGGCCCGCGTTTACACGATTTACGCCACCGATTCGCCGCCAAGATCCTGGTCAACTGGTATCGCTCGGGCCAAGATCCGGAGCGACGTTTGCCCATTCTATCCACCTATCTTGGGCATGGGCATGTCAGCGACACGTACTGGTATTTAACGATCTGTCCGGAGTTGATGGGATTGGTCGTCAAGCGCGTGGAAGAGCATTGAGGGGATCCATAATGAAAGGAACCAATTTCCCTGCACTCCTGGAGAGGTTTTTTCTTCAACGCTTGATACGACAGCGCCAGGTAAGCCCCCACACGATCAGTTCGTATCGCGACACCTTTCGCCTGCTCCTGCACTTTGCTAAGCAACGCCTGCACAAGCCTCCCTCCGAGCTCACCTTGGAAGAACTTGATGCGCCGCTGATCACAGCCTTTCTGGACGAGTTGGAGACCAAGCGCGGGATCACCGCCCGTAGCCGTAATCTGCGTTTAACGGCCATCCGTTCCTTCTTCCATTACGCCGCTTACGAGGAACCGGCACATGCTGCGCAGATACAACGGGTTCTGGCCATTCCGGGGAAACGCTGCTCAAAGGCTCTGATTAACTTCCTGGATCGGAGCGAAACCAAGGCGCTCTTGGCGGCGCCAGATCAGCGGTCCTGGCATGGTCGGCGGGATCACCTGCTTCTACTGGTCGCAGTCCAAACCGGGCTGCGCTTGTCCGAGTTAACGGGGTTGCGGCGGGAGGATGTGCACCTTGGGACCGGTGCGCACGTTGGCTGCTTGGGAAAGGGACGACGGGAGCGCACTACGCCCTTGACGAAACACGCCGTAGCCGCCCTGAAGGTCTGGTTGCGAAATCTGCCGAAGAATAGCGAACTGCTTTTTCCGACTGCTCGTGGGGGCCGCCTGAGCGCAGACGCCGTTCAGCGCCTGGTTGCAAAATACAAATTGATCGCCAGCCGTAGCTGTCCGTCACTAACGAAAAAACGCCTCACGCCCCATGTACTGCGCCACACACTTGCGATGGAACTCCTTCAGGCGGGCATTGATCGATCGGTTATCGCGCTGTGGCTAGGGCATGAGTCCATCGAGACCACCCAGATTTATCTCGATGCGGATCTGGCGCTCAAGCAAAAGGCTCTCGCTAAAACTGACCAGACTGGTGGGGGTTGTAAGCTCTTCAAACCGGACGATCCCCTGCTGGCTTTCCTCAAGAGCCTCTGAACCTGCCAGGACTATGCCGAATGAATGACACCGCGAGATACCCGTTCGCCCACGCAGGCGCGATACTTCGGTGCCCAAGCCACTTTGCGATCGGCATAGTCCGGAGATCGGCATAGTGCCTACTATGCCGCTAGCGGCATAGTAGGCACTCGACCGCTATGGCCTTGTTGGAAGCCGATGTTCCCACCGAGGTGATTGCACTTTACCTGGGACATGAAAGCCCCAAGACAACCCATCTATATGTCGAGGCAAGTCTGGCCATGAAGAAAAAAGCTTTGGCAACGGTCGAGCCTCCGCAACTCAAGCGCTATCACTTCCGCCCCAACGACGCCGACCTCCGTTTCCTGGAAAACCTGTAGTTATGTAAAGTTGGGCACGCGATCCACCCACTATGCCAAGGTTCCAGCAAAGTACCTTTGCATAACTACCACCTTTGCATAATTGCCGCCCTTGCCGCTGCTGACCAGCAGGCGCGGCGGCTGCTCGCGCCCGGCGATGTCTTTGACCCGGACGCGCGTGGCTTCGCCCACCCGCCAGCCGCAGTGGTACATGAGACCCAGGCAGGTACGGAAGCGGGGTTCGCGCACCGCCGCCAGGACACGCTTGACCTCTGGGCGGGACAGGACCACGGGCAAGACCTGGGGTTCGGCGATGCGCACCTCCCGGAAGACGGTCCAATCCGCATGGCCCAACCCACCTGCTCCAGTGGACGAGGTGGCTGCGAATCTGTTTCAGTGCGGCACCATTGGCGGCGCGCCACTGAGCAGCGGCGTTGGGCAACCTGAGGCCACCTATGACATCTGAATCACAGAACAAGTTGCTGGCACGCCGCTTTCTGGAAGAGGTGGTCAACACTGGCGCGGTGGATCGCTTTTCGGACTTCCTGGCACCGGAATATGTGGCCCCTCTTTTGGGGATCGCAGGGATCGATCAAGCCCGTGAGCATATACTCACGTTCCGCTACTGCTACCCGGATATGGTCGTGGCCGTTGAGGGGCAAGTGGCCGAGGGCGACATCGTTGCGACTTGGTATGCAATGCGGGGCACTCATCTCGGTGCCTTCGCAGGTGTGCCAGCCACGGGGAAAAAGATTACGTTGCGGGCGGTCAATGTTCAGAGAATGCGGGACGGTCGAGTTGTTGAGCATTGGGGAGGCAGCAACTCACTGGAGGCGTTGCTGGAACTGGGTCTGGTGCGGTGGGCCAGCGATCTCGGAGCTGCAAGCCCGACTGCCCAACAACCGGCGCTTCACCGAATGGCGGCCCCGCGGCGCCGCTACCTAGTCCGCGAGTCACTGAGGGGCCGTCATCGGTGATCTAAATGTTCTGCGTGAGCCGCAGTGCTTGGCGCTGTCCAACCCGAGATGCGACCCAAAGCGAACACCGGATTCACACTGGTTGAGCTGCTGGTGGTGGAGGGTCTGAAACGGATGGCCTGGACCGAGGCAGACCTCAGCGCGCGCCGCAAGGGTGAGGCTCAGTTGCCGTTTGGGCACGAAGCTGCTACTTTGAGGCCGTCCCATGAGAATCTCAGCCCCTCTCTTCGTCGTCGAAGCCAGGATCGTGCTGGCCGTTGGTGCGCTTTGGTCGCAAGTTCCGGCCTCAGCCGCTGACGTGACCCATCCGACACCGGCGTCCACTAACCATTTTTCACTCGAACATCTGAATCGCATAATGCGGTTGTCCGACCCGCAGCTTGCGCCGGACGGGCGGTCCATCGTGGTTGTCGTCCAACGGGCGGAAGCCGAAACGAATCAATGGGCGAGGCAACTCGTTCTGGTGGACGTGGCGACGGGAGAACACCGGCCCCTAACGCAGGACCGCAAAAAGGTGGGGTATCCCCGCTGGTCGCCCACGGGTGATCGGCTCGCGTTCCTGGCACCCCACGGAACCGGCAAGGACGCGGCGGACCAGATTTTTGTGCTGCCCATGATTGGCGGCGAGGCGCAACAAATCACGAAATCTCCGACTTCGGTCCAACAGTTCTCCTGGCGGCCTGACGGCAAGGAGATTGCCTTTACCGCAGCCGACGAGGCACCTAACAAGAAGGAAATCGAGAAGGGCGAGGACGCGTTCGAGGTAGGCAACGACGATATGTTCACGAAGGAAGCGCCGATGCCAGTCCACCTGTGGCTCGTGTCGTCCGAGGGCGGAGAGGCGCGGCGACAAACCTCCGGCTCATGGTCGCTGCCCTGGGTGCTGCCGCCCAGCCCACCCGCGTCGCCTCTGTCCTGGTCGCCAGACGGCAAACGCATCGCTTTCGTCCGCCAGGCCACGCCGCACACAGGCGATTCGGACAAATGCGCCGTCCAAATCATTGGCCTTGCCACTGGCGCGGTCCAGCCGCTGACGGGCGGATCTTTACTGGAGTCCTTCCCGTCGTTCTCGCCGGACGGCACGAAGGTGATGTATTGGTGCAATCGTGATCGCGACCCTTACAACGTGAACGACCTTTTCGTGGCCCCGGCCAGCGGCGGGCCAGGAACGAACTTGACCAAGGGGCTTGACCGGTGCCTGTTTCAATCCATCTGGATGCCGGACGCGGAATCGGTGCTTACAGGTGGCCATGACGGCACTGCGGTGGCGCTGTGTGGCGCGTCCCGTTGGCGGGGAGCGCTCAGCGGCTGAACCTGGGACGCGTGAATCCCAAGTGGGCCTTTTGGGTCGAGGTTAGCGTCAGCAAAGATGGCAGCATCGCCTTTGTCGGCGGCGAACCCGACCGGCCTGATGAGCTATATTACATGCCTTCGGCGGATGCGTCTCCACGGCGGCTGACCGATTTCAATGCAGAAATCGCCGCGCTGCAATTGGGCCGGCTCGAAACGGTCCAGTGGCGCGGACCGGAAGGCTTTTCCGAGGATGGAATCCTGGTCTATCCGCCCGAGTACGACCCGGGGCCAAAGCTCCCGCTGGTGCTGCTGATTCACGGCGGGCCGCAGGCCGCCTCCACCACCAGTTTCTCCCCGCTGCCGCAGTTGCTGGCTGCACATGGTTACCTGGTGTTTTCGCCCAACTATCGCGGCAGCGATAATCTCGGCAACACCTACCAGCACGCCATCTTCAATGATGCCGGGGACGGTCCAGACCGCGATGTGATGAGCGGCCTGGAATCAATCAAGGCCAAGGGCATCGTGGATGAAACCCGGATCGCGGTCAGCGGCTGGTCTTACGGCGGTTACATGACAACCTGGCTCATCGGACACCACACCTTGTGGAAAACTGCCATCGCAGGCGCAGCCGTCACGGACTTGACCGACGAGTATTGCCTGTCGGATGGCAACGTCCAGGGTCGCTACGGTTTTCCCAATGATGCAACTCCGTGGACGCCGGACGGTGAGAAGTTGTATCGCGACCAATCCCCAATGACCTACTTGGCCAGCGCGAAGACCCCGACGCTGATCATGTGTACCACGGGCGACTTCCGGGTGCCGCCCACGCAATCCTATAAACTCTATCACGTCCTCAAGGAATCAGGCGTGCCCGTCTCGATGGTCGCCTACCCAGTGGCAGGCCATTTCCCCGGCGACCCGTTCCGCTCACGCGATGTCTATCGGCGGTGGGCTGAGTGGTTGGACAAATATCTTTGCAAGTGAGGCTGCCGGAATGGCGAGGGCCGCATGTCGCCCCTTGACATTCTCCGGCAGCGGGATACTATGTTTCGTTGTTTGTCGAAACATGATGTATGAACCTGCGTGAGTTCATGGCCGTCGCCCGGGCGCTGGCGGACGAAAACCGGGTGCGCATGTTGCTGGCCTTGCGGGGCGGCGAGCTGTGTGTGTGCCAGATCACCGAACTGTTCGGGCTGGCTGTGTCCACGACCTCCAAGCACCTCTCCATTCTCTACCAGGCCGGCCTGCTCGATGCCCGGAAGGAGGGGCGGTGGATTTATTATTCGCTGGCCGGGAAAGAAGCGCCGGCGCCCGCCCGCGCAGCGATCCGTTGGGTGGCCAGGGCCCTGGCCGAGGATCGGCAGCTCGCCCGGGACGCCGCCGACCTTAAGAAGGTCCTCGCCCTCGACCCGGCAGAGCTTTGCAAGCGCCTATGTCGAAGATGAAGGTCCTTTTCCTCTGCACCGGCAACTCCTGCCGCAGCCAGATGGCCGAGGGTTGGGCGCGGGCGCTGAAAGCCGATCGCTTCCAGGCCTATTCCGCCGGCATCGAGAAGCATGGCCTGAACCCGGATGCGGTGCGAGTCATGGCCGAGGCCGGGGTGGACATCTCGCGGCAGTCCTCGAAGACGCTGGCGGAGGTCGGGCCGGCGGAGTTCGATTACGTGGTGACGGTTTGCGGCCACGCGGATGAAAATTGCCCGCTGTTTCCCGCCAGGACCAAAGTGGTGCATGTGGGCTTTGAAGACCCGCCCAGGCTGACGCAGCATCTGCCCGAGGGGGAGGAGAAGTTGGCGGTTTACCGCCGGGTGCGGGATGAGATCAGGCGGTTCGTGGAGACGCTGCCGGAGTCCTTGAAAGCCCGCAGCGCTTCACGTGGGGCAGACCTCCGGTCTGCCGGTGGCCGGGCCTCCGGCCCGGAAAGGCTCAAGGAGCCGGAAGCTCCGTGCACTGTCACACCGGAGGTCTGACCCACGCGCAGAAAGGCAAAAGAACGTGAATGCGAAGCATGACATAGCGATGCAGAAGTTCCTGGCCGGATACAACTGTGCCCAGTCGGTCTTGTATGCGTTTGCGCCCGACTTGGGGTTGGATGGTGAGACAGCGCTCAAAGTGGCCACGGGTTTGGGCGCCGGGATGGCGCGGCGGGGAGAAGTCTGCGGGGCGGTCACGGGCGGCATTCTGGTGCTGGGCCTCAAATACGGACGCGGCGGCCAACAGGACCGCTCGGCCACGGAGCAAACGTACCAGAAAACGCTGGAGTTGATGGCGCGGTTTGAAAAGCAACATGGCTCCTGCCTCTGCCGCGTGCTGCTGGAAGGTTGCGACCTCAGAACGCCGGAGGGGCAGCAGCATTTCAAGGCGCACGACTTCCTCCATAAGACCTGCGCGCCGTGCGTGCAGAGTGTGGTTGAAACGTTGACCGAGTTGCTGGATTCGCCGGGAACGGAGTTGGCTGGTGCGAGCAAGTAGCGAGTCTATATGAATACGAACAGAACAACGAACGAAGCGGAGGCGGTGCGTGCGGCCGTCCGCGAGGGTTATGGGAAGATTGCGCAGAAGGACAACTCCTGCTGTGCAGGTGTGAGCTGTTGCGGCTCGAACGCCGAGGACTCGACCAAGCTGGCACAATACGTGGGCTACAGCGCGGAGGAACTGGCGGCGCTGCCGGACGGCGCCAACATGGGCCTTTCGTGCGGGAACCCAACGGCGCTCGCGTCGCTCAGACCGGGCGAGGTGGTGCTGGACCTGGGCAGTGGCGGCGGCTTCGACGTCTTCATTGCGGGGCGGAAGGTCGGCCCGACCGGCCGGGCCATCGGCGTGGACATGACCCCGGACATGCTCGGCAAAGCCCGCAAGAATATCGCCGCCTATCGCGAGCGGTCCGGGCTGGACAACGTGGAGTTTCGCCTCGGCGAGATAGAGCACCTGCCCGTGGCGGACAACAGCGTGGACGTGGTGATCTCGAACTGCGTGATCAACCTGTCGCCGGAAAAGCCGCAGGTGTGGCGGGAGTTGGCGCGGGTGCTCAAGCCGGGCGGTCGGGTGGCGGTGTCCGACCTCGCGCTGTTCAAGCCGCTGCCCCAGGAGGTCCGGGAGATGGTCGAGGCCCTGGTAGGTTGCGTTGCCGGCGCCGTGCTCGTGAGCGAAACCGAACGCATGGCACGCGAAGCCGGGCTGACGGACATCCAGCTCAAGCCCAAGGAAGGATATGTGGAGGCCATGACGGCCTGGAACGACCCACTGTACAAGAAGATTGTGGAGCATCTGCCGGCAGGGAGTGGGCCGGAGGATTACATCACCAGCCTGGAAATCACGGCCTGGAAACCCTCATTGAACTCGGCACACAACCCGTCGGCGGGCCGCGGCGAATGTTGCGCCCAGCCAGTCGCATAGCGGAAAACGAGTTGCCCCGGAGTGGGGCCGTCCAGCATGAACGATGAAGATTCCGTGCAGTCTGCGAGCTTGGTTGAGACGCCGAAGCGTCTGGCGTTCTTCGAGCGTTACCTGACGGTGTGGGTATTCCTCTGCATGGTGGCAGGGCTGGCGTTGGGCAAGGCGCTGCCAGGGGTGACCGCCGCGCTGAGCGGATTGCAGTTCGGCCAGGGCTCGCAGGCGAATGTGCCGATCGGGGTTCTGCTTTGGCTGATGATTTACCCGATGATGCTCAAGGTGGACTTCAGCGCCATTGGCGGGATTGCGCGCCGGCCGAAGGGGTTGATGGTCACTCTCTTTGTCAATTGGCTGGTCAAGCCCTTCGGGATGGCCTTGCTCGCCTGGGTGTTCATGCAGCATCTGTTTGCCGCGTGGATTGATCCCGCCACCGCCCGCGGCTACACCGCCGGGCTCATTATCCTGGCCGCCGCGCCCTGCACTGCGATGGTGTTCGTGTGGTCGTATCTGACGGACGGCGACCCGGCCTACACGCTGGTGCAGGTGGCGGTCAATGACCTGATCATGCTGGTGGCGTTTGCGCCGATCGTGATGTTCCTCTGCGGGGTGGCGCACGTGGTGGTGCCGGCCAGGGTACTCATCACCTCGGTGGTCGTGTTCATTGTCGTCCCGTTGACGGCGGGCTGGTTGACGCGGACCACGCTGCTGAAGTCCCACGGCAAAGAATGGTTCGAGCAGAAGTTCCTGCCGAAGTTTCACCCGGTCATGGTCGGCGCGCTGCTGCTGACGCTGGTGCTGATCTTCGCTTTCCAGTCCAAGAACCTGACCAGCCGTTGGGTGGCGGTGCTGCTGATCGCCGTGCCAATCATCCTCCAGGTCTATTTCAACTCGGGGCTGACGTATCTGCTGATGCGGTGGTTCCGGGTGGAGCAGAATGTAGCCGCTCCGGGGGCCCTCATTGGGGCTAGCAACTTCTTCGAGTTGGCCGTAGCAGTGGCGATCACACTGTTCGGGGCGGATTCACCGGCGGCCTTGGCTACGGTGGTCGGGGTGCTGGTGGAGGTGCCGGTCATGCTGTCGGTCTGCAACGTATGCAACCGGACGCGACGATGGTATCGGTCCGCCGGAGGCCAGGAGGCAGAAGTGTCCAATTTGCGCCCCGACTGGACTGTGACGCACTCTAAACCACACAGGCCATGACATGAGGGTGACCCCGATTGGAATCATCCGCTCCTCGCACCAGCAGATGGCCGTTTTGAAGGCGCAGAATCCGATCCTCCTTGACTCCCGCTGGCCGTGACCTTCTTCCCGCGTGCGCTGGGTATTCTGGTTGCTGCTCATCGGTTTGCTCCTATCATGTCGGCGCCCAGTGGCAGAGCATTCCATTATGAAACGAGTCCGCATTGTCATCCTGGTCTTGCTGGTCGGCGGCCTCGCCGCTGCGGTCTGGTTTTGGCAGCATCGGGAGCAGGGGGCGTCCGGCGATCAGTTGGTGCTTTTCGGGAATGTGGACATCCGCCAGGTGCAACTGGCCTTCAACGGCAACGAACGGATTGCCGGGCTGCTGGTCGAGGAAGGCGACCGGGTTAAGACCGGCCAACTGCTGGCACGGCTGGATACGCAGCGGTTGGAGCCCAAGGCGTCCAGCCGCGAGGCCCAGGTGCGGTCGCAGCGGGAAGTGGTCGCCCGACTCGAAGCGGGGAATCGGCCCGAGGAAATCCGCAAAGCCAAAGCAGACCTGGAAGCCGCCAAGGCCGATTTGGTGAATGCGGAGCTGACCTACAAGCGGATCATCCAACTCACTACCCAGGGTGTGGACACGCCGCAGCGAAAAGATGATGCCCGGGCGGCGTTGGATGTGGCCAAAGCGCGTGAGGCGGCTGCCAGCGAAACCTACGACCTGATGGTGCTGGGGCCGCGTAAGGAAGACATCGCCGCCGCCAAAGCCACCCTGCAGGCTTACGAGGCCGATCTAGCGCTGGCCCGGCAGGAACTCGCCGACGCCCAACTCTATGCCCCAACCAACGGCGTCATCCGCAACCGCCTCTTGGAAACCGGTGACATGGCCTCGCCGCAGCAACCGGTATTCACCCTGGCCCTCGACGACCCGGTCTGGGTGCGAGCTTACGTGCCGGAGACCGACCTCGGCAAGATCCGGACCGGCATGAAGGCAGAGGTCACGACGGACAGCTTCCCCGGGAAAAGGTATCCGGCGTGGGTCGGGTTCGTTTCACCCACCGCCGAGTTCACTCCCAAGTCCGTCGAGACGCCCGAGGTGCGCACCAAGCTCGTCTATGAGGTCCGGGCCTTCGTGCCCAACCCACAGGGAGAACTCCGTCTCGGCATGCCGGCGGTAGTGACAGTGCTGCTCGATCAAGCTCAGGCTCGTCCCGCCGCGAACCCGTGAAGCGGGAACCGCATGGATGCTTCGGTCAAAGCCGAGCGGGCTGATAATGCGCCTCAGGCCGTGCTGGAGTTGCGGCAGGTGGGCAAGCGATTTGTGGCGGGCAAGCGCACGGTCCAGGCCCTGCGCCATGTCAGCCTCGGAGTGCAGCCTGGCCGCGTGACGGGATTGATCGGACCGGATGGCGCAGGCAAGACAACCCTGATGCGGCTGGCCGTGGGGCTGTTGGCGCCGGACGAAGGAACGATTCGCACACTGGGTTTCGACGCGACTCACGAGTCGCTCGCGGTGCAGGCGAATGTGGGCTATATGCCGCAGCGGTTCGGACTCTACGAAGACCTCTCCGTGCAGGAGAACCTGGACCTTTACGCTGATCTCCAAGGCGTACCCAAAGAGGAGCGGCCGGGCCGTTACGAGGAGCTGATGCGGATGACGGGACTGGGTCGGTTCACGGCACGGCTGGCCGGGCGCCTCTCCGGCGGCATGAAGCAGAAGCTAGGCCTGGCCTGCACCCTGGTCCGCCCGCCCCGATTGCTGTTGCTGGACGAGCCGACGGTGGGCGTTGATCCCGTTTCCCGGCGTGAGCTTTGGCAAATTGTGTATCGCCTCGTCCGGCAGGAAGGCATGACGGTGCTGCTGAGCACCGCTTACCTGGATGAAGCCGAGCGATGCGAGGAAGTGCTGCTGCTGCACGAGGGGGAGTTGGTGGGCCACGGCCCGCCCAGGCAATTCCGCGAACAAGCCCGGGGCCGCACCTACCTTGTCTCGGCACCCGGCCAACGCAAGCGCGCCGTCCAAGCCCGGCTCGCCGCCGCGGCCCCGGTCGTGGATGCCCTGATCCAGGGCGAGCGCGTGCGGTTGGTTATGAACAGCGAGACACCGCCCGACCTCGCCACGCTTGTGCCCGGCCTGCTCGGCTTAGTGCTCCAGCCGACAGCGCCCCGGCTGGAGGACAGTTTTGTCACGCTGCTCAGAAAACGGCAGGCGGGAAAGGGCGCCGCCGTCGCCGCGGAGCGCAGTACGCCATTATTGCCGGAGCGCGGACATTCCTGTCCGCAGCAAGCTGCGAATGCCAGCGCGCTCCGGCCAGTTCCCAAGCCGTGTCCTCCATCGGATGTTGCTGCGGACAGGAATGTCCGCGCTCCGACTTGGCGGCAGCCGCGGGCGGGCAACGGCAATGGCTCCGTCATTGACGTCCGGGGCGTCAAACGGCGCTTCGGCAACTTTTACGCCGTTAAAGGGGTGACCTTTCAGGTCGGGCGCGGAGAGGTCTTCGGCCTGTTGGGCGCCAACGGGGCTGGCAAATCCACCACCTTCCGGATGCTCTGCGGGTTGCTGCCCGCCACTGAGGGCGTCCTGCTCGTGGCCGGCTTGGACCTGCGGCACGCCGCCGCGGCAGCCAGGGCGCGGATCGGTTACATGTCCCAGAAGTTCTCGCTCTATGGCAATCTCAGCGTGGCGGAGAATCTGCGCTTTTTCAGCAGCGCCTACGGGCTATCGGGCCCCCGCCAGCGCGAGCAGATCGAGTGGGCGCTTGCGCAGTTCGAGCTCGGGCCGATGGCCGACACCAACAGCCTGGACCTGCCGTTGGGGCACAAACAGCGGCTGGCGATGGCTTGCTCCCTGATGCACGAGCCCGAAATCCTGTTTCTGGATGAGCCGACCTCGGGCGTGGACCCGCTGGCGCGGCGCGAGTTCTGGGGCCAGATCAACTCGCTGGCCGAGCAGAACGTCACCGTCATGGTCACCACCCACTTCATGGAGGAGGCGGAGTATTGCGACCGGCTGGCGATTATGGCTGAGGGCGAGATCCTCGCCCTCGGCGCGCCGGAAGAGATCAAACAACGGCAGCGCACGGCAGCGCACCTCGAGCCGACAATGGAGGAGGCCTTCATCGGGCTCATTGAAGGCAGAGGCGCTCCAGGCGGGGCTGAATAATTCGCACGACGATGAAAGGTCCACACGAACCGCAGAGACGAGGGGGACGCAGAGAGGGAAGGCTGCAGCCGTACCGCGCGAAGCGTTTGGAGTGCGCGGAGCTTGCTCCCGCTATGGGCCGCACGGCACCGTTCGAACGCGCCAGCAAACTGGTCGCACACCAAACGCTACGTGCGGCAGGTCACTGGGAAACCCTATGAACCCGGGGTCCAATCCAGAAGACGCCTCCCAGGCGCCCGTACGCGGAGGCAGCCGCGCCCGGCTGCGCGGCTTGCTCCGTAAAGAGTTCTACCAAATCCTGCGCGACCCCAGCAGCCTCGCCATTGCCTTTCTTCTGCCCTTGGTGTTGCTGCTCATCTTTGGCTACGGCGTCTCGCTGGATGCCGAACACGTGCCGGTGGCGTTGGTCGTCGAGTTACCGAGCCCTGACACGGCCAGCTTTACCAGCGGGTTCCAGCAGTCGCGTTACTTCGTGCCCGTGTTCCAGCGAAACCTGGTCGAGGCCGAGCAGGCGCTGCTGAATCGCCGGGTAATGGCCATTGTGCACTTGCGGTCGGATTTCGCCCGCCGGCTGCGCCAGCCCGGCGGCGCCCCCATCCAGGTGATCGTCAACGGCGTGGACGCCAACACCGCCCGCCTCATCCTCGGCTACGTGCAAGGGGTCTGGCAAAAATGGCTGCAGCGCGAGGCGCTGGCCCGAGGCGAGACGCTCGCCATGCCGATCCAGCTTGAGCAGCGCGTGTGGTTCAACAGCGAATTGCGCAGCCGCAACTTCCTGGTGCCGGGTTTAATCGCCATCATCATGACACTGATTGGCGCCCTGTTGACGGCGCTGGTCATGGCCCGGGAATGGGAGCGCGGCACGATGGAGGCCTTGCTCGTGACCCCGGTGACGATGCGCGAAGTGCTCTTGGGCAAGCTGGTGCCCTATTTCATTCTCGGCATGGGCGGCATGGCGCTGTCCGTCGGCATGGGTGTCTGGCTCTTCGGGGTCCCGCTGCGCGGTTCGGTCTGGGTTCTGTTCGCCGCCGCCGCGCTCTTCCTGCTCGCCGCGCTGGGCATGGGGTTGCTTATCTCGACGGTGAGCAAGAACCAGTTCGTCGCGGGCCAGTTGGCCATCATCACCACGTTCCTGCCTGCGTTCATTCTGTCGGGGTTCATCTTCGACATCGGCAGCATGCCGCGGATCGTCCAGTGGCTCACTCACGTGCTGGCCGCGTCCTATTTTGTGGCCATCCTGCAGACGGTGTTCCTGGCGGGCAATGTCTGGTCGGTCATCCTGCCCAACGCCCTGGCGCTGCTCTTGATGGCGGCGTTCTTCCTTGGCGTCAGCCGGCGCAAACTCCGCAGACGTTTGGAATAGGAGACGGATGCTAAAGCGAATTCGAGCCCTAATGATCAAGGAGTTCCTGGCCCTGCTCAAGGACAAGCGCAGCCGCGTGGTCGTCTTCGTGCCGCCCATCCTGCAGTTGCTGGTGTTCGGCTACGCCGCCACGTTCGATCTCAGCCGCATTCCGTTCGCCGTATACAACGAAGACACCGGCGCCGCCGCGCGCGACTTGGTCGCGCGCTTCTCCGCCTCACCCAATTTCCGGCAGGTGGCCGTCTTTACCCACGAGGAGGAAATCACCCCCCAGGTGGACGCCAAACGCGTGCTGCTGGTCCTGCACATCGGTCGCGAATTCAGCCGCGAGCTGCTCCGTGGCCGCCCGGGCCCGGTGCAGGTCATCGTGGACGGGCGTAACTCCAATACGGCGGCCATCCTGCTCGGCTACGTCAACACCATCGTCGCCGCGTTCAATGCCGATTGGCAGCAGCGGACGGGCGGCGCGGCGGCCCTAGCCAGCCTGGAATTCCGAGCGTGGTTCAACCCCAATCTGCTCAGCCGCTGGTTCATCGTGCCGGGCATCGTCGGCTTGCTGACCCTCGTGGTGACCACCCTGGTGACCGCCTTGTCGGTTGCCCGCGAGCGCGAGCAAGGCACCTTCGACCAACTCCTGGTGACGCCGTTCCGGCCCGGGGAGATCCTGCTCGGCAAGGCACTCCCGGGCTTCATCATCGGCTTCTTCGAGGCCAGCCTGATTATCCTGCTCGCCACCCTCTGGTTCCAGATTCCCCTGCGCGGCAGCCTGGTGACACTCTATGTCGGGCTGTTCTGCTTCCTGATCTCGACGGTGGGCATGGGATTGATGATTTCCTCCCTGGCGGTCACCCAGCAGCAAGGGTTGCTGGGCGCCTTCCTCTTCCTGGTACCCTCCATCCTGCTGTCGGGCTTCGCCACGCCTATCGCCAACATGCCGCCCTGGGTGCAGCAGGTCACCTACCTCAACCCAATGCGCTACTTCCTGGTCATCCTCCGGGGCGTCTTCCTCCAAGGCACCCCTTTCCATCTGCTGCTCGACCAGTTCTGGCCGATGGCGCTTATCGGCCTGGTCAACCTCCTACTGGCTACCTACCTGTTCCGCCACCGCCTATACTGAACGGGATGGCGCTCGCACAAGTCGTAAGTCACTTGGTATCAGCGCTTTGTGTGGGAGCGGCCCACACCTGAGGATGGCATCCAGCTACCGCCTCCAAGAACACTATGCCCTGGACCGCTTGTTAAGCTATCAAGTCGAGCCAATGGATGAGACCACTAAGGTGGTCATTCCGGCTTGGCGGAAGCTCGACCGGATGGTTCGGAGCCTGGCGGCCAAACTCCCCCCAAAGCTGGCGCGCTTTGGCGCCATGAATCTTCCCGGAGCGATTGAACCGGAAGCGATGGAAAAGTTTTTGCAGAAGAAAGCAGCGCTCCAACAGGACATTGAGCAAATCCAAACCCAATTGCATAAGCTCAAAACCGAACGCGCCAACCTGCATCACCATCTGTCTTTGGGGCGAGTGCCGCAATCCGAGCGATTTGATCGACTCAGCAGCGGCAGTAAGGACCTGGTGGACACCATTAAGCTGGTGGCCTATCGAGCCGAGACGCCGATGGCCCAGGTGGTACGTGAGACCCTACCTCACTGGCGCCAAGACGAAGAACGCCGACTCCTGCAGTCCCTCTACGGCAGTGAGGCCGATCTGATCCCCAACGAGGCGACGGGCACCCTCACGGTGCGGCTACATTACCCGGCCAATGCCATGCTGGCGGGAGCAGTGCACAGACTGTGCGCCGAACTCACGGCGACAGAAACCGTATTCCCCACGACCAAGCTGCGTCTGGTTTATCAATTAGCCGACGGCCGACCGGTAGAAGTTCCAACTAACCACCTCCAACCCGCCGACTCCGCCCACAAACCATCCCCAGAGGATCATCCGGCATGAAGTCAGTTTCCGCGGGATCAGGAAGTCTGAGCCTGAAGCGCCCGCACCGTCAACCAGCCAAACTGCCGCTGAGCCGGCGACGCCAACGGCGCCGGGGGATGCCTCCGTCCAGGAAGCTATCCCGGCTCCGTCCAAGACAGGACTGATCAACCTCTGCTCTGACCCAAATCCTTACGTCAGCAACAACGCCAAGCGGACTCTCTCATCCTGGGACGCGAAAGCTTATAACGCGGCGGCTGTTGGTATGAGTAAGATACTCAGCCTCGTCAAAACCCCTGCGCAGCAGAATGCCGCATTTTCGAGTCTGGCCGCGCTGAAGCTTGAAATTGATAACGCGGCGGCACAGGGAAACGCCCAGGCTAAGGAAGCCGCCGAGGTATTGGCACGAGCCCGTTTGCCTTGATCCACGGTAGGATCCCTCAAATCATCGTTTAGCCAGCCGACAAGAAGGCACCCAAACTGTGGGTGATCCCTTTTCTGGTTGAAGAAGATGATGCCCAAAATCCAGGCAGTGCTGGCCGTGTGTTTCGCCGCTATGTGTATTCTGCTTCAAGCGGTTGTTCTGGTCGGTGAGGGTTTCCGCCCAGGGCGCGGCCAGCTCGCGTTCATCACCTCCGGCAGTTGGGTCAGGGGGAACTTCGGTGCACCGTTGCGAAAGTTCCTCTCCGCAAACAGCAGGATGGAATCCATGGTGGACTTCGGGGAGTGCCGACAGCATCATGCGATTCAGATTCAGGATACGGTGGACTATTGGCAGGGCTTCGAGCAGCCCAAGATTGTCTGGCCAGACATCAGGAAACTGCCCCGCTTCAGCATGGAGACGGAGAACCCGTATCTCGGCAACCCAGGCTAAATCGTCCCCGCTGGCGATGACTATCTGCTGGGCTTCCTGTCCTCCTGCGCGACTTGACAGACCCTCAGCCACTCTTGGTCAACTCCGGTCTCTACAGATTGTCTGCTCTGATCCGCATATCGCGACGCCCCCTTCGAGGACGATCCCGACGCTCCCGCCCCCCCGACCCTGCGTAATCCTTTGAATCTCGGAAGGTTGCCACCATCAGTTCAGGGCAAGCGACTCCGGCACAACTCGAACAACTCCTGGCGCGAATACGCCTTGTGGTCGTTATGGATCGGGGGCGGCAACGCTGGCGGTGCGGACAGGTCGATCCCCGAGGTGGCATACGTGCAAGGCACCCCTGAAAGCGACAAGATGGTCGGCGCCACGTCCAGGAATCCGGCCACAAACCGCGTTTCCTGTCGTGGTTCCAATCCCGGACCCAAAATGAACAGTGGAACAAACTCCAGCACCGCCCCTCCCACCTGCAGTTTGGAGGCGCGCAAAGCGTCGGATTGCACTCGTGGCGGCGTGTGGTCACCTAGAAGGATGATGTAGCCGTCCTCGCGCCGGCGTAGCTCGGTCACCAGCTTCCGCAAACACCCATCCACGTAATTCATGCAATTGAGGTAACGGGCCGCGAGCGGGCTTGCGGAATAATTCTCCATCGCACTGTGATGATAGTACTCGGCATTCTTGTAGGGATAGTGACTACTCATGGTAATGATATGCGCGAAGAACGGCGCTTTGCAAGTGGCAGTAAACTGCGTCGCAAAATCGAACACGGCCCCATCCGGCGCCCCCCACCCCTGCTCGCTCAGGCCCATTTTGGCGATGTCAAAAAACTCGGAGTAGCCCATTCTGGGATATGCCAGGTGCCGAGCCCAGGACTTAATCACGTTGCCATGAAAGGCATACACGCCGTACCCAGAGCCGCGTAACACCTTGGTCAGCGCATTCGGGTAGTCGTAGTGCCCGTCAAAAAAAACGCTCGCCCTGCGCGAAGGTTCGACACTATTCAAAACCGTGAAATCGCAGTCGGACGTGCCACCACCGCTGTGATAGCTGAGGGTAAAAGGGTAATAAATGCTTTCGTGGCGCAACTCTGAGAGGAACGGCATGACCTCCTGGCCCTCGTACTTGAGGCCGACGACGCGGGCATCCATGGCCTCTACCTGGATCAGGTAAATGCTGCGAAGCGGTCTGCCCGGCGGAAAGCGAACGACCCTGTGGCTGACTTGCAACAGGTTGTGGCGATACGCCCGGTTCCCCGCAAAATAGTCGTGCATGGTGAAGGCCAGGAGGCCGTGCTCGCGGACGCAATGCTGTTCCGCCTCCTTAACGTCGAGGTCGGAGGCGGATCCCGAGCTGTCCAAGACGCCCCAACCCCAGCAAGCGGAAAGCGCCAGAGCTACGACCACGGCGCTGATGCGGATCGCCCGCGCCACCCGCAGTTCCTGCCAGCGGGGCCACTTTCGCGCGGTCAATACCAGCAGCAGCGGTAGGTCCGCCAAGAAAACAACGCTCTCTCGGTCGAAGTGGTATGCTCCCACGCTGAGGATGGAAAAGACCGACGGCAGCAGCTTGCGAATCTCGCCAAGGTACAGGTAAGACCCGAAGAATTGGAAATATTGCAGATTCGCAAACAAGTACAGCAATTGCATCGCGTAGAAGACCAGCAGCAAACAGCGGCGCCCGGCGAGCAGAATCAGCCAATACACTGCCAGCAGGCACGCCGCCGCCTCGGCACCGTGAGCCAGCAGGCTCGTCGGTGACATGGTATGTTCGGTCAATAGTTGACGAAAGAGCGTCAGCTTTCCTGCGTTTACCAGCACAAACGCTACGGCCACGGCCCCCCAGGTCCAGGCGATAGGCGTCGGCCGGGCGCAGGCAGGCCCGGTCGTTGAAGATGCGCGCCATGTCACGGGCAAGTATGTCCGAATGTGTTTCATCGTTTTCAAGCGTCCGCGCTAGGGACCATCTCTGTGCCGAACCCGGCGTCGGTGATGCAGCCCAGCGCGGTCGTGCTTGTTCTGGCGGGTCGTGTGGTCCTCAGTGACACTTTAGCACCTTCGGTTTCATAAGGCGAGAGAGGCCCGAACGCCCAATATATTAACTATCCGGATCGGCCTTGTCAACAGGAGTTGGAACCTGCAGGAGGATTCTTGACTGTCCGTCTTGCCCTCTACCTTTGCTCGGCCCAGGAAATGAGGGGGAGAAAAGACACTATACGGTGCTTGACTCCACTTCTCCTACTCCGCCTTCATACCAGGGCGCGTTCGAGATTGATTCAAGGAGCTGGATTCTGGTGGGCTAAGAGTTAAGAGGCGCATCGGGAGCTCTCCGGAGCCGCGTGGGCGCACGCCGGTTGAGGGCAAGTGGACTATCCCAGCGGTCCTGATGCTGGGCGGGAAGTTCTTTTTGCCCGGACACGGGCAGAGGGCAGCGGAGGCGCGCGGGGGTTTGCGCCGGGCCAGTCGGTGCGTGGGCGGGTAGGTGAGACAGCTACCATTTGACTTTGGCTGGGGGCGTACGCAGCAGTTGCAGCAGCCAGTCGCAGCGCGCCTTGTGCTGTTCGCACCAGTCGTAGTAACTCTCCCGCTTTTGGCGGGTGTGTTTGAAGAGCGCGACACTCAGGCGGTCGAGCAGCGTCAGCACCGCCAGCGAGTTGGGGGTGCGCACTTTGAGGCGGTGGTCCTCATCGCCGCTGACGTCCAAGACATGATGCAGTCCGTTCTCAATGCCCCACTCGCTCCGCCGGGCGCTGAGCAAGGCCAAGGGAGGCAGAGCTTGAGCGTCACGGCTGGCTGGACACCTCCCGCCGCCCGGTCTTGGGATTGCGCCAGCAACCCAAGTGGCGTCGCTGGCGCTGATCCAGACGCTGGGCAAACCGAGCCACATCGCGCTGAGCCCCAGCCACGCCCGCCAGCTTGGCCAAACACACCATGCCCAGCACCGCCGGCCAGGGATGTCGGCGCCCATTCGTGCCGCGCGGCTCGGGCACCGCAGGCAGGCGGTCCAGTAAACTCAGGAGCGGTTTGCCCGAAAGCGCCCGGGGCTGCGCCGGGGCTTCGTAAGGAGCCAGTCGGGGTGGCAGACTCTGCGCTTTGAGGGCCGCCAGCCCCTCGGGGTCAAGCGCGCGCACCCACAGTTGCTTGGGCCGATCATGGCGCTGATAGAAATCCTCGGCGCAACGGCCGACGCCTGCCGTCGGCCCCAATAGCGTCCAACCGGCCGCTTTATAGGCCGTGCCTCGGAACATCAGTTGGCTATCGACGAAACTCTCCACCGCCACAAGCGGATGACCATGCACCGCCAGCCAGTCCGCCGACAGACGCTGACAACACAAACCTAAGAACCGCGTCGCCAGATTGGGCAACTGGTGCCGATCCACCAGCAAAACAAACCGGCTGTTCTGGCACAGGAACTGACGGCGCTGGAGCAGTTGCTCCGGCGACCACCCGACCCATTCCTCACGCGCCTTCAGATGCAGGGCCGGAGCGCTCCATCCCAGCAAGGCTAACCATTGACCTTGGTACTCTGCCACATAACGCAGTTGCTCCCCCACCAGGGTGGCGTTCTTCAGATAATGGTGCGCAATGACCATTTGGTCCCATCGCTGCTTGTCTTCGGGTTCGGTTAGCAGGCGCAGGCTCAAGCCATCAAGCACGGCTTGTTCCTCCGCGTTGGGCAGTCGCAGTGGCTTTGGCATGAAAAAAACGAAGCCGCCACCCCAACGGTTGTCCAGTACCGAATGGATTTTTCCCCGTAATCCAGTGCCGCTCTAATGATCCTTGAATCCGCCCTGGGTAACCCACTTGCCCAATTGGCCGCTCGCAGCCATAGTTTGCCCGTTTACGACTCAACCAGTCGTAGCCCTTGAGAATACTTGTCGCCATCACCGGAGCCAGCGGTTCGCTCTACGCCCAGCGCCTGCTCGACAACCTCGACGCCGGGCAGCACGAGCTTCACGTTGTGCTCAGCCGTTACGCTCCGGCGGTGATCGCCGAGGAACTGCCCGGCGGCTTGCACCTGCCAGCCGGGGCCGTCTCGCATAATCTCAAGAGCATGAACGCCCCGTTCGCCAGCGGCTCCAACGCCCCTGATGCGATGGTCATCCTCCCTTGCAGCATGGGCACTCTGGGCCGGATCGCCCACGGCTACAGCGACGACCTTCTCCTGCGCGCCGCCGACGTCGTGTTGAAGGAACACAAGAAGCTCATTCTGGTTCCGCGTGAGACACCGCTCAACCTGATCCACGTGAAGAACTTTGAACTCCTCATCCAGGCTGGCGCGACGATTCTCCCGGCCAACCCGTCCTTCTACACCCGCCCCGTTCACGGTGAGGAACGACTTGTCGGAGGGGCACTTGTATATTGCCGGCTGCTTGGACGTGTAAGGCCACAGGGGGCGTTTGACCATGTCATAATTGATGTCCCAGTTCCCCTGGTTGCCCGGGTCGAAGTCCATGTGCGTGAGGGTCCAGGCGTACTGGTCGAGCACCTGCCAGTTCACGTAGGGGTCCCCTGGATCATCGCTGGCATAGACCAACACGTCCCGATTGTCATCGGCGTACATGCGCCAGGCCAAAGCCAGTTGGCGATGGTTGTTCAAGCACTGAATGGCCTGTGCCTTCATCCTGGCCAGGATCAGCGCCGGGAGCAGCAGGGCCGCCAGGATCGCGATGATGGCGATGACTACGAGCAGCTCGATCAGCGTAAAGGCCCCTGCACGGGTCCGGGTCCGCAGATGCCTCTGGTTAGCCAAGATCATTTTCTAACGGCGTTTTGCTTATGATGCACCAGGGAAGGAGCCGCGGCAATTAGGCACGATTCGCTGGCTCTCTGTGTTTCCCAGGGCACCCGAACAACCCGTCGCGCTTAATGATCTCGGCGATCACCAGCGGCACCTGTTGTTCCCACGTCGCATCCCCGGATTGAATGCTCGCCAGCACATCGCGGGCCCGGATGGGCAGCAGGTTGGGGTTGAAGTTGCGAATCCCCTGAATGAAGCGGTTCTCAAGCGCGTGCGCGTAGAGGTGCTTCAAATGGGGCGGCACCGGGAAGTTCTCCACCGTCAATTTGAGACCGGTGTCCAGGTCGATATGCGGATAGACATACAGCCGGCCTGGGTTCCTGAAAAGCTGGCCCAGGCCCCCCAGCAGCCCGCCCTCGCTCTCGTTATAGAAGCTCTCATCGAAAATCTCCACCAGTTTGGCGGCGCCCAGCGCCAGGCCGAGCGGTCGCTGGGTATAGCGCGACAGATAGGCCGCCAGGCGGTGGAAACGGCGGAAATTTGAGATCAGCACCGTCTTACCCAGCGCGCTAAGCATATCCGCCCGGTAAAGGAAGTCTTGCTCATCAATAGCCCCACCCGTCGCCAGATGGCGCAGCGTCATTTCCATCAGCACTACCGGCGTTTCGCCTGCCAAGCTGGGCTCCTGCACGAATTGCTCAAGTGCGCGCTCGAGCACGTCCAGCGTGGCTTTGGTGACCGGGTGAAAGCTTCCGCGTTGGACCAGTACCGGCTTTTCATGCAACACTTCGGCCCATTGCACGGGTTCGCCCCGGGCCGTGAACATCGCCGCCTCCGTCAGACCCTGCATCACCAGTTGCAGGGCCATCAGCCGGTCATCCACCCCCGCAAAGGCCGGGCCCGCAAACCGGATCATGTCCACCTCTACCCGTTCCCACGTCAGATCGTCCAGCAGGGCCAGAATTAGCGCCTCCGGCGTCCGGTAGGCATAAAACGCTCCATGAATCAGGTTCACCCCGATGACGCCCAGGGCCTCCTGCTGGCGAATGCTCTCCCGATCGAGCATCCGCACGTGAATGATGATCTCCGACGGGTCGGAACCCGACTCGGCCTGGAAACGAATCCCCAGCCAGCCCTGCCCACCCTCACGACGCGTGGCCACCGTATCGGCGAAAACGAAGAAGGCCGTCTGGCCGCCGCGGGTCTTATCCAACCGTTCCAGCAGCAGATCATACTCATAGTCCAGCATCGAGCGCAGACGCTGCCGGCTGACATAATAGTCGGTCGGCCCATAAATCGCGTCGCTGACTGCCATGTCGTAGGCGGAGATCGTTTTCGCGACCGTGCGGGCAGCCCCCCCGGCACGGAAAAACCAGCGGACCACCTCCTGCCCGGCCCCGATTTCCGCGAACGTGCCGTATCGGTTAGCGTCCAGGTTGATCTGCCGCGCCTTCTGACTGATTTCCAGTTTCTCGTTGGCCATAACCTCCGGCTACTATCCACTCCCGGAACTGGATTGCAAAGCGCAAGTTGGGCTGGGACTGCGGAGTCCATAATGAGCCGAAACCAGGGCCAAATCCCGCGGTCGTGCAGCGAGAAGGCCCCGCTCCAATGCGTGAGCCTCACGCAAAATGCGTGAAAATCTCACTCTGGCCCAAGATGCGGCGTGCGTATTCCTCAGCATTTCGTCGAATTGTCCCGCTGGCACCGTCATTGCTAAGTGAATAGTCAATTCCGGTTGACAGCGTGGACGGCATCGCTAAAGTTCGCGGTCTGTTTGCCAAAACAAAACTGAAACCAGTATTATATATGAAGAACCAACGCAAAAAGATCGGGGCTTTCACTCTCATCGAGTTGTTAGTCGTTATTGCCATCATCGCCATTCTGGCCGCTTTGTTGCTGCCCGCGCTAGCTCGCGCCAAAGCCAAAGCGCAACGTGTCAGTTGCACCAACAACCTTAAACAGGTCGGGTTGGCGTTCCGTACCTGGGCGATTGACAATAGCGGCAATAATCCGATGAACGTGAGCTACGCGATGGGCGGAGACTCGGACGATGTCGGTGCCAGGGTTCTGTCCACCACTCAAAAGACTTCGGCTACGGCCGGGAGCAGGGGCGTCTCGATGATGTTCCTGGTCATGTCCAACGAACTGAGCACGCCGAAGATCCTTTACTGCCCGGCGGAGTATGAAAGCTCAGTGCGCCAGGCGTCCACCAGCTTCGCGGGGAACAACGTGAACACGGCCAACGCGATCCCGTACACCAACGACCTGAACGTCAGTTACTTTATCGGGGTTGACGCCCAGGAAACCTTCCCGCAGATGTTCCTCACGGGTGACCACAACCTGGGTGGGAATGCCAATCCGCCGACCACGGCGTATTTGGCGGCTCCGAGCACTGGGACGCCGTTCATTTGGATGGGCACAAATTTCTCGTCCACTACTACGGGCCCCGCCTTCATGGACAATCAGCACTCGAAGCAGGGTAACATCGGTCTGGCCGACGGCAGCGTGCAGGGCTGGACCCGTTCGAGGCTGCAAGACGGGCTGCGGGGTTCGGGTGACACGGGCCGCACGCCCGGCGTCTTCGTCCAGGCTACTGGCGCCAGTGCCGGCGCGGGCTGCAACCGCATCCAGCTCCCGTAACCCGGGTAACCTAGTTTAAACAGCGAAGAGGCACTCGTAAGGGTGCCTCTTTTCTTTTGGTGAGTGAAACGTGATGCGTGATGCGTGATGCGTGATGGGTAATGCGTAATCCGAGCTACTGGTGGCTTAGCGTTTCACGCATCACGGCCTTTCCATCGCCGCTGCTGTCAGTTCGATGATGGATCGAAGCGGAGTACGCGGGCGAAACCCGATGGTCTTCGCCAGTTTCGCCACTACCGGCTTGCGCCGGCGCATGTCGTCGAATCCCGGTTCGTAGGCCTGATTGTAGGGGACTGATTCAATGGCAGATTTCGATCCCAGAATCTCGATCACCCGGCGAGCCAGATCCACGATGCTGATCTCCTCCGTGCCGCCCACATTGAATACTTGCCCCCGTGCTGCCGCGCAGCGCTGCAGACGCACCAGCGCTTCGACCGTGTCCCGCACATAACAGAAGCAGCGTGTCTGCCGGCCATCGCCATAGACTCTGAGCGGCTGGCCCGTCCGGGCCGCCCCGATGAACCGCGGCAGCACCATCCCGTACCGCCCCGTTTGTCGCGGGCCGACCGTGTTGAAGAGACGCGCGATGACCACCGGCAGAGCCCTTTCCTTCGCATAGGCCAGCGCCAGAAACTCATCCATCAGCTTCGAGCAGGCATAACTCCATCGCGACTGGCGCGGCGGGCCGATCAGCAAGTCGTCTTCCTCGCCAAATGCCTGCTTTTGGCTCTTGCCATAAACCTCGGAGGTGGAGGTCAGCAGCACGGGCACGCCAAGTCCCGCCGCCGCCTCCAGCAATACCTCCGTCTCGTGCAAGTTCGCCTCCAGAACGTGAATGGGGGAACGCACGACCAACTCCACCCCCACCGCCGCCGCCAGATGGTAAATCGCTTCCGCCCCAGTGACCAGTTGCCCCAGCTCGGCACAGGCCGAAACCCGGGATTTGACCACCCGCAACCGCGGATGCCCACGCACTGCCCGGAGATTCTCCAATGTCCCGGTGGAAAGGTCATCAATGACGGCCACGGCTTTCCCATCGGCCAAGAGTCGCTCCACTAGGTGCGAGCCGATGAAGCCGGCACCACCGGTGACCAGGACGTGATGCTCGATGCGTGATGCGTGAACGCGGCCGCGTGATGCGTGATGCGGAGTGCGTGATGCGGAGTGCGTGCTCAACGTATTGGCGAGCTCAGGAGCAACCTGTTTAGCTCTTCACGATCCAGGGGCTGCAAGTCGTTCGGCTCGAGGTTTGCGCGATAGGCAACACTATCCTCGCGAAACGTAGCGGGGCGTTGGTCTGGGACCATGGTCAGGAGCAGACGTATGATCTGAGTTAGGAGGCGGATGCGGTGCTCGGCAACGGCTTGGCCCAGCACGTGGCGCCCCTGATAATGCCAACCACGGCTCTCACGTGCGGAGCCAAGGGCGTATTCATGGAAATGGGCGCGATCCCTCCCACCGCCACGAGCGTAGCCCTCCGAAATGTTCGCCCCGATGGAGCCCAAAGCCCGGTAGAGCTGGTCCGCAAGCTCCATCGTGCGTTTGTCTCGTATGAGTTTGGTGACATCATGCCAGCCCAGCTCCGCTACGAACAAGGCCAGCCGGTAGGCCTCCACCTTCCATAGCGGATCCCCAGTTATCTCTACCGGCACAGATCCCAGCCATTGTTCGTAGTTCATAGTTCAGTTCATTGCTCACGCATCACGCATCACCCATCACCCACCACCCATCATTCCAGCGCCTGCGCCACCGCCTCTGCCAGCTTTTGCCGATACTCCGGGTCGGCGATCCGCCGGGCTTCCTGCGGATTTGAGAGGTACCCGCCTTCGACCAGGATAGCCGGGCAGTGTTGCCCGCGCAGGACGCCCAGAAACCGGGCGCGCCGCACGCCCCGATCACACTTGCCGTTGACCTGTAACAGCGCCCGATGCACCAGCAAGGCAAATTGCAGATTCTGCGCATCGAATGCGTTATTCGGGAAGGCCAGGGCCGCATCGTCCCCAAACCCGCGAGTAACAGTCGAAGGCATCCCAGTGGGAGTGAGGCAATAAGTCTCGAGACCGGCCTGTTGCTCGTTGGGGGCCGCCGAGTTGAAATGCAGACTGACGAACACACCGGCTTTGTGCGCCTCCGCAAAGGCGATTCGGTTCGAGAGTGATAGATTGGTATCGTTCGTGCGCGTCAGGAACACCCGCCAACCGTTGGTGGTCAGCAGCCAGGCCAGCCGCTGCGCCCAGTCCAGCGTGAATTCCTTCTCATAACGGTGACCCAGGACGCTCTTGGTGCCCGAGTCCTCGCCGCCATGGCCTGGATCAATGACGACGGTCAGGTTGGTCCTCATGAACTGCACCGGCACCCCCAGGACCAGCGGTTGAAGGGTCTTCTTCAAATCGAGGGCGTGAACATAGGGCTGCCGGTCCACAAGCTGCGGTGCGAATGCCATTCGGACCTCCAATCCGTCCCAGTGTGCCACCTGGCTGCCGACGCGCAACATGAAGACGCCATTTGTCGTGCTCAACGCGTAGCTCGGCCCAGGGGCGGCCCCCAGCGGGCAGGGCGCTGTCAGGCCATTTGAGCGGCACCAGCGGCCCAAGGCAACCCAGGTCTCGGCTGGCGGATTGGTGGCGACCGCTGCCGCCGGCGGGGCCGGAACCGGCGCCGGGAGGGGCGGCACCGCCGGGAGAGCAGGCACAACGGGCATTTCGGGCGCAGCCGCCCGATCGGCGTTCTCCCAATCCCGCGCTCGCTCTGCCTTCCCGTGCGGGCCAGTCGCGCAGCCTGCCAGCACCAGAACCAGCAGGGTTGGGAAAATGAGTCCCTTCCCGAAGCGTGCGGCGATGCCGAACGGACCGACAAGGGCTCTTCGCGGATCTAACACGCCGGTATTGTGCGCATGTGGGCCTCCGATTCAAGCTGTTTCCCGCCCCGTGCAGCAACGGGAAACCCGCTTGCCCAACCCGCGGCCCACGGCCATATTCTGCCCGGCCATAACTCAACTATTCGTCGCCTTTGAGAATACTTGTCGCCATCACCGGAGCCAGCGGCTCGCTGTACGCCCAGCGGCTCCTGGACAACCTCGACTCCCGCCAGCACGAGGTCCACGTCGTGCTGAGCCGTTACGCCTCGGCGGTGATCGCCGAGGAACTTCCGGGCGGCCTGCGCCTCCCAGCCGGCGCCAAATCGCATAATGTAAGGAGCATGAACGCCCCTTTCGCCAGCGGCTCCAACGCTCCCGACGCGATGGTGATTATCCCATGCACCATGGGCACGCTAGGCCGGATCGCACACGGCTACAGCGAGGATGTCCTCCTGCGCGCTGCCGACGTGGCGCTAAAGGAGAAGCGGAAGCTCATCCTTGTCCCCCGCGAGACTCCGCTCAACCTGATCCACGTAAAGAACTTCGAGCTCCTTCTCCAGGCGGGGGCGACGATTCTGCCGGCCAACCCGTCGTTCTACACCCATCCCCGGAACGTGGAGCAGGTCGTGGATACGGTTGTGGCCAGGGTGCTGGATCATCTGGGGATACCAACTGAATTAGCTCCGCGGTGGAGGGAGGAAAAGGAATGAACAAACGGAAACATCCAACATCCAACATCCAACATCCAACATCCAAAACCCAGGAGCCTACGCTCGTTTTCGTTCTGGGCGAGGCCGATGAGTTGATCCGCATTTTCTTTTCGAGCATCCAGACCGCAAAGCGAAATGCGCTGGCCGACAAACGCCCCGGCTCCAAGCCCCTTGGCAGTTCGCCCAGCCCAGCCGGCTAACCATTGGATGTTGGATGTTCGATGTTGGATGTTGGATGTTCAATGTTCTCCACACTTCATAAGTGGCTCTCTTTCGTGCGGTTCCCCCACACCGCCTTCGCTCTCCCCTTCGCGCTTGCCGCGATGGTGGTGGCCGCGCGCGGAAACCGTGGCTGGCCCGGCTGGCGCACGTTCGGCCTCATCCTCGCCGCGATGGTTTGCGCCCGCACCTGCGCGATGGCCTTCAATCGCATCGTGGACCGCAAATTCGACGCCCTGAACCCCCGGACTGCCGGGCGCCACTTGCCCACCGGCCAGATCAGCCTGCCGAGCGCTGTGACGCTTTGTGCGCTCGCGGGCGCAGGCTTGGTCGGCGCCAGTTTCCTGTTGAATCCGCTCTGCTTCCGCCTCTCGCCGGTGGCGCTAGGGGTCATTTGCTTCTATTCGTTGACCAAGCGTTTCACGGATTACACGCACGCCTTCCTTGGACTATCGCTGGCACTGGCCCCAGTAGGGGCGTGGCTGGCCGTGAAGGGGACGGATGTGTCCTTCCTGGAGGTCTGCCAGATGATCGTCCTGGCAGCGGTCGTGGTGCTCTGGCTGACAGGGTTCGACATCATCTACGCCCTCCAGGACTACGAGTTCGACCGCGCGCACGGGCTGCACTCCCTGGTCGTAGCCTGGGGACCGAAGAACGCCCTGCAGGCTGCTTTCCTGGCGCACATGCTAATGTGCGGGCTCCTGCTTGTCTTTGGGCTCCTGTGTAAGTTTCGTATCGCCTACGTTGTTGGCTGGCTGATGATCGTCGGCTGCCTGGTTCTGGAACATTGGATTGCCCGCCGCCGCAGTCTAAACTGGATTAACGTCGCCTTCTTCCGCCTCAACGCCGTCGTCAGCGCTGTCTTTCTCATTGTGACCGTTGCCGAGGTCGTCTTGGGGGGCGGTTTCCGGCTGCGTTGAGTTGCTTTTGCCGACCCATCCCGCACGAAACGTGGGTCGGCCGGAGCGCCGGCATGTTGCCGGCTTATGCGGCTCGAATGGTCTAAGCCGGCAACATGCCGGCGCTCCAGCCAAGCTGCGCCGAAACTCAGTTTGCCAAACTGGCCCATTCTGCTAATCGTAGATTGTGCAGTTCTTCGTCCAGCACAGCGAACTCCGTGACCTCTATGACAAGGTCGCCGCCGGCCAGCGAATTTCCGAGGCCGACGCGCTCCGCCTCTTCGAGAGCAAGGACCTCAACACCGTTGGCGCCATCGCCGACCTCGCTTGCCAGCGCAAAGCCGGCCGTCGCGCCAGCTACATCATCAACCGCTACATCAACTACTCGAATTACTGCATCCTGAGCTGCCAGTTCTGTTCCTTTGCCCGCAAGAAGCGCGACGCCGACGGCTTCCAGCTCACCGTCGAGGAAATCGTCGCCAAGGCCCGTGAGGCCTTACGCCTGGGCATCACGGAATTGCATATTGTTGGCGGGCTGCATCCCTCCCTGCCCTTCAGTTTCTACACCGACATGCTCAAGGCGCTGCGCGCGCTGGATGCGCGGCTACAATTGAAAGCCTTCACGGCGATCGAGGTCTTGCACCTGGCCTGGCTGGCGAAGAAGTCTGTCGCCGAGACTCTGTGCGCACTGAAAGAAGCCGGCCTTGAGTCTCTCACCGGCGGCGGCGCGGAGATCTTCCGCCAGGAAGTCCGCTCAGCTATCGCCCGGGGCAAAGAGTCCGCCGAAGAATACCTCGACGTCCATCGCACCTGGCACCGCCTGGGCGGCCGCAGCACGTGCACCATGCTTTACGGCCATGTCGAGACACTGGCCGACCGGGTGGATCATCTGCGCCAACTGCGCGCCTTGCAGGATGAAACGCACGGCTTCGTCGGCTTTGTCCCCCTACCCTATCACCCGGAGAACAATGACATCCCGGTTCACCATCCGCCCACGGGCTTCGACGCCTTGCGCACCATCGCTGTCAGCCGGATCTATCTCGACAACTTCGACCACATCACCGCCTATTGGGTCGGTATGGGCCTGAAGCTGGCGCAAGTCGCCCTCAGCTACGGGGCGGACGACCTGCATGGCACCATCATTGAGGAACACATCTTCCACATGGCCGGCGCCCAATCGCCCCAACTGCAAACCGAGGCCGAGATGATCAAAGCTATCCGTGAGGCCGGCTGCACCCCCGTCCAGCGCAACACCTTCTACGAGCCGATCAAAGTGTGGGACGGTCCCCCGCCGGGGCCGACCGCTCCCCCCGACCAACGCTCCAGAGTGCTCGAGGATAACCTCGCCACGGCTTAAGCCGGCCAGAATCCGCTTGGTAAGCTCCCTCGCCTGAGCTAACTTCTGCCAAGGCTGGGGAACTGAAGGACCTGCGCCAGCCACGGTCGTCAGGCCGTCTGCTCCCCCAGCCATAAACGTAGTGCTTTACAACCTATGAGAATTCTAGATGTCCCCCAGTCGGGAAAAAGAGGCCAATCAGTCGCGTTCCAGTCCCGCTTTGGGCTCTGCTTAAGGGGCTATGTCGTCCCCAAAAACAATCGCACCCCCGCCTGCGACCACATGCGCCGAGTGTTCGGCGGGAACTCCCGGATGTGGAGTGCCGCGCTGACCGAAGCCCAGCGCAACCGCTGGTGCGCGGCGGGGGGCAAAGTGATGAGCCACCCGCGGCTGGGTCAGAAGGGCCCGCTGACCGGCCAGCAATTCTGGCAGGCGATCAACAGCGTGCGCGGCTGCGTGGGCCTGCCGGCCACCTACGACCCTCCCGCCCCCGTGATATTCGGCGCCAGCCAGGCGGGGCCATTGATCATCGAGAACACCGCCGATGGCGTGCGGCTCTACCTGGCGGTCTCGGGTGAGCTGGAAACGGACATCATGGTATTCGGCCAGGAGCCCTGCTCCGCTGGCCGGCGCAAGCGCCGCAACGTCGCCTACCTTGGACTCTTGCCACCTCCAATCGCCAGGCGGAGCGAGATCACGTCCCTCTACAAAGCGAAGTATGGCGAGCCGAGGGCGGGTAGTAAGGTCTTCATCGTGACGTGCCAGACCAAAGACGGTTGGAAGGACTCTGACCGGGAGGCCAGCGAGGTCGTCCCCGACCCGCCAATAGCCCTTCAGGCAATCTCCGACACAGTATCCAGCCAGAATCGCTATATGCACAAGGGAGGTACCAGGGATGTAACAGGGATTGCTGCAACACCCTGTCTAGAGTGTCCCGAGAGTCCCAATACGCCAGAGATAGGCGGCATAGCCGCCAAATCGGATTCTGAGGGGGCAAGGGAGCCCGGGAACGAGGGAGATTCGCCGGGTTGACGGGCCAATCGAGGCTCAAAACCGCCAGGTTAGCTCCAGCATAGGCCGGAGCCGCAAGGGGTGTTTGCGCCGCACGAACGGTTTTGGGGGCAAGGCTACACAACGGAGGCCCCGGGCAGACACCCTGCAACCCTCAACTCTCAGCCCTCAACCCTCAGCCACTGCGGTACAGGAGAGGCTGCTGCGCGAGCTCGCCCGCAAAGGCGATGTCTTCCACGACGTGGTAATGATGGCCCTGCGGCGGAAGGAGCGGCCGACGGCGCAGAGGTTGGACCGGCCCGCCGCCAGCATCGCCAGGCAGAAGGCGTTTCTCGATGCAGCGCCACAACCACCAGGGGAGGAATAGTGAAGAAACCGCTTTCTGACCCCTGACTGGCAATGCCGCGATAGGGCACAGGAGGAGGCGTGAGTGTCGAAAGTGAGAGCTGACACCGGAACGAATTACAGATATAGTGCGCTTTGTTCTTTTGGGGCGTGAAAGTGAACGACCAACGACTCAGAATAAAACGGGCACTCGAGGCTCTGGTGGAGGCACAACGTCACCGGGAGTTCCAGCGCATCGCCGTTCACCTTGCCAAGAAATTATGGCCGGAGATGCAAGCAACTGAGGAACAAAACGATGGAGGTGAGGATGCCACTTCCTTCGTTGCCGGGGCAGATGGCCTGAGGCGAAGCGTTGCGGCCTCGCTTACGGGCAAACTGTCGAAGATCAAGTCGGATGCGGGCCGGATACGAGCTCGTGGAGTGAAATTAGACGCATTGGTTTTCATCACACCAGTGCCGATTGACAATTTGACTGCGGCGGATTGGGACGAAGCCATTAGGAAGGAATTCGGGCACGGCCTCCAGATCATTCCGCAGGCCGAAGTTATCACGCTGTTGGAACAACCGGAAAACCGATGGTTGTGCGCAGAGTATTTGGGCGTAGAAATGGAGGCCAACCGCCCGGTCGATGAGCTTGTGGCCAAAGCCAGGCGCATCTCGGGGGAGATATTGAGCGGCTGGAAAGCGGGATACGGTTACGAGGAAGCCAAAACAATAGAACTTACGCTTGTTCAACTCGCCGCCGAGGGAGCACGCAAATCCTCGGAAGGTCAACGCATCACCATCAGGGAAATATGTCGGCTTATCGCGGACCGACGCCGCGGCACTCTGTTTGGTGAACCAGGCGCCGGCAAGACCTTTACCTTAATTCAACTGGCGGATGCGCTGTTGCGCGACAGTTCTGCCCCAATCCCGTTACTCATCCCCCTCTCCGCGTGGGCGAGCTCTGGTAAGGCCTTGTTTGCGTTTATCGAGACTCAATTCGGGAGGAACGATTTGAAGGCCGATGACATAGGCAAACTGTGTTCATCTGGCAAAGTGGTCCTGCTACTGAATGGCTGGAACGAAGTTTCGGATGCGGCCGTGGGACGGACTTCAGGAGAATTGAAGGTTCTTGCACTCAACAACCCCGCGCTTCCGATGGTCATCTCGACGAGGAGCAGCAAGATCTCTCCGCCTCTCTTACAACAATGCGACATCTACGTCGCAGCGCTGTCCCACGAGCAGAAATCGCTAATCGTTGAGAAGTCTGGCCTCAGTAATATAGCGGCGTTTTTGACGGAACTCGGAACCAACGACGCACTCGCTAGCATCACGGACACCCCCCTTTTTCTCGGTATTACCCTTTCGATAGCCCGTTCTGGGGACCCTCTCCCGCGAACGCGGCATGGCGTTCTGAAGCGCTTCGTCGAGCATATTGAAGAGAATTCTGAGCACTCCGGCGCTCTAAAGGAACCGCCGTGCAAGTCGTTCCACCGGCGGTATCTTGAGAAGCTGGCCGTCAAAATGACACAGCTCGGCAGCACGACGCTGGCATTCGACGAGGCAACCAGGGTCGTTGCCGAGTGCAGTCAGATACTTCGCGCCGAAGGACACTTCGAAGCTGTGTCGAATTCAGCCGATATTCTGGACTGCTTGGTGCGGCACCACGTTTTGGTTTTGCCTCCGGGATTTGGTTCGTCATACCGCTTCATTCATCAGCAGTTTCAAGAATGGTTTGCAGGCGAGTCTCTGCGGCGCCGGGTAGCAGAGCTGGCGAATGATGACAACGCGGAGAGTGCATTTTCATTTCAGCGGGACGTTTTAAACCACATCCACTGGCAGGAACCCCTGTATTTCTTGATGGAGGAGTTGGCGGGTGGAGTTGAGGCTGAAGTTTTGTTAGCCGCACGAGTGATACGTTTGTCGATGGCGGTGAGCCTTTCGCTTGCGTCGGAGCTCGCCGGCGCCGCCGGAGGAATCGTGTGGCCTTATGTCCGGGACGACTTAGGCCGCGCGTTGCGCAGGTGGTATCAGCAAAGGAGCAGAGACCAGCGCCACTGTGCGCTGACCGCCATGCTCGCAACTGGAGCCGCAGATTTCCAAGACATTCTTTGGCCGCTCATCGAATCGGACGACCGAAACGTTAGGCTTTTCACTCATCGCATGAGGCGTGCATTTCCATTCTCGTGCTTGGGGCCTGATTGGCGTTGCAGGTTTTCAAAATGGAACCCCGAGCGTAAGGCAGAATTCATCCATGAATTCCATTGGGGGGCACGCAGAGAACACATCGCCCTGGCTTCCGAATTGGCCGTCAGCGATGAAGACGCCGTCGTGAAGATAGCTTGTTTTGAATTACTGCTCGATGCAGGAGCATTTGAAACGATTGTGGGTCTGACCGAGAATTGGCGCTTTAGCGACTGGCCTAAAGGATTTGTGGAACGTCTTCTGACACAAATGGCACAGCGTTTTGTGGCGCCGATTCTCGCTGAGGCGAAGTCTGCCGTTCCCAGCATCGAGTCGTTCGGTGCACGACGGGCCGTCATCCTGATGCTGCGACGCGTGAACGATCCTGATTGGCCCCGTTTGGTCAAGGGCGAAATGGAGCGAATGCTGAACGACTCGCAGTTAGATTTTCGGCCAACAAATGAATATTGGAATCCTGGGTCACCCGCTCCGAAGCCGAATGCTACCCCTTTCCTCGGGGAGTATGTGTCGGCGATGGATGAAATAGAGCCTGGTTGGGCCGCAGCATTCGTCGCGGAATTGCTTGCGCAAGGGAAATTCTGGTGGGAACCGTTTACCGATTTTATCCGCAAAATGAAGGACGGCGATGCGCAACACGTGGGCGCAGCGGCTCTTGATGGAAACCTCGATGTAAATACCCTGCGACAACGAGCAGTGCGCCTGGCTGAGGGGGGAAGTCTCAACACCGCAAGGCTTTTGCTCACGGCCTATCTGGATCATGAGGTTAATGCCAATGGTTCACGGAATGAACCGGGCCTCGACCGGGGCGACGCACTCCGGGAGGGAGTAAAGGCGCTGCCAATCAACACCTTGGTGGATGCTGTCTTGGCGGAAGCAAGCGGCGCCCGCGGGTTTGAATCCGCTCGACGGCTTACAGAGCTCATTTCGCAAGCTCCGGTCATACAGGCGTCACAGGACCGAAAAGACGCGCTACGCTCCCTTGTGTTTGATACGGAGCGGTCGAAGCCAATGGACTTTGCGGACCAAGGTTGGTTTCGGGCTGAGCTCGTGGACATCCTCGGGCAAGTCGGCATTCCAGAGGACGTACTGATAATCGAGAAGTGGATTGCCGATGACATTCGGCGGTTGGATGATGAATCAGCCAGGTGGCGGTCAGGATTTCAAGCATGGGAAGCCGGAGGGCGAAAAGGACGCCCTCCGGTGCGGGTGCTCTCCTGTGCTTTCTGGAACAACTACCAGCGGGCACTTGTTCAACTTGGAGGGCAAGGAGCGGCTAACGTTTTTGTCCGACAGCTCAAGACGCCGATGCTTTTGCATTTCGCGTCGGCTGGCCTGTATCTCCTCACTTGCGAGCGCGCCGCAAATTCAGAACCACGATTTGGCGAGCGGCCTGACTATGTGGGCGTCGACGCACGCCGGCAGGAACAGGAGCGAGGGGATAATCGGAACCAGACCACAAAGAGTTACGCCGATGCTATTCTCGGTGCCATTGAACATTTTCGCCCCGAGTTTCAAAAGGAGAGGGGTAACTTCCCCCGGCATGAGATCCTTGGTGCCCTATCTTGCCTATCTGCGTTGAATGACCTACGGGCGCTCCCGTTCCTCGAATTCTTTGCTTCGGACAAGTATTCCGCATGGGCTGTGACCAACGCATTACATACGCTCATTTTGCAGGGAGCAGTTCTGTCGGGCGACACCGTAGCGGCAATGCTTGAGCCGATAATCGTGGAAAATGAAAAACCGCAGTGGGGTTCAAACAATGACAACTGGTATATGGTCGTGCGGGCCTTGGCGGTGCTCCTTTTCAGCGACCAGCCAAGCCTTGGCATCGCGAGGATACGGAAGTTGCCTGAGTATCGCCTGAGGAATTATTACGTCCGCGATTTGCTCGTTCTGCTTGGTTCATGCCGGGTTCCGGAGGCGGTGGACTTGGTAGTGGAACTTGCCCTCAACCCCGCTGTCAACGCGCATTACCTTTACGAAGTAGGGACCGTCTTGTCCACCAGCCCAAATCCAGGTGCCGAGCGGGGGCTTATTACGCTTTTCGAGAAATATTGCTCTGGCGAGCTGGACTCACGCGATGCGCATAGTCATTTGCCGCGAGCCTTCGCGCGCGCGGCCAAAAAGGGAGGCCGACTATGGGACGAAATCAGGCAACGATGTGGAAGACCACAGTCGCCGCGGGAGCGGCAGGTGCTCCTCTGCATTCTGAACGAAATCGAATCAGTTGAAGCCGCGATTTGCGTTTGCGAACTAATACACGATGAGTTTCCGGTGAATTATCCTGCCGAGCATTTAGTTGAAGAGGCAGCCACTCAAAAAGTTCCCGCAGGCGGGAGCTCGTATTACATAGAGCCACGTGACGCATCGGACCTGAAAAAGCGGCTCATAAACATTGCACACTCGGACGTAAAGAGGCGCGCCAGCGCGCTTCATTTACTTGCTGTAGTTGAACGATGCCGGCTCGAACACGGTTGGCCCCTCACTGAAGCGCGGCACCCGGATATCGCGCTCCTCCAGAAATTGACCAGTCCGTGGGAGTTGATTTAACTCAGCTGCCGAGCAGCTAGACGGGGTCAAACCGTAGATAGGACTTCGACCAGACGTGACTCGGAGTGACCAGCTGGCCTCATGCGCAGGCCGCCAATTCCTGCGTGAGCCGGCCTTCCGGGATTTCTCCGCCGCCTGTCGGATTCTGGCCGGACCAAAAGGGCGAGAAAGCACCATTGGAAGAAGTTGAGGGTTGAGGGTTGAGCGGTTGAGGGGGCTGGGGTTGGATACGTTGGCCCACAACGCTCGACCAATGGACCACGGCCCTCCATGCCGGGAAACCTGATTTGACCTCGCCGCTCGAGCACCAGTAAAGACAACACCAGCCAGCGTGCGGTGCCCCCGCGGTCTCGCGAGTTCTGGGTCTGGGCAGGCGGGACGCCTGCCCTACTCTGAGCTTCATGGGGAGGGTTCCTGGGTGGCACTCGGCGGCAAGGTTTGACGGCATTGCAGTCTCAGCGGTAAGGTTCGCGCATGAGATTCAGTGTCGTCTGCCAGAGGGTCGAGGACGCCGTTGCGTGTGGCGTCCGGCAGGTTGCCCCTTAGCCGCTATGCAACCAGAAAGCAGTCCCAAACTCCGCATGGCCGCGCTCGAAACGGCGGAGGAAGCCGCCCACCGCGCCGAGCGCGAGCAGCGCGTCGTTGACTTGCAGCGGGAGAGCAAACTCGACCACTCGCTCGCCCCCTTTCGCGTCGGGTCGGTTGGCTACCTCAACACCGTCCCGCTGACCCGCGGGCTGGAGGAGGAAGTAATCTATGCCACACCGGCCCGGCTGGCGGCGATGCTCCAGCGCGATGAGCTGGATGCCGGGCTGGTCAGCGTGGTCGAAGTCCTTTTCAACGACCGGTACGACATCCTGGACGGCATTGCCATCGCCTCGCTGGGCGAGGTCAAGAGCGTTCTCTTGGCGCATCGCAAACCGCTGAGCGAGGTAACCGAGGTTTACTGCGATGCCGCCTCGCTCACCAGCGTTCAGTTGCTGCGGGTGCTGCTTGCCGAGCGTGGGCTCAAGCCGGCGTTTAAATCACTCGCAAGTTATGACTTCGCGGTTCTCCCGGACTACGCCATGCTCATCGGCGATCCGGCGCTGGATTTGGCCATCGGCCCGCACGAGCACGAGATCTGGGACCTCGGCGCGGCCTGGTATGAGCTGACGAACCTGCCGTTCGTGTATGCCGTCTGGGCTTTGCGGCGCGGCGTCGAGAATGCCGCCTTGCGGCGCCAGCTCCGCGAGGCGCGCGACTTCGGGCTCGACACGCTGGATTCCATCATCCGCGCTCGCACTGAGTACACGTACGACTTCCGCAACGACTACTTGAGCTGGCACATTCACTACCACTTAGGCGCCGATGAGAAGCGCGGCCTGGCGAAGTTCATCGAACTCCTCCGCCGCCACGGCTGCGGCCCCATCTTCGAGCCCCGCTTCGTGGTGTAGATTAGATGACCTCGGCTGCCGCCCCGTAACGTGTCCGCTTCACGCATCACGCATCACTCATCACGTTTCACCCCTCGACTTCCCCCAGAGGAAATGCGAACCTGTGGCTGTGGTATCGGAAAGATATGAAAGGCTGTGCGGACTCCTCCGCTCCTACGGCTCCTGCCTCGTTGCCTACTCGGGCGGCGTGGATTCGGTCTTTCTTGCCTATGTAGCGCACGAAGTGTTGCGGGATAAGGCCCTGGCTGCGATTGCCGATTCACCCAGCCTCCCCCGCCGCGAATTGGAGCAGGCCCTGGCCCTGGCCCGCCGGTTCCAGTTCCCGGTGCGCATCCTCCGCACCCGCGAATTTGAGAACGCCAGCTACCTGGCCAACCCGGACAACCGCTGCTACTTCTGCAAACACGAACTCTTCACCGAGCTGGCCCCGCTGGCCAAGGCCGAAGGCCTGGCCGTCATCGCCTACGGCGAAAACGCCAGCGACGTTGGCGACTACCGCCCCGGTTCCCAGGCCGCCGCACAGTTCCAGGTGCGGGCTCCGCTGAAGGAGGCTGGGCTGACCAAGGCCGATATCCGCGCGCTCTCCGCCCAACTCGGCCTGCCCACCGCCGACAAACCCCAGATGGCCTGCCTTAGCTCGCGGGTGCCCTATGGCGAAGCCGTTACCCCGGAAAAGCTCAGCATGATTGAGGAAGCCGAGAACGTCCTGCGCGACCTCGGCTTCTACGATGTTCGCGTCCGCCACCATGAATTGCGGAGTGCGGAATGCGGAATGCGGAGTGGATCACCTACGGCTACCAGCATCAACTCCGCACTCCGCACTCCGCACTCCGCACTGGTTCTCCACTTGGCCCGCATCGAGGTCGGCCCTGCCGAGATGCGGAAGCTGCTGGACAATGGGACTTCGAGCAACGTGGCCGAAGCCCTTAAGAAGCTCGGTTATGCCCACGTCACCCTCGACCTTCAGGGCTACCGCCGTGGTAGCGCCAACGAGGTGCTGCAGCCCCGAGACTCGCGCGCCAAGTGACCTTGTGATTAGAGGTGCTGATGCTGCGTGAGGCGGAACCCGTAGGCCTGCCCTAGCCATTACCCTCTCTTGGGAGTAGGGAGAGCCCGGCTATGGTACCAGGGTAGTACCAGAGTGGTGCCAGGGCAGTGCCGGGGCGGTCTAGGGGTCCCGGCGGCTCCTCTCAATATTGCGAATGCTTATGCTGCGCGCGGTCCCCCTCCGCAATCCTCTCGCGAAATTGCCGCTTGGAATGGCACAACTTTTGGCTAGATTGGTTGTTAGAGAGTAGAACAGTCTCGGTCTATGCCGCAATTTTCTTACAAGGCCCGACGCCGAACCGGTGAGGTGGTTGAGGGCATGCTTGAGGTCGCCGATCGTTCGGCGGCCCTGGTCCAGATTGAGCGCCTGGGACTCTTCCCGGTCGCGGTGGACGCGGCCAAAGGCGGGGCGGTCGCAGCCTCCGTCGAGCGGACGACTGGACGGAGAACGGACTGGCGCGCGTTGCTGCCGCCTACGCTGCGGGCGGCGATGGCCCAGAAGCGCAAACCGAAACTCCAGGAGCTGGCCACCTTCACGCAGCAGTTGGCCAACCTGCTGAGTTCGGGGATGCCCCTGACGGTGGCGCTCAACAGCATGACGCACCTGGAGTCGAAGGGCATATCGGCTGATGTCAGCCGGGACCTGAAGCAGGACGTGATGGAGGGACGGAGCCTGTCGGATTCGATGGCCAAGCAGCCGAGGATCTTTTCCGATTTGTATGTGAACATGGTGCGGGCGGGCGAATCGAGCGGGGCGTTGGTGGAAGTGCTGCGGCGCATGGCAGACCACTTCGAGCGGTTTGCCCAGGTGCAGTCCAAGTTCACCTCCGCGCTGGTGTATCCGGCCTTCGTCGCCGTGGTGGGCGTCGCCATTATGTTCTTCTTTATGACTTACATGCTGCCCAAGTTCATGTCCATCTTCCAGGGCATGAACGTGCCGCTGCCGATGATCACGCAAATGCTCGTCAGCGTGAGCCATATCTTCGCGGGCTACTGGTGGCTGATGCTAGCGGTGGTGATCGCCGCCGTGATCCTCTTCAAGCGGTTCCAGGCGACCGACCAGGGCCGGCACAAGATTGATCATTGGCGTATGAATGCGCCGGTGTTTGGCAAGGTAGTAAAGCTGAATCTGTTCGGCCAATTCGCGCGCACCCTCTCGACCCTGCTCGAAAACGGGGTGCCGGTGCTGACGGCCCTCAAGATCACCGAGCAGATCATCCCCAACTGCATTGTGAAAGAGGCGATCGCTAAGACCCGCGAAGAGGTGACCGATGGCAAGACCATCGCCCAGCCGCTGGCGCGCAGCAAGATCTTCCCGCAGCTCATGGTGGACCTGGTGAAGATCGGCGAGGACACGGGTGACGTGCCGGGCGCGTTGAAGAACGTGGCCGACACCTACGAGAACGAGTTGAGCATTGCCTTGCGAGTCATGACCAACATGATCGAGCCGACACTGATCATTGTCATGGCGATCGGGGTGGGGTTCCTCCTGATGAGCGTGCTTTCCGCCATGTTCGCCATCACGGCCAATATCGCGCGGTGAGTGAATGAGTCCAAAGTCCAAAGTCCAAAGTCCGGAGGCGGCGGCACCTGTAGGGTGTTGCACCGACAGACCACAGACCACAGGCCACAGGCCACGGACTACGGACCACGGACCAGGGACCCCGCGACGCCATCACGTCCCACGCCTCACGCCTCACGTTTCACGTTTCACGCTCCACGCACCACGCCCCATCCCCTGCTCGCGGCTCAAGGGCGCCTTTACGCTCATCGAGATCATGATCGTCGTTGCCATCATGGGCATTGTCCTGACCATGAGCGTGCCGATCGTCTATAAGATGTGGCGCAAGGCCCCGCTGCGCCAGGCGGTCAAGGACATCGTCGAGGTCTGCAGCCATGCGCGCGCTCGGGCGATCATGCAGGACACCACCACCGAGGTGGTCATTCATCCCAAGGAGAACCGGCTGGAATTGGCCGGCGCCGGCAGCGCTCCATCCGCGGCTAGCACAGTGGGCGGGGCTGTGGCGCTGAGTGGTACGGCGGCGTCCGGTTCCGGCCTGTCGGCGCAGCTTTCCGACCAGGTCATCATCGAGATGCTGGATATCAACATGTCGCGCGTGGAGTTCAACGACTTCGACGAGGTGAGGATCCGCTTTTACCCAAACGGCATCTGCGACGAGATGAGGATGATTCTGTTCGACGGACGAGACCGGGTCGGGATAGAGTTGGAGATAACCACCAGTCTGGCAAACGTCGTGCCTGACCCTCTCAGGGAGTGGAGCAAGCGATGAACCGCCGCCTGCAACCTGACGAATGCCGCGTGCCGGCCGACATCACGCCCCACTCCCCACCCCCCGCGCCCCGCCGTGGTCGGTGTTCTCAAACGGCTTTCAGCCTGCTAGAGGTCATGATCGCCAGCGGCATCTTTTTCATGGCGGTCTTTGCCATTCTGGCGATGGTTTCCAGCGTGCTGCGCAACGCGCGTGGCCTGCGGCGGGTCGAATTGGATGCTGGCATGGTGGCGGCGCAAGTGTGCCGGACCAACAGGCTTTCCGATGGCACCGAGTCCGGCGACTTCGGCAATTTGTACCCGGATTACTCCTGGGAAACCGATACCTACCAAGTGCTGACCAACGGGCTCTATCAGGTGGACATCGTGGTGCGCCGCCGCGGCCTCCCCCAGCCGGTGGATAGCATGAGCATTTATGTCTTCTCCCCGGACTCAGCCACCCTCCCTGGCCGCCCGGCTTTCCGGTGATGAACACGCGCCGCGCCACCCCCCGCTCCGCCTTTACGCTGGTGGAGATCATGATCGCCATCGGCATCTTGTCGCTGGTTCTGGCCGCGATCTATTCGAGCTGGACCGCGATCTTGCGCGCGTCGAAGACGGGCCTCGAGGCCGCGGCTTCCGCCCAGCGGGCGCGCGTTACGATTCGCGTGCTGGAGGATTCGCTGAGCTCAGCCCAATCGTTCGCGGCCAATCTCCCGTATTATTACTTTGATGCCGAGAATGGGGATACCCCGGTGTTGAGTTTCGTCGCCCGGTTGTCCAAGTCCTTCCTGCGCAGCGGCAAGTTTGGCGACTTGGACGTGCGGCGTGTTACTTTCTCCGTCGAGGCTGCGCCGGATGGATCCCGGCAACTGGTTCTGCGGCAGAACCCGCTGGTCATGGACATGGATACCGATGAAAAGGAACACCCGATCGTGCTGGCGAAAAACGTAAAGGGGTTCGAGATGCAATTCTGGGACACGAACAAGAACCCACCCGACTGGGTGGACGAGTGGGAAGGACCCAAGACCAACCAACTGCCCAAGCTGGTCATGGTCACCTTGAAACTGGCGGACAATCCGTATTCGAGCCGGGTGACAGAGGAAATCACCCGCATCATCTGTTTGCCGGCCATGACCGTGCAACCGGCCTGGCAGGTGCCCCGGTTTATGGGCGGTCCCGGAGCTCCCGGTGCGCCCGGGACTCCGGGCATGCCGGGGGCTCCAGGTATGCCGGGCAACCCAGGCATGCCGGGGGCTCAGCCCCCCATCCTACCGCGATGAACGTCTCTCCCCGCCCATCTCGCGGTTGTGCCGCCTGGACCAGACAGCACGCACTGCTAGCCACACCCCGGGCGTCACGCCCAACGCTCCACGCCCCACGGGTCGGGAGATTCACTGCTTGCCACTCTCAACGCGGCATCGCCCTGGTAATCGTGATGATCTCGATCCTGGTCCTGAGCATGCTGGCAGCGGGGTTCGCCTATTCCATGAAGGTGGAGACCAAGCTGGCTCGCAACGCCAACAGTGAGGCCGAGCTGGAATGGCTGGGCAGGTCCGGGGTAGAATATGCCCGGTGGGTGCTCGCCAATTCACTGCTCAATCCCATGCAACCCTACGATTCGCTCGACCAGCCCTGGGCGACCGGTTCTGGCTGGCTCGGCCCCACCAACAGCCCAATCGCCGAAGTCGAGAACCCGTTCACGCTCGGACATGGCACGGTGAGTTGGAAGATCACCGACCTCGAGAGCAAGTTCAACATCAATGCCCCGGAGCCGGTTCTGCAACAGGTCCTGCCCCAAGCCCTCAACCTGATGGGCGTCTCTCCAGGCGAAGCCACTCCCATTGTCAACTCCATCCTGGATTGGATTGACCCTGACGACCAGACCCACCCCGAAGGGGCCGAGACGCAATATTATGAGGGTCTGAACCCTCCTTATGCGGCAAAAAACGGTCCGCTTGACGACATCTCGGAGCTCCTGCTGATCAAAGGCGTCACCCCGGAAATCTACTATGGCGGCCTCTTGACCAATTATCAGCCGAATTTCGTCAGCCGGCAGCGCAGTCCCTTCGGCCAATCCGCAAATGCGGCCCCGACGATCACAGCGGGCCTTACCAACCTCTTCACGCCACTTTCCGACGGCAAGGTCAACATCAACACCGCCTCGGCGGAAGTCCTCCAGGTGCTCCCGGGCGTTGACGCCCTGATCGCCGAAGCGATTGTAGAGGGCCGGTCGGGGGAAGATGACGGGAGCGGCCTGATGGGGCCCTACCGCACCCTTAACCAGGTGACCCGGGTGCCCAACATACCGCTCCCACTGGTTGGGCAGCTCGGGCAATTCTGCGACGTGCGCAGCAAGACATTCAAGGTGGACATCACGGCCACCGTCAACGGCTACAGCCGCTATTTCACTGCCATCCTAGGACGCAACAATCAGCGCGACGTCCAGATTCTGAGCTTCTATTGGTCTGATCCGATGGAGTCCAAACATTGAGGCGCAGACCGATCGGGTAGCAGGGTGGCCACGGAGGGCTGCCCTGCACCTGGATAGTCCTGAAGTCCCAAGCGCGCTCAGTGCCGGGCAACATCCAGGCAGATCATGCGGGTGAGGTCGCGGGCGATCAGCCTGCCCCCCGCGAGCGCCAACGGGGCCCACGAATCGTGGCCTTTCAATACCTGCGCCTGGGAGAGCAGGATGTACTTTCCCGGCTTCGCCTCGATGAGGCGCAAGAGGCCCGAGTCGTTCATGGCGAAAATGAGCCCATCGGCCAAGATAAAGGAACCCAGGCCGAATTGCTGGCCGGAACCGCTGGTCCAGGCTGGTTTACCGTCGAGTGTAAGGCAAACGAACTTGCCGTCCGCCCGCACGCCGTAGAGATGATTGTCGTAGAGGATCGGCGTATGCTGGGTGGCGCCGAAGACGCCCGGCTCCAGCTTGAAGACCGTTCGCGGAACGAGGCGCTCGCCATCCTTGTGAAGCTGGAGCATCAGGCTCCCGGCATTGTAACCCCCGGTCAGGAAGATCCGTCCGTCACCCAGAATCAGCGGGGAGGGCACGGTGGCGATGCTGATCTTCCAATCGGTCGTCTCCCACAGGATGGATCCGTCTTTGGCGGAGACGCCCACGACGCCGTTGTTGGCACAATAGATGTACATGCGCTGGCCATCGAACTCCATCGGCATGACCGAGGAATGGGTCATCTTCCAGCCATGAGGGTTGGGGGTTTGCCAGAGGGCCGCGCCGGTCTGGCCGTCGCACGCAAGCAGCAGCGCCGCTTTGCCGCCGGGGGCGAGGATGACCGCGCCCTGGTCAATCAGGGGGCACTCCCCGGCGTACCAGGGAGGCACGGTGGTCCCGTATTGGCGGACGAGGTCCAGACCCCAGCGCAATTCGCCGGTGGCCGGGTCCACGCAAACGACGTGGCACTTGGGGCCCATCGCCACGACGAGCTTGTCGTTAACTGCCGGGACGGTGCGGGACATGCCGTGGTTTCGCTTGACCGGGACCGGGTAAGCATAGCGCCAGATCTCGCGCCCATCGGCCAGCGAGAGGCAGCGGAGAGCGTCCTGCTTCTTGTCGCGGTCGTAGTCCATGAGATAGACGCGCCCGTTGAGGACAGCAGCCCCGGCGTAGCCTTCGCCCACGTCAATCGCCCACAACTCCCGGGGTTCCGAGGGTTGCCAGGCGCGCGCGAGGCTTACCAGTTCAGGGCTGATGGCGTCGCGGTTCGGCCCGCGAAACTGCGGCCACGCGCCGGGAAGAGTCGCTGGTTGGCCGTCAGATCGGATGAGCTTGCCGGCCAAGACGGGATTGGCACGACTGCCCGACTCGGCGCCCGGAGCCTGGTCCGTTCCCGGGACACGCAGCGCCAGCGGTTTGTTGGTGCCGCGCCCAATCCAGAACGCGAACGCCGCCACCGCCAGGAGGCAGATGGCTCCCGGGATCAGAAAAGCAGTCTTTGCCAGTTCAAACTTCTTCATCAAGTCAGCGCCTTTGTAGCGGGATTCGGGCGCCGGGTCGAGCTTCACGATATTCGAGCAAAAAAACCGGGCTAGTCAGTCAGGGGGTGACGGAAAAGCCCGGGGAATTTCGAATTAGTACAATAGTAGGATTACGGAGAAAATCGGTCCAGGTCTGTACTGGGGGCCAGGGCCGAAATCGTTAACGGGCTGACAAAGAACACACAACTGCCTCTCGCAGGATTCCAGTGGCGTTACTACAGCCAGTTAATCATAGGCCCTAATTCCTGTCAAACCTTGTTGGACGGGTATTAATCGTCGTTGACAGCAGTATTAGAGAGTCATTCTTGTCTGGATTGCGCCCTGATTCGCTTTGCGGCTCGCCGGGCGGCTTGAGGCAGGAAAAAGGGGAGAAGATTTTTGGAACATTCCTATTTACAGCTTCGCCCCGGTTGTTAGTATCTTTGCACACAGCGGAACCATGACATGAAAAAGATCGAGGCCATCATTAAGCCTTTCAAACTTGAGGACGTGAAGGAAGCCCTGTCGGGTCTGGGGGTCGAAGGCATGACTGTTTCGGAGGTCAAGGGCTTCGGGCGACAGAAGGGTCACACTGAGATCTACCGCGGCAGTGAATACACGGTGGATTTCCTGCCCAAGATAAAGATCGAAGTGGTCCTGGGAGACAACCAAGCCACGGCGGCAGTGGACGCGATCGTGAAGGCGGCCAAGACCGGCAAGATTGGGGACGGGAAGGTTTTTGTCAGCTCGATCGAGAACGCGATTCGGATACGGACGGAGGAAACCGGCGAGCAAGCGGTTTGAGGTATCCGGGTATCTCCGGCGGCGAGAAAGGGCTAAAAAGCCTGATTCTACGAGTGGAAACAGGCCTGTGAATAACTCGTTAATAAGAGTTAATATGTTGTCCTCGCAAGCGAGGGCGACATTGCCTAAAAACATCGGCAACCGCAGCAGGGTCGCCACGTCGCAACCGGTTCGGAGTAGTTCGTGCAGCGGGCCAGCTCAGCTTTTATTTGTAAGTCGTTGACCAGCAATGATTTGTGCTGGTATTGAATTCAGGCAGAATGGATGACCTGGTATGAAACATGAATTTTATTGGCTTAGAGTTGGTTGGATGGTGGAAGCGACTGGCGAGGACAGCATATAAAATGCTGTAAACTGGCTAAGTGAATAAAATGCCCGAAAATCGGGCTTTTTGGGAGACCGACATGCAAGCTTCTGCAGAAAAGATTTGGGCTGCAGCACAGGACCATTTGCGTTCCATGCTGAGTGGCGACACCTACCATCTCTGGTTCGCACCGTTGCGCGCCTGTGCGCAGGAAAACAACAGCCTCACCCTGGAAGTGGCCAATGACTTTTGTGAGGTCTGGTTGAAAGACAACTACATGGGGCTGTTGCAGGACGTGATAGCACTTGCGTCGGGGCGTCAACTGCAACTCAAGTTCAAGGTGGCTGCCGGGGGCAGCGCGGCCAAGCCGATGCCGCAGGCGCCCCAAATCAAAAAGAAGGCGGCGGAGCCGACGCCCGAACGAACCCCGGCCAACGAGGAGCCCAATTTTAACCCGAAGAACACATTCGAGACGTTCGTGGTCGGCAATAATAACAACTTCGCGTACGCTGCCGCGCTGGCGGTGGCGCAGGCGCCTGGCAAGTCGTATAACCCGCTGTTTCTCTACGGCGGGGTGGGGCTAGGCAAGACGCATCTCTTGCACGCGATCGGGCACCATGTCGAGACGCACCGGAAGGGAGCGCGGGTGGCGTACCTTTCTTCGGAGCGGTTCACGAACGAATACATTGACGGCATCCAGAACAACCAGCTCGCGCGCTTTCGCAAGAAGTACCGGCAGACGGAGGTGCTGCTCATTGACGATATCCAGTTTCTGGCCGGCAAGGAGCGGATTCAGGAGGAGTTCTTTCACACGTTCAATGCGCTGCACGAGGGGCACAAGCAAATCGTGCTGACGTGCGACCGCCCGGCGAGTGAGATTCAGAACCTGGAGCAGCGGCTGGTTTCGCGGTTTGAGTGGGGGCTGGTGACTGATCTGCAGCCGCCGGATGTCGAGATGCGCCTGGCGATTCTGAAGAAGAAGGCGCAACTGATGGGCGTGCAACTGCCTGAGGAAATCTTGAACTTCCTCGCCAACCGGATTCGCACCAACATCCGCCGCCTAGAGGGCGCGCTGATTCGCGTGGCTTCCTACGCCGCGCTGACCGGCAAGAAGCTGAGCCTCGAGCTGGTGGAAGGATTGCTGCGGGAGCTGCTCAATGAGGAAGGCCGCTACTCGATCAATATTGACGTTATTCAAAGGAAGGTGGCCGAGCATTTCGATATTCGCCTGGCAGACATGACGAGCCGGCGCCGGCCGGAGAGCATTGCTTTCCCGCGCCAGGTGGCCATGTTCCTCTCGCGCCAGATGACAGAAAGCTCGCTGAGCGCGATCGGCGAAGCCTTTGGCGGCCGGGACCACGGGACCGTGCTGCACGCCTGCCGGCTGGTGAAAGACCGCATGGAGGTGGACGCCAACGTTCGGCAGGTCGTCAGCTACCTGGAAAAGCAGCTCATGCGCTAGGCCTGCCGGGGGAGGGAAGCCTTCCGCCGGGCAGGGTGGGACCTTGAGCCGTATCCGCGCAGAGGAGCGCTACCGCATCGTTCATGACCAAGCCTGCCATCGAAGTGAACGGCCTGACGAAGGCTTTTCGCACGTACAAGAAGCAGCCGGGGTTTGCGGGCGCCGTCCGGGGCCTTTTCCGCCGCCGATACGAGCAAACACTGGCGGTGAAGGACGTGAACTTCACCATTCAGCCTGGGGAATTGGTTGGCTTTCTCGGCCCCAACGGGGCGGGCAAGACGACGACCCTGAAGATGCTGGCGGGTCTGCTGTACCCCACCAGCGGATCGGCGCGCGTGCTCGGCTATACGCCGTGGGAACGGGATGATGGCTACCGCCGGCAATTCGCGCTGCTGCTCGGCCAGAAGAACCAGCTTTGGTGGGACCTGCCGGCGCGGGAATCGCTGGACCTAAACGCCCGGATTTACGGAATTCCCCCCGCCACACTGGAGCGCACGGTCGCCGGGATGGGCGAATTGCTTGGGGTGCGGGACAAGCTCAACGTCAGCGTGCGCGAATTGTCGCTGGGCGAGCGGACGAAGATGGAACTGATCGCCTCGCTGCTGCACCAGCCCAAAGTCCTGTTCCTGGATGAACCGACGATCGGCCTGGATGTCGTCTCACAGAAGACGGTGCGGGAGTTCCTGCGGGAGCACAACGCAAAGCAGAAGACCACCATCCTGTTGACCAGCCATTACATGAACGACATCCAGGAGCTTTGTGAGCGGGTCATTATCATTGATCACGGCACGATTTTCTTCGATGGCCGCCTGAGCGACGTGGTGGACCGCTTTGCCGATTCCAAGCTCATTACCATTCAATGTGAGGGCGCGGGCTACAGCGCCAGCGGGAACCTGGACAAATATGGGGAGGTCGTGACGCAGAGCCCGGGCAACATCCAACTCAAGGTCAAACGCGAGCGGGTGATTCCCGTCTGCAAGGCCCTGCTGGACGAACTGCCCGTCAGCGACATTGACATACAGGAGGTCCCGATCGAGGAAGTCATCCGCCGCATCTTCGCGCGGTGAGAGGTTAGAGGAGAATGCGGCAGCCCGCGAAGAGTGGGGTGGAAACCCAGAGATGCGGGAAGGGTTTAAGACAGGCCATGCTCGGGAACATGACGGGACTGGCCGGGGCCCCCCTGCAGTGCGTTGCGCAAACGCGTGATTTCCTCCTCTGCCTGCCGCAGGCTAGGCTCACTGGACTGCGTTCGCCCCAGCATCTGCCCCAGGGCGGCCATGTCGCCTGCAGCGCCGCCGCCAGACCCACCCGGAGGTAATCGAGCGCCTGGTCCGCCAAGGATAACAGTTTGTGCCGCGTAATCTGGGTGGCGGCTTCGCTGTGGTGCTGGGCCAGCGGCAATAGCAGCTTTTGCATCAGTTCCCCCCGCAGCTTCACCCAGCCGGGGCGGATGGAATAAAAGAAGAGCGGGAATTCGATCTGCCACCGCCGCCGCGACTCGCGGCGCACAAACTCCTCCACCTCGGCCCGCTGCGCGTCGGTGAGCAGGTCGGCCTTGGTCAACAGGAGCACGATCCTGGGCGTGTGGCGCCGCAGTTCCTCGATCAGGGCCTCATCGCGCTCCGAGAGCGGCGCATCGGCACTCACCGCCACCAGGGCCGCGCCGACGTTCGGGAGCCATTGAAGTGTGGCTTCCGTGTTATGCGCCAGTGCGCTGCCCAGGCCGGGCGTATCCACGAAACCTATCGGCGCCAGCTCTTTCAACGCGGGCAACTCCACCTCCACCGCGGCCACCTGCTTGCGGTTGTCTGGGTTCTCCCGCTCCGCTACATAGAGAGCGATGTCAGCGAGCAGCACCGGGCGGACCGTCCCGTTCTGGAACCGCACCTCTGCGCGCTCTACCGGGCGGAAGCGAAGTCGGGTGACAACCGCCGTCAACCGCACCACCGCTACTGGCAAGACCTCGCGGCTCGCGAGGTGATTGAGGAATGAACTCTTGCCGGCCTTGAACTAGCCAAAGACGGCGACCTCAACTCCGCCGTCAGCCTGGACTTGGCGGCGACAAGCAGCAAGCTGCGGACGGAGGTTCTCCAGCCTCAGATCTTCAGCCAACCCTGCAAGGTGTTCAAAGGTGCCGTTCGTTTTTGCCATAACTCGCTAGCGCGGCCCACGCGTGAGGAGGCGCACCATCTCGTCCACGAGTGCGCGCCCAGGTTGGGAATTCTCTCCTCCAAATATTGGGCCGTTGCCGCGGCGACCTCGCCATATCCTCTAAGCCCGGACGATGGGAGCGACGCTTACAGGTCAATGCTCAACAACTGCAGGCGGGCGAGATGCGTGCGGAGAATTGAATCGCGTGACCTTGGCAAGTCCAAAGCCCGCGCCATCTGCCCCAGTTCACGTTGCGCCCGAGACAGGCGCTCCCCCAGTGGTGCAGCCAAGGCCGGATCCAGAGGGTCCTGATACTCCGTCAACAGCGAGTTTTCGGGTGGAGCCGCGATGCTGCTCCGCAAATCCCGGAGCGCTCGTTCCAGGTCGGCCAGGATGGTGGTCAGCCGGCGCTCCTGCGGTTCGTTCAGTGGAAGTTGCGGGTTCATTCTCCGTTCATGGCTCGTCCATTCTCCCGTTGCTCTTCATCAGTTGTGGTGCGTTCAACCACGATCGGGCCTCCGGTGGTCAGAGAGAGTCGGAGCGTCTCCACCCGTGAGGAGGAGTTGGCGCAGGCTGTGGAGGACCTTGGGATCCAGCGCCAGGCCACCTAAGGCGCGATTGGTCTTTTCCACATCGTAGTGGGTGCGGTGGAGGGTTACGCTGCCGTTCTCCCAGAGGGCATACGCCGCCTGGGGACCACCGTGCTTCGGCTGTCCCACGCTGCCCGGATTGACCACCAAGGTCCGCTGGAACTGCGTTTCCATTGGCTGGTGCGTGTGGCCCAGGAAAAGGAAATCCGGATGTCCCGCCCGCACCAGCTCTGATTCCCAGAGGTTCATCGCGCTCTCGTCCCCCAGATAGCGGTAGAGTGGGTCGGCGGGGGTGGCATGGCAGGCGACGCAGCTTGCGCCGGCCCATCGGAAGCGCTGGAGGGGCTCCAGCGCGGCAAGAAACCGCTTCATTTCCGCCGTGAGCAGATGGTTGGTGGCCGCTTGGACCGCTTCTGCCAGAACTTGGTAGGCAGGCGAGCAATGGGGGTCTTCATCGCAGCCGAAGGCCCGGTCGTGATTGCCCTGAACCACCCGGCTGTTCCCGCCCAACGACATGGCCCAGCCCACACACTCGGCCGGCTGCGGCCCATAGTTGACCAGGTCGCCCAGACAGAGAATCCGGTCAACGTCCGGCTGCGCGGCCAGCACGGCTTGCAGCGCAGGCCAATTGCCGTGAATGTCAGATACGATTAGGACCGTCATAACTCGCTACCGTCTATCATCCAAGCTCGGTAGGAGTCATCAGCCGGAAGGCGCTTTCCCGCCTTGGCAGAGGGGCAAACTCCATTGCCCAAATCCACTCTAGTGTTTTCGCACCGAAAGGCAAGCGCTTCGTCAAGCGCCGCTCGGCCTCATGCTTGGACGCTCTTGGCCATGTCCCTGTATCTCCGTTCGCCAGAAATCTGCCGACGGTTCCCCCCTATCCCCTTCCGAATCTCGATGAAGGGCTAGTCTTGGCTGGCGGCGTGCGGTTCCTGCCTCTCATCATCCGCCAATGCCAGCCTACCTTATTGCCAGGGTCCAAGTGACCGATTGGGAACGTTACCGGGAATACACAGGGGCCACGCCCGCGGCCATTGCGAAGTATGGCGGTCGGTTCATCGTCCGTGGTGGTGAGACGATCAATCTGGAGGGGCCACCAGAAACAGGCAGGGTGGTGATCATTGAGTTTCCGAGCCTCGATCAAGCCAAAGCCTTTTACTGTTCGGAGGAATATTCACGCGCCAAGAAGCTGAGGGAAGGCGATGGACGACAAGGCCCATTCGGCCGATTATTTTGAAGAGGCTTCCTTTGCCTATTTCGATATGCAGGGCACCGTGACCGTGACCGTGAGCTGTCCGGAGGTGATACAGTCGGCCAGGGTGCTTCCCTCCTCTTGGAAGATGACTCCGGCCATTCAGGGGAAACGCCTTCAGACGGATCACGGGCTTTCCGGGCCGCTCCGTTCCGCTATCCAGTCTGGTCGGGGCTGTCTTCGTTGGAGCCGCTTGAGTGCACGATGGATCTTGGTGACCAGCGGGTCCTGATAAACGGCGCCGAACCAAGCTTGGACCGTGTTGGGGTCCTGGAGCGACTGGGCCTCCTGCTCCCTTAGCAGGTGGATGTCGTCAACTTGGAATGACCTCTCGTAAGCCTCTTCCGGGCTGTCTATGGCCGGATGGAATTGCCGGTCACCCAAAACGACAGTCTCATTTCGGTTATCGGCAGGGACATGCGCTGAATTTGCACTCGAAATACGGCCAGTCTTCAGGTTGACGCGTCCGCTATGGACCTCGACGATCACGACGCGTTCACCCGATACCGCAGTTCCATTCATAGTGGGTCTTTCTCGTGTGGATGGTTAGGGAGGATTCGGTTGAAGTGAGCTTTTCCAGCCCAGACGCGGCTGAGCACAGGCGGACCTGGACAGACCAAAAAAGGCGTTGAGCTGCAAGTTTGCATAGCAGTCAGCAAATAAACCGATGGACAATATTAGCAATACTCCGGGGTACTTTCAAGGAGAATTGCTTTCCATGTGCTGCCAACTAATGCGCAATTTACGGTAAGCGCCGGTAAACGTATGTCGTGCTGGTCCAACCCGTTCTATTGAGGTCTTGGGAGGCGTTCGCACAGATGAGGGCTGCTCGACCTGACGGCGGATCAAAGTGTCAAAAGCAGAGCGTTCTTGATTCTGGACGACCGTATCCAGTTGGTCCGCGGTCGCAGGGGTAGCGCGTCACACCGCTTTTCACTTGCCAGGCTGCCTCGGTTGCCGACAATACCACAGATGAGCCATTCGCGTCCCGTAATTGCCTGCGTCCTTGTACTCCTGTCCATTACCGCCCACCGGCCTTCCTCCGCGGTGGCGCAGCCCTCCGACACGAACACAGCCTGGATGGCCGAGCATTACACCAAATACGAACATCGGATCCCCATGCGCGACGGCGTTCGCCTCTTCACCTGCGTTTACATCCCCAAGGACGACTCCGAGACTTGGCCCATCATCCTCACCCGCACGCCTTATGCGCTGAAGCCATACGGCGTGGATAATTATACCGACCCCAGCGGCTCGTTTAAAACACTGGCGCGCGATCGGTTTATCCTCGTGGCCCAGGATGTCCGCGGGCGCTTCGGCTCGGAAGGTGAATACCGGCACGTCCGCCCGTTCAACCCTGCCAAGACGGCAAAGGAAACGGACGAGAGCACCGACACGTTCGACACCATCAATTGGTTGGTAAAGAACGTCCCCAATAACAACGGCAAGGTTGGCATATTCGGCATTTCGTACGCCGGGTTTTACGCGGCTATGGGAATGATTGACTCTCATCCCGCGCTTAAGGCTGCCTCACCCCAGGCCCCCATCTCGGACTGGTTTGTGGGCGACGACCTCCATCACAACGGGGCATTGTTCCTGTCCCAAAACTTCGGTTTCTTCTATTACTTTGCCCAGAAACTGGAGGATCCCCTGCACGAAAGCTTCAAGCCGTTCAATTTCAAGACGCCGGATGGATACGAGTTTTTCCTTGGCATGGGCCCGTTGGCCAACTCGGACAAGGTGCTATTAAAGGGGTCTTCGCCTGAGTGGAGCGAGTTCCTGGAGCACCCTACGTATGACGCCTTTTGGCAGGCGCGCAACACACGCCCACATCTCAAAAACGTGCACTGTGCCGTCATGACGGTCGGTGGCTGGTACGATGCCGAAGATTTATTTGGTTCCCTCGAGACTTACCGGTGGACCGAGCGGCAGAACCCCGGCATCACCAACATGCTCGTAATGGGGCCCTGGGCGCATGGCGACTGGGGGCGGCAGGAGGGCGAGACACTTGGCGATGTCAATTTTCACGCCAAGACGGCAGAGTTCTACCGCGAGAAGATCGAGCTGCCCTTCTTTCGCCACTTTCTCAAAGGGGACACCAATTACACCGCGACCGAAGCGCGAGTTTTCGAGACCGGTGTTGACCAGTGGCGGCGCTTCGACGCGTGGCCGCCCAGGCAGGCCGTGGCGCGCACACTTTATTTGCGTGCCCGCGGCGCGCTCGACTTCAATCCACCCGCCGACGCCACAGAGGCATTCGACGAGTATGTGAGCGACCCTGCCAAACCGGTTCCCTTCAGTCTCGAACCCAGCACCACGTATCCCCGGTCCTATCCAGTCCAGGATCAGCGTTTCGCTGCCTCCCGTCCGGACGTCTTGGTCTATAAGACTGAACCCCTGGAAGATGACCTCACTTTCGCCGGGCCGGTTCGAGCCACCTTGCAGGTCTCAACCACGGGCACCGACGCCGATTGGGTGGTCAAACTCATAGATGTGTACCCCGGGGACTTTCCCGACCCGAACCCAAACCCGGCCCATGTTCGCATGGGAGGGTATCAGCAGTTGGTGCGCGGCGACGTTATCCGCGGCAAGTTCCGCAACAGCTTCGAGAAACCGGAACCGTTCGAGCCCGGCAGGGTCAGCAAGGTTGAGTTCACTATGCCGGACATTTTCCACACTTTCCGCCGCGGCCACCGTGTCATGGTTCAAGTGCAGAGCTCCTGGTTCCCTCTCGTAGATCGGAATCCCCAAACGTTTGTGAACATCTCTACCGCCAGCGAGGCGGATTTCCACAAAGCGACCCATCGAGTCTACCACTCCGCCAACGCCGCCTCATCACTCACCGTCCAAGTCCTTTCACCTGGCGTCAACTGACGAGTCGGTGGGTATTCACCTAGAGTGCCTGCGTCTGAGCCAAGGTGTAAGCGCCGTGGAACTGGAGGCTGGCGCAGGACACAACCAAAGGTCGGGCCCGGGCGTTGCCCGGGCAACGCCATGGCCCGTGTTGTTTCCGCCTTTCACGCCGTCTCCCCGTTTCACGCCTCACCCCACACTCTTGACACTCCCGGGCCTGGGGCTCATGCTCGGGCTGCAGTGAGCAGACCCAGCTTCATTCGCTTCCGTGTCATGGCATTGCGGCGTTGCGCTTGGGTGGTGCTCGGGCTGGTCACTTTTGTGGCATGGGGTTTCGGGGCGGAGCCAGCTTCCCCCGGCCCGGTTCCCGGCAAGACCGATGAAACCAACGCCCAGGAAACGCCCCGCGCTTACTTGCAGCTCCAGGAACAGTTGCATGCGACGCAGCTTGCCATCGAGCGCAACCGGTTGGAGGCCGATGCCGCCGCGGCGGAGAATGCCAAAGCCTTTGCCAACCGGCTGCAAGGTGTCGAACAGGCCCTCAGCTTGCAGCGCGCCCAGGAATTGGAGGCGATGCAAAGCTCCAACCGGGCGGTTCTAACCGTCGCCGGGCTCTTTGCCGTGTTCGGCTTCCTAGCGATGCTGTTCATGGCGTATTTCCAATGGCGCACCATCAACCGCCTGGCGGAAATCTCCGCCGCGTTGCCCGTGGCCCATGCACTGGGTGGAGGACCGCCGGTCGCGGCGCTGGGGACGGGCGACACGCCTTTGGTGACCGTTATCTCCGCGCAGCAATCCAGCCTGCGGCTCCTCGGCGCGCTCGAGCGCCTCGAAAAGCGCATTTACCAACTGGAGCACACGCCCGATCCCCCGCGGCATGAAGGTCCCTCGCCGGGCCAGGCGGAAGAGGTGGCCCCGTCCGTCGGCGCGATGAGTGCTGCTGCCCCGTCAGATGCCGCTGCCCCAGCCGACGCTGCGCGCATCCGCGTGCTCTTGGACAAGGGCAAGTCCCTGCTGAACCTCGATCAGGCGGAGAAGGCCGTGGCGTGCTTTGACCAGGTCCTGGCGCTCGAACCCAACCACCCGGAGGCGCTGGTCCAGAAGGGCGCGGCGTTGGAACGGTTGCGGAAACTGGACGAAGCCATCGCGTGCTATGACCGTGCTATCGAGGCGGACGGGTCAATGACTGTCGCTTACCTTTACAAGGGTGGCCTGTTCAATCGCATGGAACGGTTCGGGGAAGCCCTGCAGTGCTATGAGCAGGCCCTGCGCACGCAGGAAACCAGGCGCGGCTGAAGCGCAGTTGGTGGGGACGGGTTCCACGGCGTCCCTGCGCTAAGTGGGACGCGGTGGAACGCGTCCTTACCTGATGGGGTCCGCTACCAGAGAAACGACTTCTGTTCCCCTAGCAGGCCGGTGCCCTCCCACAACGTCACACGCCATGCGGTTACCCGGCCGAAGTCCTTATACTCCTCACCCACCAGGTCGAACACAGCCCAGTGACTGAGCCGGCCGCCGGGCTCCACCGGCTTTTCGAGCACGAGCTGTTTGGGATAGTCGCCGTGGGCCACGCCCCGCAGTTCCACCTGGATCTTGAGCGGGGCGGTCGTCTGGCCCTTGGCCTTCCATTGCACGTTAAACCGCATCCCGGAGCACTGGTTTGTCTCTCGCAGCAGAGTAGCCTGGTAAAGGTCGCGCTCGTAAAGGCTGGGTGTCAGCGAGTTGCGCCCTTTCAGATCGAGGAATTGCGGCAGCACCTTGATCACCCGCCCCGTCGCCGCCGGGGCCGACATCGCTAAGGCGAGCCCGACGACGACTGCCCACCAGATCAGGAACCGTCGCATGTTTGACAAATAGCCCGCGCCTGCGCCGAACTCAACACTCATTTTCAGGTCCGGCTCCTTGAGCCTTGACGGCTCTGCGACGCCTCGTTACCCTTGGACCTGTGATGGGCATTTCCCGTCAGGCAGGAAAGATGGCCTCCGGTGTTGGGTGGTCGCCGGCGCGGGACGGTGCAGCCGAGTGGGTGTTTTGGACGACCATGTCTTTGCACCTATGACTCCGTCCCAAACCTACTGTTGGGCGACACGCTAAAGGTCTTGCTATGAAACAGTTCGTCACGCGCACCTTGGCAATTGTCCTAGTTCAACCCAGCGCGATGTGGTCAGTTTTGGATTCCGTCCCCTGTGGCGCGCTCCCCCCTCATGGCTCCTCTTGATCGTTCGTTGCATCAGTCACCCACCATGAAAAAGCTAGTCATCCTTGCCGCTTTGGTCGCCCTGCTGGTCATCGTCGTGTTGCTGCTTTGGCCACGCTCACGGGGTGCCCCCCAAGGCACTACGGCTTACACGACGGCAGTCGAGCTTTCGGGCACTCCTGGCGCGGCGTTCACCGGCGAGTATCTGCGCGACGGCAAGCGCATCACGATTGCCGGCATTCTGCCTTGGTCTCTCGCCGAGTCGAACATCTCCCGCGTGGAGATTCGCAAGGCCAAGCCCGACGACACGCTCCATTTGGAGGCGCACGGTGGCGGGCAATCGGTTTCCATCTCAGCCGCTCCCGGTGCTCAAGGCTTGCGATTGACCACGGGAGGAGGCTGGGGCGTTGAGATTATCAGATGAGCAGGAGCCCCGCCGGTGGAGCGGCTGGGGTGACTGCCCCGCTCAAGCCAAGGCCTGGCAGCGGCGGCTGGGGGGCCGGAGGCGGAGGTGTGTCCGCGAGGCGCAGGACCCCCTTAATCCACTGCCCGCGCTGGCACGACGGCGTCGAGGGCCTCCTCTTTCCCGGCGAATGACCAGCCGGTCTTGAGGCCCAGGACGAACCAGCCCGGGCTAAGAGCGCCTCGGGGTAGCCTCGGGGTAGCCTGAAGGTAGCCTCAGGGTAGCTTCAGGGTGGCCTCGGGGTGCCTACCGGTTGGCTACCACATGGCCTGAGGGTGGCCTCGGGGTGGCCTCGGGGGCAGCCCGGCACGCTATTCCGCCCGTTCCACCGAAAACGGCCAAGAGTGGCCCGCAGCCACCTAAGTCCGCTATTGAGAGTCACTTGAGATTTGCAGAATCCTTCCGTGTCCACGGACCTATTTCCACGAGCGAATCCGCTGCCGTCTCGACTCCGCCCCCACGAAACAATTCGCTGCGTTACAACTTTAGACTCCAGACTTTAGACTTTAGACTTCGGCCTTTCTCTATAAGCATCCCGAATACAAATCGCCTCCCTCCCCTCCCCCGGGCGGGTCTGGGGGAACCCTGGTACCGGCCTGGACATACCCTGGCACCATGGAACCCTCACCGAGACCGATTTTCGATCAGGCAACCTTATCCAAGTCAGTCTCCGGCGGCGTCTTCGCGGTGAAGCGGCGTTCCTGTTTGGAAGTTGGAAGTTGGAGCTTGGAGGTTGGATGCTGCGTGTTCGACGTTGTTCCTCCAACCACGCGGCCTTGCGTACCGCACCGGCCAAATTGAGGCTTGAACTGCGCTAAACCCGGCCTATGCTCGCCCCAATGGGTGCCAACAGTTACAGCGACATTAAAGACTCCCTTCGCCACCTGTATCTGGACGACCCGCGGCCCTGGCTCGTCGGCTTCAGCGGCGGCAAGGACAGCACCATGCTCGCTGCGCTCATCGTCGAGGTCGTGGCCGGCATCCCCGAGGACCAGCGCAAGAAACCCGTCGCCGTCCTTTGCACGGACACCCGCGTGGAAATCCCCGCCATCGTCGAGATGGTCGAAGGCACCCTGGCCCGCATCCAGCGCTTCTCCCAGCAGAACAGCCTGAACATCGAAGTCAACCTGCTCAAACCCCCGCCGGAGCAATCCTTCTGGGTAAACATTATCGGCCGCGGCTACCCGCCGCCGAACCACACCTTCCGCTGGTGCACCCAGCGCCTAAAGATTGACCCCGTCACGACGTTCGTCCGGCAGCGCCTTGGCCACTGGAGCGAGGCAATCCTCCACCTTGGCGCGCGCCGCGCCGAGAGTTCGACCCGTGCGCAGACCATGGCCAACCGCGAAAAGCGAAACGGCTTGAACCGGCACCCCGATCTCCCGCGGGTTTGGGTCTCCAACCCTATTGAATTCCTTACTACCGAGGAAGTCTGGGCCTACCTGCTCCAGAAACCCAACCCGTGGGGCGGCGACAATCGCCCCCTCTACAAGCTTTACGCCAGCGCCTCCAACGGCGAATGCCCCATCCAGATTGACACCAGCACTCCCAGTTGCGGCAACTCCAGGTTCGGCTGCTGGACCTGCACGGTTGTGGACCGGGACAAGGCCAGCGAGGGCCTGCTCGCCAGCGGGGATGACCGCATGGAAAAGCTGATCGAATTCCGGGAAACCCTCCTCGAATTCCGCGACCCCGCCAAGGGGTGGCGCGACAAGCGGCGCATGAACGGCAACAATGGCCCGGGCCCGCTCACCATCGAAGCCCGCCGCGAACTCCTCAAGCGCCTGCTGGCCTTGCAGGAAGAAACTCATGTGGAAGTAATCAGCCCCGAAGAACTCCTTTTGATCCAGCAAATGTGGAAAGCGGCGCGCGACCCCGACGATGGCCGGGGCGTCGCCCGCATTGTCAACAAACAACGAGGTGTCATCATGAGCGCTAACCTGAGAGAACTGAACCGCTTGCGGGAACTGGAGGAGGAAGTCGCCCGCGAAAAGGCCATAAACCCGGATACACTCCGCCGCATGGTTGCCAAGGTGGAGGAATACAGCGAAAGCCACCGCGCCCACGGCCTGCCGGACGACCTACTCAATATCTTAAAGGACGATCTGGAGGCGCAAACCGCCGCCCCGAAAAACTGACCATGGCCGAAGTCTATATTGACTCGCTGACCTTGGAGAACTTCGGCCCGTTTTACGGGGAGCACACGCTCGACTTCCGTAGCTTGGAGGGGAAGTGCGGGGTTTTGGTGGGCGGCAAGAACGGCGCCGGTAAGACCCATGTCCTCCGCGCCTTGTACCTCGCGGTGGTGGGGGAAAGCGGTGTTGGTGACTTGAAGCGGCTAGCAGCCTGTCGGACTTAACAAATGGAATTCTAGCGAGGTCGGGCGTGATGCGGGATACGAGGCTATACAACCGCCCGGCGGAATCGGAATCTGCGGATTTTGCTGGCTCGCGCCAGCGCTCC
>Ga0326727_10001934_pt1 | contig 73868 bp, 45 predicted proteins | sample MB2enrmetagenome_FD_207643 | JGI IMG/M metagenome (GOLD analysis project Ga0326727, IMG submission 207643) | Lab enriched peat soil microbial communities from McLean, Ithaca, NY, United States - MB29MY | ecosystem: Environmental > Terrestrial > Soil > Wetlands > Peat | place: USA: New York... | reverse complement strand
GGGTCCACGAATTTCGCCCTCTTCAACACGCCACCCGACCTGATCGTTGGGCTTGAGACCCGCCGCCGCGCAAATAGACTCCGGCAAGGTCATCCGGCGCTTTTTGTCAATGCTGGTCGCGCTCATGGCGGGATTTTCCCTCAGAAGCCCCGGCGCTTCAATCGCTTTTTGGGTAACGCGTCAATTGCGGGTGGCAGGGCGGGTCCCGATACATCGGGACCCGCCGCCGGGATGTAGCGGCGGTCTATGACCGCCGCATTTCCAAAGTGCGCGCCGCTTCCTCTGCCTAAGTCTGGCGGCGGTCATAGACCGCCGCTACAGGGGAATTGGCCTGGGGGCGGCGGGCAGTGGACTGCCCGCCCTAGCTTTCCCCATCCAACCATTGTTGGCCCATTGCCTCTTCAAATTCTGTTCAGCGGAAAATGCCGGTCAATGAACTGGTAATCGCGGTCGTTTTCCAGGAGGTGGACGCCGTGCTGGAGGACGACGGCGGCAATAAGGCAGTCCATTGAGTTTCTGATGGTGTTGCCTTTGCGCCGAACCTCGCGGTAAATAGTGGCGCCCAGTTCGAATGTGCCGCGGTCCGCTTCCAGATAAACGAGGTTGTCGAAATGTTCTTTTACGGCGATGTGCTCCTTCTCATCGCGAATGCCCTGCAAGACTTCGGTGAGAATAAATCCGCAGAGGCAGACATCGTCGCGATTTCCGATGCATTCAGCCAACTTCTCCGTCTGGAGGGTTTCCATTCCGCGAAAGAAATCAATCCAGACCGTTGAATCCACCAGCACTCTCACGGCAGGCGGTTGCGGCGCATCGCCGCCAGATTCCCCGTCCAATGGATGCGGCCGCGGAGCGAAAGCAAGCCGGACTGCTTCTCACGCCGCACCAAATCCTGCAAGGCCCGCTGCACGAGGGCGCGCCGGGTCTTGAGGCCGGTGGCCTTCAAGCCCTGGCTCACCAGGGCCTCATCCAAGACAATGTTGGTCCGTATCGTCATATACACATCATACAGATAAATCGTGTGTATGCAAGCCGGGTCGTTTCACGCATCCACACTCACCGGTTCGCGGATGCAGCCGGCATCGGATTCCAGTTCGCGGGCCAGTTCGCGGTTGGTTTCCAAAACCATGGCCAGCGCTTCCTTTAAGTTCGCTCGCGCTTCCGCCAGCGTGGCACCCTGGGTGTTGACCCCGGGCACTTCTTCCACGTAAGCCGCCCACCACTTGCCGGATTTTCGATAAACCGCCGTGAACATATATATAAATAGAAGTTGAAGAACTGCCGCTCAACATAGGCCCGACAGCCTGGAAAGACAAGCCGGAATGGGCAATCCGCGAATCCCACTCCTGCAAAACGCCATGCGGCAGAATCATGGCGGGACAGAATCATAATTTGGCTGCTGAAATTGTCCTTGTTGGAAGGCGCCCCATGGTCCAAAATTGAGCGTTCAATGACGGCGGATAACGAGAGTACAATCCAACCTGGGGCGCAACGTCCCATCCTTCTGTGGCCGTGGCTGATCGGGCTGGCGGCGCTGGCGCTGTACGGTTTGACGTTGAATCACTGGGTAACGTTCGCCAGTCTGCCTTATGTGTCGCAGATCACGGGCTGGGACTGGCATCCCGGTCCGCTGCCGTGGCGGCCGAAGCTGCAGTATCAGCCGCTGTTTTTGATTTTGACCTTTCCGCTGCGGTGGCTGCCGTCGGGCTGGCGGGCGGTGGGATTGAATGTGTTCGGGGCATCGTGCGCGGCGCTGACGCTGGCGCTGCTGGCCCGGTCGGTAAGGCTTCTGCTGCGTCGCCGCGCCAAGAGGCGTCGGAAGTGGGAGAAGAGCGAAACCACGCCGTCGTCCGCGCAGGCGGCGCTTTTTCCGGCGCTGTTTGCCGTGCTGCTGCTGGCGGGCCAGTTGACGTTTTGGGAGGGCGCCGTTTCCGGGACAGGCGAGATGCTGGATTTGCTGGTTTTCGCGCTGCCGATATACTGTCTGCTGAAATATCGCATATCCGGGAAGGAGAAATGGTTAAACCTGTTTGCCCTCATCTATGGGGCCGGCATGACGTGCAATTGGGCGCTGATCGGCTTTTTCCCGTGTTTCTTGCTGGCGCTGATTTGGATCAAGCGCCAGGACCTTTTTGACTTTCGAGGGGATGAAAGCGGCAAAGAGAGCTTGTCTTACCTGATCAAGTTCATTTTTCTATCGAACTGGGGATTTGTCTTTCAAATCGTCTGGTGGGGCGGTCTGGGGCTGCTGCTCTACGGCTTGATTCCGCTTTTGGGGGCCATGGCGCATGACGGGAGTTTTCGGGAACTCCTGCAGCAGAAATTGGGGGAGCAGCATTTTTTCCTGACTCGAATTCCGCGATATATGGTTTTGATCGCGGGGATGACGACGTTGGTTCCGCTGTTCTTTGCCGCCCTGGACTGGCGGTCGAGCGAGAGCGACCAAAGCCCCTTCGCGGGAATTACCCGCACATTGATTCGCGCGGCGAATCTGGTGTTCTTGGCGGTCGGAGTTTTGATGTTTTACGATGTGCGCTGCAGCCCCAACCCGTGGAACATGGGGCTGGGCATCAATACGGGATCGCCGGGCTCGCCAATCATGGGGCTGGGCGGCACCGGGGGAATGCCGGGCTTCCTGAGTTTTTTCTATCTGGCGGCGTTGAGCGTCGGGTATTACACGGGCCAGGTTCTACGGATGTTCCGGGTGGATGGGGCCTCGGGCGAGGAACGCACGGGGAGGATTTCGCGTGCTTTCAACAGAGGGGTGGTGGGATTGCTGTGGGTGGCGGCGATTGGGGTCTCTGTGGTTTTGTTCGTCTGGCATTATCCGCAAATCCGGGACTTCAACGTTCCTGTGGCGGCGCAATTTGGAAAGGAAATGGCCAATTCCATGCCGGCGGAGCCTGCCGTCGTGCTGGCGGACGATCCCACCCGTCTGTATCTGGCCATGGGGGCGCGCCGAAGCCTGGGGCTGCCTGATCAATACATATTCGTGGAGAGCCAGTCGCTGGTTCATGGCGAGTATCTTCGTTATCTGGCGGATCACCACCCGGTTTTTGGCAAGGAACTGATCAATCGAAACCGCATTCCCCAGCAGATCACGGAAGAGCAAGCCGGGGAACTTTTGGCGCATCTGGTGCGGCAGCAGGCGGTGTATTATTTGCATCCCAGCTTTACCGGCCAGTTGGAGAGAGTTTGCATGACGCCGCACCGCCTGGGGGGATATTTACATCCCTATCCGACCAACGTGCTGGAGACGCTGGCGCTGTCCGCGCCGGCCATCGCCACCAACCAGGCGTATTGGCACGGGATGGAAAAAGAAAGCCTGGCCGCATTGCCCAGACTGGCCAAGGGCAGCGCGGATGCCCGGCGCGTGGCCGCGTATTATTCGCAAATTCTGGATTACTGGGGCACCGAACTGCAAAAGGCCGGGACGCGGCGCAAACTTCCGGCCCTGGTGCAGGACGCGAACACCCAGTTTGTGGCGGCCTTTCACCTCAATCCGAACAACGTGATGGCCCTGGCCAATCAACAATATAATGCGCGTTTGTGCGGCGCGCCGCCGGTGGGACCGCTCATTTCCACGTCCGAGGCGGCCGTGCATTTTAATGACCGGTGGGACTCGGCGTTGAGCATGTTCGGCCCGGCGGACGTGCCTGACCTGGACATCCAGATTGGCCGGTATTACGCGCAGCGCGGCGCTTATCTCCGGGCCGCTCCTTTATTTCAACGGAGCCTGGAGCTGGCGCCCAACAACCCCGTGGGCGAACTGGACCTGGCGAACACCTATATTGATATGGGACTGGTGGATGCGGCCTTCGTGCTCATCAAAGATGTGCGCGAACATTCCACGGGCAATCCGCTGGAGCTGGTGGGCGTGGAAGTCCTGGCCCATCTCACCAAGAACGACTTCGCGCAAGCCGATAAATTGCTCGAGGACGCGCACAACAAGAACCCGAAAGATGAGAAATTTGACGGAGTAATGGCCGAGATTTACCGGCTCATGGGCAACCGGGTATTGCGCGAAAGCAAAGGGGACGCCGGCCATGAGAAGGAGGCGGCCCAATGGTTTCGGAAAGCGTTGACGTGCCTGGATGCACAGTTGCAGTTGCTCAATGGTCCCATGGCCAACTCGGAGGAGGTCAATCTTGTCAATCTTCACAGGGCTGACATGCAGATGGCGATCAAGGATTACGAGGCCGCCATCGTCACGTTGACCGAGATGGCGGGTCAGGATCCCGCCAACCCGGTTCCGCTGCTCAACCGGGCCGTTTCCGAATTGCAAGTCAACCGCCTTGACGCGGCGAAAAGTGATTTTCGGGCTGTGGAAAAGATGATGCCGGAGCCGGAGCCGGCGGTCTATTACGGTCTGGCCCAGGTCGCCCAAAAGCAAAACGACAAGCCGGCGGAGCTGAAGTACGACAAGCTTTATCTCCGATACGCCTCCCAGAACACATTGGAATTCAGCAACTTAACCCAGCGAGTCCAAAAACTGCAGGGCCGCTGAAGGTGATGGGAACCGGGGCCGGTCAGACCCCATCCGCCAGGCACGGGCCGCGCCGGATTTCTTTCTTGGGGAAATTCACACAATCGTTTCAATTCTGTCGCATTTTCATCACATGGGGCATGTACTCTCGTCGCCATGTGGTCAGCGGGAATATATTTGAGCCGGCGAACCCTCTTCCGTGGAGGGGACGTGCTGCCGTGTGGTCACGGTGTCTGAGAACCAACCGTCAAACTGCCAGCCATTAACCGTGCAACACCATGCTTGCGTTTAAACCTGTCCCGTTTTATGGCGCCGACTCCTTGAGATTCGCCGCCAAAATGACGGCGCGCAGGGCGGCCGCGGCCGTTTCCATGCTGCTGGCTGCCGGGCTGGCTTGCGCCCAGGAATCGCTGCACAACTCCCTGGCCGGTGATGCCGCGGCGGAGGCGCAACGCCAGCAGATCGGCTCCCAGCTTTACACTTACAAGGCGGGCGATTTCAGGCTGCTGGCCGTGCCTTCGCTGGGATTGGATTTCAACGACAACATCAACCTCGTAAAAACGGGCGCGCAACAGGACTTCATCCTGACGCCGCTTCTGCAATTGTCCGCGAGTTATCCGCTGACGCAGCGTAATCTGCTCTTTCTTTCCGCCGGGGTGGGCTGGGACGAGTACCTGGAGCACAGTCAGTACAGCGCCTTGCGCGTGGATGCCGATTCCCAGCTATCGTTCAACATGTACGTGAAGGACTTTTGGATCAATTTCCACGACCGGTTCTCCTCGGTTGAGGATCCCGGCGCCGAGGCTTCTGTGGCGGGAACCGCTCAATATGGGACATTCAACAACGCGGCGGGACTCTCCATCACCTGGGATTTGGAGGACGTGGTGCTGACCCTTGGCTACGATCACGCCAATTCCCTTGCGACGTCGGGACAGTTCAGTTATCTCGACCAATCTTCCGAACTACCCATGGCCCGGGCTGGTTTTCGGTTCAATCCGCAATTGACCGCCGGTCTGGAGGGCAGCGCTTCCTACACAACTTACGATCAAGCGGTGTTGAACAACAATCAAAGCTACAGTGCCGGCCTTTACGCCGACTGGAACCCCGGTTTGTATCTCCATGTACAGCCGCGGGCCGGGTATGCCATTTATCAATTCAAGCACACCAGCCAGTCAGTCCCGGATTATTATCTGTTCCCCTACGTACCGCCGACCAGCCCATCCATCCAAACCTCCGACTTGAATACCTGGTACGCCGATTTGACCGTATCCCACCAGGCCACCCAGGTGGCCAGCTATGCGTTCAGCGGCGGCCACGAAATCCGCCTTGGAATCCAGTCTGACGCGGTCGAAGACTGGTACTTCCGGCCTAACGTCACCTGGACGATTGTTCAGGATTTGGGCCTGAATACATCGCTTTTCTACGAGCACGGAACCCAGGGGGCGGGTAATGTGACGGGAAATCTCGCGGAAACTTACGACTGGTATGGAGGCGCGCTGATGCTCAGTTATCCGCTGATGAAAAAGCTGCTGTTAAGCCTGAACTACCGCCTGACACTCCGGTCCTCCAACATCCCCGACAGGGGTTATGCCCAAAATATCGTCGGGATCAAACTTTCCTACCAACTGCAATGAACCTGCTTCGCCTCTCCATTCAGTTCTTGTTCAGGCCCTCCCGTGCGGCGGCTTTTTTCGGATGCGTCTTTGTCTGCCTGGGATTGAATCCGGCCGTGTCCGCTGCCGAGCCGCCCGACGGCATCACACAAAGCAATTCCGTGGCTGCGGGATCTAACTCCGTTGTGGGGACCAACGCAGTGCCCGCCCCATCCCCCCAGGCCACGAACGGACTGAATGCCGCTCCCGTTACCAACACGGCTGCTGCTCCCATCACCAACGCGGCTGCCACGGCCACCAACCTGTCCGAAACCGCCGCGACCTACGCCGCCCCCGTTTTGGACGACAAATACAAGCTGACGATTGGCGACCGACTGAGTTTAAAGATTCTGGAAGACGAAGAAGAACCCAAATCGCTCACTGTCACCGACTCGGGAGACGTTGAAGTGCAGTATGTCGGGCGTGTCTCCGCAACGAACAAAACGTGCCGTCAGTTGGCGGCGGACATCAAGGCTGAGGCGGAAAACGGCAATTACTACCATGCCACGGTGAGCATCGCGGTGGATTTGATGACCAAGAGCCATGGCCGGGTCTATGTGTCGGGCCAGGTGCGGTTGCCCGGCCCGATGGAGCTGCCGGGCGACGAGGTCCTCACCCTGAGCAAAGCGATCCTGCGCGCGGGAGGATTCACCGATTATGCCAAGAGGGACAAAGTGCAGGTCATGCGAGTGGAAGCCACGGATCAAGAGGCTGCGGACAAGGACGCTGCTGGCAACGAAGCCAGGGGCAAAAAGGGCGCGGGCAAAGACGACAAAAAAACAAATACAAAAACATTCACCAGGGACGTGGGACAGATTCTTGACAAAGGCAAGATGGATCTGGATTTGCCGTTGGAAAACGGTGATTTCATTATTGTTCCTGATCGTTTGCTTCGATTCTGATGATATTTCCGCCGTGAACCCGCCAATCCAAATACCTCCGATGCCTCCGGGCCAGGACTATTCGTCCCCTGGCCCGACGGGCGAGTATGGCGCGGGCGGTTCGTCCGGCGGCATCCGCAGGTTCTTTGTTTTTCTGCGGAAGCATTGGTGGGTTCCGGTCCTCACCCTGCTGCTTGCCGGCGGGGGGGCAATCGCCCTGATCCTGTTGACCCCTCCGATTTACATTTCCACCTCCGCCATGTATGAAACCGAGCATCTCCATTTGTCCGAAGGCGTCCTTTTCACCGAGGATGCGTCCACCTATATCGGCACTCAGCTCGAATTGTTGAAGAGCGCCTCGATGGGGCAGGTGGCGATCGATCGTCTGCGCAGCTTGGGCACCAACGGCGTCCCGGTGGACAAGGACGGTCTTCCGCTCCGAGTCACCCTCAGTTTCCGGGAGGCGCCCAAGAGCACTGTCTTTGTCATCACCGCCAGCAGCGCGGACCCGGCTCTTAGCCAGAACTATCTTGATGCCCTCATGAGCGGATACCTGGATTACAAGCAGGAGGTTCGCAAAAGGGTTGCGGGTGAGACGTTTGCTTCCGTCGCGCGACAAGTAGGGGCTTCGGAAACGAACATGAAGGCCGCCCTGGAAGATCTTACCACGTTCCAACGCTCGAATAATTTGGCCATATTGCAGGAGGAGGGCACCGGAGCCGGCGCGCACCTCGAAAAATTGGAAACGGAACTCTCCGATCTGCAACTGCAATCCAAACTGCTGCAGGCCACCGAGGTGGAGCTGAAGGCGGGCGTGCCGCCCGATAACTCCGGCGGCGGGAGCCCCGCGGATCTCCTCAAAGACCTGGGTTCGAGCGGCCAGTCAGCCGTCAACAACACTGCGCAGTTGACGCCCTGGCAGGAAATCGCACTCCTCAAAATGCAGCGCGAGAAGTTGAGCGTCAATCACAGGCCCACGCATCCCAAGGTCGTCGCGCTGGATGCGGAAATTGCCAAGTTCGAGAAGCTCATCGAGATATTTCGCGGCGAAAACCGCGAGCAACTGCAAGCTCGCCAGGAGGCCATCAACATGAGAATGACCAACGTCATGGCCTTCATCAACGATTCGAAGAGCAATGTGACAGAGTTCAGCAGTCGCATTGCCGAAGCCGAGCGCCTGAAGCAGGATTTGGCGCGCGACCAGACCGTGTCGGACCAGTTGAACACACTGCTGCGGAACGTGGATATTACCCGGAACACGGATCTCGAAACCTTGGAAATCCTGGAGCATGCCTCTCCCGCAAAACGCTCCTACGCTGGAGTGATCAAGAGCGCGGTCTTGGTCCTCTTCGGCGGGCTGGCCTTTGGGCTTGGCATCGTTTTCCTGATCGAAAAACGCGATGACCGGTTCACTTCACCCATCGAAGTGAATTCCGCATTGGGGGATGCCATCGTTGGACTGTTGCCGGAAGTTGCCCAGAAGGGCAAAGAACCCATGGGCCTGCTGGAGATGGACGATTCCCGGCACGGTTACGCCGAGTCCTTTCGCCGTCTTCGCTCCGGCCTGCTCTTTCTGGCGACCGGAGGAGAGCGGCCCAAAGTCCTGTTGATCACCAGCGCCATGCCCAACGAGGGGAAATCCACCGTGGCCGCGAACCTCGCCCGCGCCCTGGCTCTCTCCGGCTCCAGCGTGCTGCTGGTGGATGGCGACCTGCGACGGGGCAGCCTGCATCGTCTGCTCAAGATGCAGGGCGAACCGGGATTGGCCGAACTGCTGCGTCGCGCCTGCGAGCCGGACAAGGTGATTCAGCGGGACTCGATGCCCAATTTTGCGTTTGTTTCCTGCGGAGACCACTCCGGCAACCCGGGGGACCTTTTTCTTGGTTCCGGCCTCGATCAGATTTTGGCGCGATGGCGTCAGGAATTCGATTACGTGTTGATTGACAGCAGCCCGGTGTTCGTCGCGGACGACGCCAGTTGCCTTGCGCCAAAAGTGGACGGCACGCTGTTTGTCGTGCGCCGGGGCCATTCCAGCGCCCGCGCGGTGAGCGAAGCGCTCGACCTGCTGGCCCAGCGGCAAGCCAGGGTGCTCGGCGTGATATTCAACGGGGCCGACCCCTCGGCCCGCAACTATTACTATGACAAATACGCGCATGACAAGACCATCGCCAAGACCGCCTGAGCAGGAGCGTCCGCCGCAATGCCCGGATGCGTCCCAGGGCGAAGAAGCCAGACGGTAGGGCGAGACTCTGTCGAGCCGTAGAAGTGCTTTCGCTCAACGAAGCGGGGAGAGGGGACTGGGAATGGGCAGGATGCGTTCTGGGGTGAGATGGGCAGCCGGAAGAATTTTACCGGAACCAATATGGAAACAGAAGGTTGGCCAACAGTAGATCGCAGCGCCAAGCAAATGAACGCCTGCGAATTGACGGGGACGGAGTCTGCCGTTCTTTGACCTGTGACCTCCGACATCGTGTCTTCAATTGTCCACCAACCCGCCACGACTGCCGTCAAACGCCACCCCCGGCTCCGCCAGTTCGCATGGGCGTTGGCGTTCGTCTGCACCCTCTTGCTGGCCTGCTATGTCTTCCGCGCGCCCTTGCTCACGGGTGTGGCCCGGGCCTGGGTCGTCAACGATCCGCCAGCGAAGGCGGACGCGATTGTGGTCCTGGGCGGCAAACCGGAACTTCGCCCCTTCGAAGCCGCGAAGCTTTACCAAGCCGGCGTCGCGCCCCGAATCCTCTACATGGACGTCAAACTCAACCCGGCGTCGGAGCAAGGCCTGATGCCTTCCGAGCGTGAAATCACCCGCCGCGTGCTTCTCAGCAACCACGTTCCGGAGTCGGCAATGACGGCCGTTGGCGACGGCGTGGCGACCACCTACGACGAATCGCGCGCCGTGCGCGCCTGGCTTGCCACCAACAGTGCGAAGTCCATCCTGATCGCGACCGACCTCTCGCACACCCGCCGCGCCCGCTGGATTTTCCGCAGAGAATTGCAAGGCACCGGCGTGCAAGTCCACGTCCACGCCATTGAACCTGAGGAATACAGCACGAGCAACTGGTGGAAGCACGAGGAAGGCCTGATCGCCTTCGAAACTGAATTACTTAAACTCGCCTACTACCACTTCAAATACTGACCAATTCCAGAGTTGCAGCTTGTCAGCATTTTAGCTTTTCAGCTTATGCCAAAGACCACCTCAAAAACTGATTTCGGCTTTTGCTTTGTGACCTCTGATTTTTATCCTCGCCCCCGGCATGCAACCTGCTCCATACATTTTATGAATTTCAATTTTCGACATTCTTTGGCTGGTGAAATGGGATCCCCCATTTGTCAAGGCAGCATGTCAGCTTTTGAGACATCCCGCAGTCCATAGTCTTGCGTGATTTCAGCTTTTCAGCTTTTGAGCGTGCCAGCCTTTGATTTTGTGAACTTCTGCTTTCCACTTTCGCAATTTCGATTTTTGCCTTTGAGACGTCCGTGGCCTTTGACCAGTTTTCAGCTTTTCAGCGTTTTAGTTTTTCAGCTTTTGTTTTGCGTATCCCTCTGCCTCCCCGCCTCCGCCCAAACCAATGGCGCGTCCTCAGAAGTAATCACTTCTCCCACTGGCCTGCATGTCGTTTCTGGCGGCGCACCGGCCGCTTCACCAGACATTCCAAGCCTGAACTGGCAGCCGCGATCCGACTGGATAAACGTGAAAAGCAATGTTTCTCCCGTCGCAATAGGGGATGGCGTCGCGGATGACACGGCGGCGCTGCAAGCGGCCCTGAGCATGACGAACGTCGGCAAAACCGTCTATCTTCCGCCTGGCACCTATCGAATCACGCAAACCCTGGCGATGCACGGCCCCGGCCCCGGCTCGGCAATTATCGGCAACGGACGCGATACGAGCATAGTCTGGGACGGCACCAATGGCGGGGTGATGTTTTGGAGCGATGGCATTGCCTACAGCCGGTATATCGGTTTAAGTTGGGATGGCGGCGGCAAGGCGGCGGTTGGATTCGATCATGCTTCCACAAATATATTTGAAACAGAAGTGCAGCATGTAAATGAAGCTTTCCGCAATTTCACCGCTTATGGCATTCGCGTTGGAAATAACCAGCAGGTTGCATCGGCTGAAATCCTTTACCGCAACTGCCTGTTCACAAACTGCGGCACGGCTATCGGCTTGCTGACATTCAATGATTACAACAATACCATTGACCATTGTGAATTTGAGAATTGCGGCACTGGCGTGTCTTCTCATAAGTCCAATTTTTATGCGCGGAATTCTCATTTTGCAAACAGCAGCAATGTGGATTTCTTCATTGGCGCTGAACATGGCTGCTCGATCCGCCGCTGCACTTCCACCGATTCCAAACAATTTGTTTATGCGGCCGGCACGATCGCCCCAATCACCTTGCAGGACTGTCAGGTTGCTGACTGGACGGCGCCCGACACGGCTGTTTACGTGAACGGCAGTCCCGTGTTGATCTTCGATTGTGTCTTTACCAATGGTCCGTCCAACTCTGTCCCGATTAACTCACAAAACTCTTCGCAAGATCTGCTCTTGTGCAATAACAGTCCGGCTCAGATCACAGCGCTAGTTTCAGGAATATCTCTACAACATATTTATATCATTCCGAAAGGAACGCAAACGGGCGTTGTGACGAACGCAAGCCAGCGCTTTCTCCTGCAAACGGCTGCTGTTCCCGGAAAAACCTTTGATGCGAAGCGAGATTTTGGAGCCAAAGGCGATGGCCAGACAGATGACTCAACCTCCATCCAGTCGGCCTTGAATGCGGCCATGCAATATGGCCAGGGAGCGATGGCCTATCTGCCGACGGGCGCCTATGTGGTTTCCAAAACGCTCTCAGTTACCGGCAGCAATTATACGATGGGAGGCAGCGGATTTCGGTGCGGATTGATGTGGAGAGGGCAGGCCGGCGCGCCGATAATAACGGTCTCCAATGTCCAGAACGTTACCATGGCCGACTTTTGCGCCGGCCATCACGATTTTGGACTTATGACTAACGGAGATGACGTTTGGATCACTTCATCACCAAATCAGCCGTGCCAACTGACCATAGACGGGGTCTATGTGTATGGGATATATGACTTGAACCCTAACGCGCACGGAATGCACTTTGATTCTTTGCCCGCAGGCAGCGTTGTTACCGTTCCAAAAGTTCAAGGCAATCTTTGGATCACTAACTGTGCCCAAGCCACCTTATTATTTCGAACGTCGTATGAAGGAACGGCTACGATCAGGGGTACTTCAGCCGCGAATAATATTCCCGGTTTCCTTACGAGAATGGCGACGATAACCGACCCAGCCTTGCAGGTGTTTGATAATCAGTCGGTGGTCATCAGCGATTTTTACGTTGAGCAGTCGGATCAAATCGCTGTCTTTACAGGTGCGCCGGGTCAAAGCCAGGGAACTGTGACCATTCAGAGCCCCAAGGCGGAAATGAGCACCACCAATATGCCGATTTTCGACATTAAAGGTTATGCCGGCCGAATTTACTATGGTCAGGTCGAATTCTACTGCCAACCGGTGAAGACGATATTCCAGTCCTCAGACGCACCATCACTTCAGCTCATTTTGGCTGGGGAATTCTGGTATAACAACAGTCCCGTGTTTGATCTTAATCCGGCGGTAACTCCCACCCTGCTGGGCAATAGCGGAGCCGCCGATTCGGGCGTCACCCCGGCAGCAATGGCTGCATTGTCCAATGCCCTGGACGACTTGCGCAAGCTCGGCCAACTGGACAGCAGCCTGTAAGACGCGAAACGCTGGCCGGGGCAGCGATTCTTGAAGCAGATGTGCGGCATCGCAGCCATATTCGTTTATAGCACGGGATCGCCGATAGTCGAGGAAGGAGAATTGGTTTCCATCCGCGATGCCATGGCCTCGAGAGGGCCGGACGGGGCGGGCCTCTGGTTTGATCCAACGCGGCGGGTGGGCCTGGGACACCGCCGTCTTTCTATTATTGACGTTTCCAATGCCGGTCACCAGCCGATGCTGCTGCCGGAAAAGGAGCTTGCCATCACATTTAACGGTGAGATTTACAACTACCGCGAGCTTCGCGCCGGTCTCGAAAAGAAGGGGCACCGGTTTCGCTCGACGTGCGACACTGAGGTCCTGCTTCACCTCTACGCGGAAGAAGGCGAGGCTTTTCTCGGGAAACTGCGCGGCATGTATGCCTTTGCCATTTGGAACGGCGTGAAACAAACTCTGTTTCTGGCGCGCGATCCGTTCGGGATCAAGCCTCTCTACTGGGCGGACGACGGCAAGACTTTTCGGGCCGCTTCGCAGGTCAAGGCCTTGCTGGCCGGCGGCAAGATTGACACTTCACCCGAGCCGGCCGGGCACGTCGGTTATTTTCTTTGGGGCCATGTGCCTGGACCCTATACTCTTTATCGCGGCATTCGCGGCTTGGCCGCCGGACACTGCCTGACCGTCGAGCTTGGTGGAAAGAAACGCCTGCGCTCCTTTTGCAGTATTCCGAATATCCTGGCAGAAGCAGAACGCCAGACCTCGGGCCTCTCATCATCGGATCCCGCCCTCCTGGGTTCGTCGCTCCGCGACTCAGTCCGCCATCACCTGATTGCCGATGTGCCCGTCGGGGTGTTCCTATCCTCGGGACTCGACAGTACCACCATCGCCGCGCTAGCCTCGGAACTTGGTGGTCAACTGCGCACCGTCACGCTCGGTTTTGAGGAGTACAAGGGGACCCCCAACGATGAAACGCCTCTGGCCGAGAAAGTCGCCGCACATTACGGCACCCGCCATGAGACGATCTGGGTGACGCGGAGAGATTTCGAGAATGACTTGCACAATCTGTTCCGCGCGATGGACCAACCTTCCAGCGACGGGGTGAACAGTTATTTCATCAGCAAGGCGGCTGCTCAGGCTGGACTAAAAGTGGCCCTGTCGGGTCTGGGCGGCGACGAATTGTTTGGCGGTTATCCGAGCTTTCACGAGATTCCGCGTATCGTTAGCGCGTTAGGCTCGTTTCAACAAGGGGGTGTTCTTGGAAGGGTCTTCCGCGTTCTTTCCGCTCCCCTCCTCAAGCATTTGACTTCCCCGAAATATGCCGGATTGCTGGAATACGGAGGCACTTATGGCGGGGCTTACCTGCTGCGGCGTGGGATGTTCATGCCTTGGGAGCTGCCGGAATTCCTGGACTGCGACTTGGTCCGGGAGGGCTGGAACGAGTTGCAAACGCTGGTCCGGCTGGACCGGACGGTCAACGGCCTCAGTTTGCCACACCTGAAAATCTCCGCGCTGGAGATGGCGTGGTATATGCGCCACCAGCTATTGCGTGATGCCGACTGGGCCAGCATGGCACATTCATTGGAAGTCCGGGTGCCTTTGGTGGACACGGAATTGCTGCGGGCAACTGCGCCGTTGTTCGCGCGAGAGCCTCATCCCACCAAGCGCGACCTGGGCATGGCCCCTTGCGTGCCGCTTCCGGTTTTGGTGCTGAACCGCTCCAAAACCGGTTTTACCGTTCCCGTCCGCGATTGGCTGCTGGAACAAGATCACCGAGCGGAAAACAGGATACTTCAGGCAGGCAGTCATTCCGAACGCGGGCTGCGTGGTTGGGCCAGACTGGTACATAACCGATTCAATTCCGGCGTTTCGACAAAGGCGATGCGCGTAGCCCTCCATGTGCCGCAACCATCCCTTCGCCACGTCGAACGGGGAACCATCGCGGCAAGTGAAGACTTCGGGGGCAATGGTGGTACCTCGCGCTCTGCACCGGCGCTCCTTGCTTCCGGCTCGTCTCAGTTGGAACCGCGCCATATCCTGATTTTTCGCATCGGGCAACTCGGCGACACCATTATCTCGCTTCCGGCAATGCAAGCCATCAGGAGCCGGTATCCCACAGCCCGCCTGACGCTGCTGTGTGACCGCCATCCCAACAAGTCTTACGTGCTGGCATCTGATCTATTGGGCAGAAGCGGTCTATTTGACGAGATTCTGTCTTATCCCGTTCGGGAAGACCTGGCCATCTCCCGGCCCTGGTCAATGACTCCGATTCTGGCCGCCATTCGTAGAAGAAAGTGTGATTCATTGGCATATCTTGCACCGTCCGGGCGTTCTCCCGCGCAGATCAAACGCGACAAGAGATACTTTCAGTTCGCCGGAATCAGGCATTTTATCGGAATGACAGGTTTTGCCGCATTGCCGGAAAAAGTCTCTGGCAAACCCCTGCCGCAGGTTCCGTCGGAAGCGGATTTGCTCCTGGACAGGCTTCGGGCGGACGGTATTCCTGTGCCAAGTCCTGGGCAATCCGTCGCCGATCTGCGACTGGGACTTTCCGAGGGAATCGAGGTGGCTGCCTGGCTCGGCCAACTCACTTCCGACACGAACCGCACATGGGTAGGCGTGGCCCCGGGTTCAAAAATGCCGGCAAAACGCTGGCCTGAAGAGCGATTCCGCGACGTGGTGGCCCAATTAGTTGAGGAATTTGACGCATGGCCGGTGGTGTTCGGGGGAAACGAAGACGCCGCCATGGGTGACCGGCTACTCTCCGCCTGGCGCTGCGGTTACAACGCCGCCGGAAAACTATCACTTCGTGGCGCCGCAGCAGCCCTGAGGCATTGCGTGATGCTCCTCAGCAATGACACAGGCACGATGCATTTGGGGGCGGCAATGGACGTCCCATGTGTCGCCGTGTTTTCTTCCCGGGCCGCGCCGGGCTTATGGGACCCCCTGGGCCGCGGGCACCGGGTGTTCCGGTCGCAGATCGAATGTGAAGGCTGCGGCTTGGTCGAGTGCAGCGAGCGCAAGAACGAATGCCTGCGACGAATCACTGTCGGACAAGTTCTTGCCGGATGCCGGTCCATTCTCAAGAACAAGGCGAAGGAATTGGAACATTGGAAACGAAAGTGGGAAGAGAAGACAGAGGCCGAATGTCAGATCTCAATCTTGCGGTCTCCGACCGGCGTCCTCTGACCCTCAAACCTTGCGTTCTGCTTTCCTGATTTCTGCACATCTTACCATGGAATTGATCATAAAACCTGGCCTCGCTGAGAAAAACTATTGGGGAGACCTCTGGCGCTACCGGGAATTGTTTTATTTCCTCGCCTGGCGCGACATCCTGGTCCGCTACAAGCAGACGGTGATCGGCGTGGCGTGGGCGGTGATCCGCCCGCTATTGACAACCATCATCTTCACCGTTTTCGCAAATAAAGTCGCCGGTCTTAAGGCTCCCGGCGACATTCCTTACGCATTGCTGGTGATGGCGGCCATGCTGCCGTGGCAGTTCTTTAGCACGGCGATGAGCGAAGCCAGCAATAGCCTGATTGGCAATGCCAACCTCATCTCCAAGATCTATTTTCCGCGTCTCATCGTGCCCGCCAGCTCGGTCATCACGAGCTTTGTGGATTTTTTGATTACACTTGGGTTGATGGCGGGGCTGATGCTTTGGTATCAATTCCTGCCAGATTGGCGGCTGCTTTTGCTGCCGCTTTTCGTTCTATTGGCTTTTGGAGCTTCCTTCGGTGTCGGCTTGTGGCTGTGTGCGTTGAATGTCGAATATCGCGACTTTCGTTATGTCGTGCCATTTATTGTGCAATTTGGCCTGTTTGTTTCCCCGGTGATCATTAGCAGCTCCAAAATCCTCGACAATTATGGGGAAACGGGGTTGCTGCTTTACTCACTCAATCCGATGACAGGTGTGATTGAGGGCTTCCGCTGGGCGTTGCTCCGGGGCGAATCCGCGCTCTGGTGGCCCAGTGTTCTCACCTCTGTCGTGCTGACTGCTGTCCTCTGCTTCTCTGGCATCTGGTATTTTCGCCGTATGGAGCGCACTTTTGCGGATGTGATCTGAAACCAGGCACCGGAAGCCAAACTCATTTCATCTTTCTGCTTTCCCAATTTCTGATTTACAACAAATGACCGAAGCCATCATCACCGTGGAGGGATTGGGAAAGAAATACCGCATCAGCCATCAGCGGCAGAATGGCATGCGTTACAAATCCCTGCGCGACGTTATAGCCGCAAAAGCCACGAAGCTTTTCACCAGAAATATGAAATCAGAAATCAGAAGCAAGACCTCTGACCTCCGGCCTCCGGCCTCTTCTTCTGCCTCGCTGGAAGACTTCTGGGCTTTGCGCGACGTCTCTTTCGAGGTCAAACAGGGCGAAGTGGTTGGCATCATTGGCCGCAACGGTGCCGGCAAGAGCACCCTGCTCAAAATCCTCAGCCGCATCACCGAGCCGACAGAAGGTGAAGTGCGAATCAGAGGCCGGGTAGCGAGCTTGCTGGAGGTGGGGACCGGCTTCCATCCCGAACTGACCGGTCGCGAAAATGTCTTCCTCAACGGCGCAATTCTGGGGATGACAAGAGTTGAGATAAAGAGGAAGTTCGACGAAATCGTCGCGTTCGCCGAGGTGGAGAAGTTTCTCGACACGCCGGTGAAACGCTACAGCAGCGGCATGTATGTGCGCCTGGCCTTCGCCGTGGCGGCCCATTTGGACCCTGAAATTCTAATTGTAGACGAAGTTCTGGCTGTTGGGGATTCCGAGTTCCAAAAGAAGTGCCTTGGCAAAATGCAATCCGTGGCCACTCAAGAAGGACGCACTGTGCTATTTGTAAGTCATAATCTTAAATCAATAGAACAGTTATGCCAACGAGGCCTGTTGCTAAAGCACGGCCATGTTGGTTATGATAATATAGTAAAAAATACAATTACCGAGTACATCCGATCGGCTGAAAACATCGGCGCAACCGCTAATGGTGTCGAGCTGTTGAATGATCTGCGCCTTTCCCACTTTGCGCTTAGTCCAGCAGTATTTCAGTCTAAATCCACAATTACTTTTGTGATTACGTTGGAGGCTTGTTCACCACAACTTATTACAAATCTCGAGATGCTAATTTATAACGAACTGAACGAGAGGATGTCACTAATTGACCTTCGAAAGGCCGGCGCCGTGTATCGGTTGGATGGCGCTCGCATTCTGATGATCGATGGAACGATACCACGTTTTAATCTGGTTGAAGGGCAATATTTTGTTGGCCTTTTCATTCGTACTAGTCATGGCGCGCGCGAGTTCTTGAATTTGCTTAGAATTCATGTGCTACCGCCGCCAATCGCGATTGGGATATCCCCAATACAAACGCAGTGGATGGGTTCTGTGCTGCTTGACTGCGACTTTACTGTGCATGAATCCCAATAGCAAGCCAATTTGTTCAATCATTACTCCGACATTCGCCAATGCCTGCCCTTTCAATAATTATCCCGCTGCACAACAAAGGGCCATACATCAGGGACACTCTCGAAAGTGCGCAGGCACAGGACTTTACGGATTGGGAAGCCTTGGTCGTTGAGAACCATTCCACTGACGACGGCCCGTCCCAAGTCCTGGAAATCGCCGCTCGCGACCCGCGAATTCGTTTGGCCGACGCTCCTCCAGAAATACGCGGCCCGGGTGCCGCGCGTAACCTTGGTTTATCGGTCGCCGGTGGTGAATGGGTTCTTTTTCTCGATGCAGACGATCTGCTGGAATCTCATCAGTTTGCCTCCCTCATCAATGCGTCCCGGTCGCGGGAGGTCCAAATCGTGGCAGGTGGCTGGAAGGAATTCTCTAGTTGTGTCAATTCAGTTTGTTCCGTCAGAATTCCTGACACCCAATCAATCACTAATGCAATCGTGAAAACGCCGTGGGCCGTGCATGCCGCAATTGTGCGGAGAGCTTGGCTGACTGGGGACAAAAGGTGGTTAACGGAGATGGATGCTCTGATGCTGGAAGACCTGGCCTTTTGGTTTCGCGCCACCTTTGAAGCAAGAGTCGCGTTTGTGCAATCCACGGGTGCGCTCTATAGATTTGGAGTGCAAGGAAATAGAAACTTGTACTCGGATTTTTCGGCATGGGTTAAAGGATTCGACGTCGCCGTGCAAAATAATGTGGAGTACATGCGCCAGAGGGGCAGGCGATTGGACGCGTACCAAGTGGATCTTATCATGAGGTATTACGAAAGCGCGGTCTTGCGCTGCATGGTGCAAGGCAATGGTCCCATCCTCAGGCATCTGTATTCGACCTATCGGACGTGGGTCAGAAAGGCCGTGTGCCGTAATCCGTTCAAGTTCCCGATTTGCGCAAGATTGTGCCTTCCGTGGTATTTTTTGAGTCATCGCCGCGCCTGTCTGAGGATGGCTGAGGAATAGTTGTAAGCATTTCGCTGCTTCGTCTCCAATTAGCAAGGGCCAGGATGACATGTTCTTATTCGGCTGTTAGTCAGGCGCTCGGCATTCCAGTGTGGTGAGAATATGAATTCAGCGGCCATTTCACGGCCTCCGTGTGGGATCTCAGCCATCGTGGTTTCCTACAACGGTGCGCCCTTTATACGCAGGTGCCTTGAGTCCCTTGCGCAATCAAGCGTGAAGCTGGACCTGATCGTGGTGGATAACCATTCCACGGACGATACGCGAGAAATTGTCAGCCGTTTTGATGGCGTTAAACTGATTGAAAACTCGGAGAATGTCGGCTTTGGCCGGGCTTGCAATATCGGCATATCATATGCGCTGGCGAACAGCGCTGCGTATGTATTGCTCTTGAACCAGGATGCGATAATCGAGCCAACCATGGTGGAGATGCTGCTCCGAAGCATGCAAGCCGAGTCTAAAATAGGCATCGCTTGTCCACTGCAATTTGATTCAGACGGTAAGACCATTGACCACAAGTTTCTCCTTTACTACATGGCCCCCTTTGCCTCCCGTCTTATTAGCGATGGCCTGCGGGAAATGTTGCAGTGCAGTTATGTGGTGGAGATGTCTCCTGCTGCCGCGTGGCTGATCTCGGCGGCTTGCTTGCGGGAAATAGGCGGTTTTGACCCGCTGTTTTTTATGTACTTTGAAGACGACGATATGAGCCGCCGGGCCAACTACCATGGTTACCACACGGTTATCGTGCCGGCAGCCAGGTTTTCCCACTTGCGCGCATTTCACGGGAAGAGACAGGAATCTCCTTGGCGACGACTCAAAACAAGAACATCCTGGATTCGGTCATTTCTCGTGGCCAGCGCCAAGATGCCTGCAGGCAATCCATTCGAGAATTTGTATCATGCGGTCACTGAGCAGCTTTGCCTCGGACTCGCAAGTTTGGCAGGGCACTTACAATTGATCCCAACAGCAGCATGCGTGCTGGCAACGTGCGGAACGATCATGGAATTACCCCGCATCCTGCGCCACCGCCGAATCGCGCTGACCAAAGGAGCGCATTGGTTCCCGAATGTCGCTGACATTACAGGCAAGAAGGACGTGCTCAAGAAACTTTCTGAATCATGCGCCTCAACGAACTAATTCCTCGCTGGCGACATCGTCATGCAGAGGGCGTGAGCGTTAACAACGCCGAGGAAGCTGTTTTTCTTGCGTTGAAATGGCTTTGCGCGGCGCAGGATGCAGGGAAGGCAGGAGGTTTTGCGCGGGCGTATTCGCTGCGATGGGGCTGGGAGCTGCCGTATCCAGAAACCACCGGTTACATTATCCCGACCTTCCTGAACTTGGCGGAGCGGCATCCGGAACTGGGGTTGGTGGAACGGGCGTGCCAGGCAGGGCGCTGGCTGGCTGAGGTGCAATTCGAGTCGGGGGCGATCTGTTCCAAACAGCACCGGCCCGGCAACGCCAAACCGAGCGTCTTCAATACGGGGATGGTGTTGCACGGCTGGACTTCTCTTTTGGAAACGCAACCGGAGGGGCAAATCGCCAACGCGGCGCGCAAGGCGGTTGATTGGCTAATTGGGGAGCAGGAGAAGGACGGAGCCTGGGTGAAGAATGCGTATCACAATCGGCCCCATACCTATTACACAATGGTGGATTGGGCACTCCTTCGTTATGCGCGTTTGATGCGTGATGACCGGGCACATGGCACAGCGGTCAAGCATCTCGACTGGACATTGCGCCAGCAACGGAAGAATGGGTGGTTTGACCTGTGCGAGTTTGGGGAGGGTGAAGCAGTCACAACACACACCATTTCCTATACCACACAAGGTTTGGTGGAGTCGGGCCGGCTGCTGGATGACAACCGCTATATCGAGAGCGCGATGCGTGGCACTTTAATGTTGCGAAAGTGTTTTGAAACGACGGGAAAACTCCCGGGAACGCTTAACGAACAATGGCAGCCTACCGCCAATTGGGAATGTTGCACGGGCAATGCCCAAACATCACTGGTGTGGCAGGCATTGAGCGCGGTCACTGCCGACGTGTCGTGGACGCAAGCTGCCGAAAAGTTGAACCGTCACATGTTGCAATACCAAAAGCTTGACTGCAAGAACCCGGCAGTGGCGGGCGCAATTCCAGGATCGTGGCCCATCAGTGGCGGATATGATCCCTACAGCTTTCCTAACCATGCGGCGAAGTTCCACGCCGATGCGCTGTCCGCGTAATGTGAAATGCGACATGGCAAATTTAGTAAAGAACTTAATCTTCAGGACGATGCCAGGCTGGCTTCGGCCAAAAACAGTCGTGTTGCGTTATGGTGCGCGTTCTTTCAAGCTGGCCCGCCCCTGGGATTCGTCGGTGGGGGTGGGGCTGGTTTTGAATGGCGTGGCAAATTATGAACCGGAGACAACGAGGCTCTTCACTCAATTGGTTCAAAGATCGCAAAGCCTCGTGGATATCGGGGCAAATATCGGCACATTTACGGCTGTGGCAAAGTGCGTAAATCCAGCCATCAAAGTTTGGGCATTTGAGCCTGAGTCAAAGCTTTACTCACTGTTGACAGATACAATTTGTGCCAATGCCTGGAACGACGTTTTCGCCGAACAAATGGCCTTGTCGGATTCTGATGGCACAACCGATCTTTTTGTCTGGGGTGAATCCGAAGCATCGCTAAACCCGGGATTTCGGCCGGGAGCGGTCAAAAATACCTGTCAGACAAAAAGACTCGATGCTTATTGTGCAGAGCGTGCTATTACCGCAATAGATTTGATAAAAATCGATACCGAATCCACCGAGCCGCAAGTGTTCAGTGGAAGCATTGCAATGTTGAAGAAATGCAGGCCCGATATAATATGTGAGGTCCTGGCCGGACGAACCGAAAAGAAACTCGAAGAGCTGCTGAAACCTCTTGGTTATCGTTATTTCCATGTCACTGGTGATGGCTTGGTGCCCACGGAAAGGATTAGCGGAGATCCGGAATACAAGAACTTAAACTATCTTTTTACAGTTAAAGAGGATTCGAATATTGAACAGAATCAGATCGCCTTTGCTCGGTCATGAGGATTCTGTTTCTTGCATTCGAAATGCCTCCCTCCGCGGCGGGCGGCGTGCAGCGACCGACGAAATTCGTCAAGTATTTGCCGGATTTTGGCATCGAACCGGTGGTGGTGACCACGGATCTACAGAGCTTCCGACAGTTCATGCCGGGCTGCCCCATTGACCAATCTCTATTGACGCAATTACGACCTGACGTGGTGATTGAGCGCGTGCCTTGCACTCGTCTTCGGGCGAAGAATCCTGGAAGATTCTCCGAGTGGCGGCGGATATACTTTTCGGTGGTTGAAAGCCTGGCGAGGGAGTGGTGGCCCCGTCTGTCCGTCGTTCTCCCGGATTTAATCGCCAGGCACAAACCGCAGGCCATCTATGTCACCGTGCCGCCTTTCTGCATGGCGCCGCTTGGGTGCAGAATCGCCCGTCAATACCGTTTGCCCCTTGTCCTGGATCTTAGGGATGCCTGGTCGCAATGGCGGGTGTCAGCGTACGGCAGTTGGCTCCATTACTGGCTCACCCGGCGATTGGAAGGACAATGCTTGCGCAGTGCCGATGCTTTAGTCTGCACTTCCAACCAGACACGTTCCGATCTTTCGCGAGTCCATCCGGATATTCCTGCCGATAAGATCCAGGTCATTACGAATGGGTACGATGATATGATTGATGACTGGACTCTGGATTTTCATCCCTCTGGAAAGCGGTTCGTCATCGGTTATGTCGGAAGTTTCTACTATTCCCCGACCGCACGGGAAACCATGTTGCGTCCGTGGTGGCGCAAGCGTCCGAACCGCATGATCCAATATGCGCCGCGGAAAGAGGACTGGCTTTACCGTTCCCCGTTCTTCTTCTTTCAGGCGGTTGCGCGCCTGTTGGATAAAAAACCCGCTTGCCGGGAGCAGTTGCGCATTCGTTTTGCCGGGCGCAAGCCCGATTGGATGGACGCGCAAGTCGCGCAGTTCAACTTGGGCGGATTGGTGGAGTTTGCCGGCCAGTTGGACCATGCCAGCGCGATCCAGTTCCAGCGGGAATGTGATGCCTTGCTCGTGACGTCCTCGAAGGTCATCGGTGGCCGGGATTACAGCATCGCCGGCAAAACGTTTGAATATTTCAGCATGAAAAAGCCCGTCATCGGTTTCGTGGCGGAGGGCGCACAAAAAGAAATCCTCGCGGACAGCGGCATGGCTTTGATTTGCGATCCTGATGCGCCTGAAAAGGCGGCAGAACAACTCGGTAATCTGCTGGCAGGCCGCCTGGAGCTAAAACCAAACGTCAACTTCCTGAAACAGCTTCATCGCCGGGAACTCACCGGGCGATTGGCCGAAGTTATCAAGTCGGTTGCAAAGTAATTTCAATCGTGAAAATTGCATGTATCGTGGGCGCCCGCCCCAACTTCATTAAAATTGCGCCAATCATGAAGCAACTGGCGCGGTGGCCGGCAGAATTCCAACCCGTCCTCGTCCACACTCGCATAATCAGTGATGAACCAGAAGATCTGTCTGCTGACGAACACGCACATTTCCTATAATCCTCGATTGCTGAAAGAAGCAGACGCCTTGCAGGAGGCAGATTACGATGTCAGGGTTGTCGGCATTAATCTGGATGATTCAAAGTGGCAATTGGATCAGGCCCTCATGGCCGGCCGGACCTGGAAACTGGCATTATATGATGTGCGCAAGACGACTCTTCGCGGAAGAATTCACTGGCTAAGAGCCGGATTGCGGCAGAGGTTCTACCAAAGAACCGCGAGGCTGGGGTGGGCTGCTTTGGAAAAAGCCTACAGTCGTCACTCGCCGGAACTGGCCCGCCTTGCGGCCCGCGAGCCGGCCGAATTGTTTATTGCGCACAATCTGCAGGCATTGCCCGCTGCTGCATGGGCAGCGAAACGGACGAAAGCCAAATTGGGCTTTGATGCTGAGGATTTTCACCGGGGAGAGTTGTTGGACCGCCCGGAGAACAGCGAGATTCTGAGGCAGACTCGATCGGTCGAAGAACGATATATTCCCCGATGCACCCATCTCACGGCCGCATCAGACGGAATTGCCGAGGCGTACGCCAAACATATCCCGGTCAAACGTCCGTTGACGGTATTGAATGTATTTCCACTGGCAGAACGCGCCGGGCAGACGCCCGCGGCGCAATTGGCATCCGAACGCCAGGGAACGGAATTATCGTTGTATTGGTACAGCCAGTTGATTGGAGAGGATCGAGGACTGGACGATGCCTTCGGCGCGGTGGCATTGCTGCGAAACCGGGTCAAATTGAACTTGCGCGGCGCGATCCGGGAGAGCTATGCGCGCCGTCTGGGTGAACGATTGAAAGCCCTGGGCATTGCCGGGAGAGTTCGAATCCTGCCGCCGGTACCGCCCCAGGAACTTGTGGAACGCGCCACCTGCCATGATGTGGGATTGGCCTTGGAAGCGGGGGAGACGGAAAACCGTCGTGTGGCCGTGTCGAACAAACTTTGCGCCTATTTGCTGGCCGGCTTGGCGGTGGCCGCTACCGATACGCCGGGACAGCGCGGGATTCTGGCGGGAATTCCCGAAGCGGGATTTGTTTACGCACCTGGCGATGCCAGGACTCTGGCGGATCATTTGTGGCAGTGGTTGGATAATCCGGCTCGGTTGCTGGCGGCCCGCGCGCAAGCGCGAAAAGCTGCGGAGTCGCGCTTCTGCTGGGATATTGAGAAATCGAAATTAGTCAGCGCCGTGGCCCAGGCCCTGCAATACTGAAGTGAGTTTTAGAATCATCGGCCGCTTGATCTGGCATGATCCCGGCAATCGCGGCAAACGGTTTAGGAAATTGTTTGCCGCCGTGGGGTGGCAGATTTACAAGCGAACAGTCCGACGACCCACTATCATCACGCTGGCGAATGGGGTGCGATTTCGTGCCTATCCGGATTAAGTGGATGTTGAAGGCTACGAACAGGAGGTATTTCTGGGCGCACAACGATTGCTCCGAGACATTCGTCCGAGCCTGATCATGTTTGTATCGCTAGGGGGGAGAATTGACGATATTCTACAGAATGTTTTTTCGGATGTCAATTATGCGCTGTTTAAAATGGATGCCGCCGGGCGGCCTTTGACCAGTTCGCTGGATGCTCAAAATCTCTTCGCGGCGCCCCGGTAGAAATTTGCGGAATTCTCCCGCCTGGAAGCCCCGCGACATAACCAACGAGCGTGACGGACAGGAAATGAAAGACAGAAGGAACAAGGTTGTGGCGATCGTCGCTCCTCATTTTGTGCCGAGCAATTTGGCGGCCGTTCATCGCGCGCGGCTCTGGAGTCTGCATCTGAGGGAATTTGGCTGGGAGCCGGTCATTGTAACGACGCATTGGGACTACTACGAAGAACAGCCGGAGATGGAACTCCTGGACTTGCTGCCGGATCAATTGAAAGTAATTCGCACCAAGGCATTCAGAACGAAACCCGTAAGGCTGATCGGCGACATCGGCATCCGCGCTTTCCATTGGCATTACCGCGCTTTGTGCGACTTGGCACAAGCTGGGAAAATGGACTTTCTCCATATCACCATCCCGTCGAATTTTTCGGCCTGCCTGGGGCGGTTGGTACGACACAAGTTCGGGGTGCCTTACGGCATTGATTATATAGACCCATGGGTGCATCATTTTCCAGGATCGGAGAAAGCCTTGAGCAAGGCCTGGGGCCACAGAAAACTGGCCAACATTCTGGAACCTTGGGCCGTAAAAAATGCCGCGCTGATCACCGGCATCAACCGGGCCTATTACGAAGGGATGCTGCAACGCAATCCAGCCGTGGCCGAGCACGCGGTGCTGGCCGCCATGCCCTACGGTGGTTGCGAGAACGATCATGAGCATGTGCGGCTGCATCCGCGCCCGGCCCGGTTGTTTTCCGGGCATGAGGGAAAACTGAATCTGTTTTATGCCGGAGCGTTGTTGCCCAAAGCCTTCGGCGTTCTGGAACGACTTTTGCAAAGCCTGGTTGAGATTCGGAAAAGAAAGCCGGAATTGGCGGGTAAATTTCATCTGCATTTTGCGGGCACCGGCAAATCACCAAAGGATCCGAAGGGCTTCAATGTCCGCCCCTATGTTGAACGGTACGGCTTGGGGGATTGCGTCTCGGAATATCCGCAGCGGATACCTTACCTGGAGGTGCTGTCGCATCTGCACGCCGCCTCCGGAGTGTTGGTGCTTGGTTCCACCGAACCTCATTATTCGCCTTCCAAGATTTTTCAGTCCATCATGTCGCGACGTCCGGTTTTTGCCATGTTGCATGAAGCCTCCACCGCGGTACAAACCATGCGCGCGAGCAACGCCGGCGATCTGGTCACCTTCACGAAGGACAATTTGCCCGATGCGCGCTCGTTAAGTGTCCGGTTGGAACAGTTTCTTGCAGCAATAAGGCCGGGACCAACAAATATAAATCTCAGTGCTTTCCAAAAAGAGTCAGCCAGGGAAACAACCCGTGTCTTGGCAGAAGCATTGGATCGGGCGTGGGCCAGAGAACAATCGCGTGGCACACAGTCTAAATAGCAGATGGCTGGCAATAGCAAGCTGAAAACGGCGCGAAACCCGGCATTGAGCGCGTGGGCCTTGGGCTTTGCCACGTTCTGTAGTATTATTGCTGTGCCAACAACGGGATGATTTTATTCGGCCATCCAGGGGGGAACCCAAATGCGCATCACGCGGCGCTGGCGCATTTGGAAGCAGGCAGGCTGGAGGCATTTTGTGTGCCTTGGATGCCATCCCAGACCACGCTGAACGTCCTTTCAATCGTGCCGGGGCTGGGGGCACACTCCGGCCGATTGGCGCGGCGGCGCTTTGAACCATTGAACGGTGCGCCCAGAATTCAGGGGCGGCTTGGGGAGATGCGGCGCTTGCTTATTCGAGCTATTGGCAGCGAAAGCGAGGGACTTTCCTACGAAGCCAACGACTGGCTGATGACTGTCATGAAGCGGGAGTGTCACCGAAGCACCGTCACCGCAGTTCACGCATTCGAGGACTGTTCCCTCTGGCAGTTCGAGGAAGCGAAACGACTTGGAAAGGTCTGTATTTACGATATGCCCACGGTTTGCTATTCGGCTTGGGCAGAGCAACAGAAAGTGTTGCTCGGGCGATTCTCGAAATGGCTGCCATCGGGCGGCTTGTCGGCCAATCAGTGGGTCAGGCCGGAACAAAAACGCCGTGAAATGGAAATCGCTGACGTTGTGCTGGCGCCAAGCACTGTTGTCAAAGAGACCATACTGCGTTTTCATCCGCAAAAAAAAATCGCGCTGGCGCCCTATGGCGTGGATTTGGATTATTGGACGCCTTCCTGCGATGGCCGCTCAACGTTGTATGGTCCGCTTTTTTTCCTCTACGCCGGGCGGTGTTCCATCCGCAAGGGAATTCCGGTGTTGCTGGATGCATGGCGCAAAGCAGAACTCCGTGAAGCGAAGTTGGCGCTTGTCGGTTCGTGGGAGTTGGAGAAACTTCACCGTGGCTCCCTCCCGCCGGGAGTGGAACATCATCCTCCATGTTCGGCTGCGGAATTGCGAACGCATTATCGAAATGCGGATGTTTTTTTGTTTCCGTCGTTTTTCGATGGCTTTGGTCTGGTTTTGCTGGAAGCCATGGCTTGCGGTTTGCCCGCCGTTGCGACTGAGGCAACCGCCGGTCCGGACATTATCGATGCGACCATGGGGAGAATCGTTGCCAGTGGAAACGTGGAGGCTCTGGTTGAGACGTTGCGCTGGTTTGCGGCCAACCGCAATCATCTTGCCGCCATGAAGGTTGCCGCGCGCGCAAAAGCAGAAACCTTCACATGGGCCCGTTATCGCCGTTGTGTGAGTGAAGCCGTGGCTGGAATGTGAGGACAAAGAACATAATTAAGGGCAAATCGATTCAAAGCTCCGAAATTCAGCCTTTTACTTGATGCGTCTCGGCATCCTCACCAGCCATCCGATTCAATATCAAGCTCCTTGGTTTCGCGCGCTGGCAAAAGAGGTGGATCTTGAAGTGTTTTTTGCGCATCGTCCCGATGCGTCTCAACAAGGGGTTGGGTTTGGCCGGGCCTTTAGCTGGGATGTGGATTTATTGTCCGGCTATCAGCACCGGTTCTTGGAAAATGTCGCAAGGCAACCTTCAAGCAATCGCTTTTTTGGTTGCGACACGCCCGAAATAAAAGACATTATTCAGGAGTCGAGGACCTCAGACCATGGGCGACGGACCACGAAACGCTTTGACGCCCTCATCGTCAGCGGCTGGAATCTCAAATCGTATTGGCAGGCTGTGCGCGCCTGCCGCCATGTGAAAATTCCCGTGCTGGTTCGGGGGGATTCCCAGCTTCTGACTCCGCGTTCGCGGCTCATCCGCGTGGCAAAGGCAATTGCCTACCCGCTGCTCCTGAGGCAATTTGACGGTTTTCTTGCCGTTGGCCAGCGCAACCGCGATTACTTGGAACACTACGGCGCACGACCAGCGAAGATCTTTTTTGTGCGACATTTTGTGGACAATCAATGGTTCAAAGCTAAAGCAGACGTGGGGCGAAGACAAAAAGCAGAAATCAGAAAACGGTGGGGGATGAGTGATACATCATTCATCGCTCTGTTCGTGGGAAAGTTCCAGGCAATCAAACGTCCTGGGGATTTGCTGAAGGCATTAGGCGTATTCCGACAAGCAGACAATGGAGAAAACAAACGGGACGCTTCCCCACAGCCAATTTTGGCTGATAACAATATCAATGTTCGGCATCCAGCGGTGGTTTTTGTCGGCGCGGGCGAAATGGAAAGTGAGTTGCGTGAGTTGGCGCAACGAGAAAACGTTCACATTCACTTCGCCGGGTTCAAGAACCAAAGTGAATTGCCTGCGTGCTACGCTGCGGCCGATGTGCTCGTGTTGCCCTCAGAAAGCGAGACGTGGGGTTTGGTGGTGAACGAAGCGATGGCATGCGGATTGCCGGCAATTGTCTCAAATGCAGTGGGTTGCGCGCCGGACTTGATTGACGAGGGAACAACAGGTTTCACTTATCCAGTGGGCGACACGGCGGCGCTGGCACAAAGTTTGGCGGCACTCGCCAAAATGCAATCCGCCGGTCATGATTTCGGGCCAGCCCTGGCTGAAAAAACGCGGGCTTACGGTTTGCAAAACGCGGTTGCCGGAACCCTGCTCGCAGTGCGCCAGTCCGCAGCCAAAGGTCCACAATCCTCTGAGGGCGCCGCGTAGCTAATTCGTCGGCGAACGCGGCCACAGGCCGCCATACCCACGCCGGCTGCCCTGGAAGCATGTTACACCATCGGAAAGAGCTGTTTTGATCAGAAACTCATCACCGACGCCGGTCCGGCAGAAACTGTCCGCCAATCGGCAAACATCCGGAGCGGGAACCTTCTTGCTTTGTAATCCGCAGCAATGGGCGGTGGCGGTTCTGAGCGGGCTGATTGTGGGCGGGCTTTTTTGGCCCTGGTATCGCGACGTCTCGGTCTGGATCGGGGTGGTGCTCTTCCTGATGGCGGCAACGTTGGTTCACATGGTTTTTACGTACGGGCTGGTTGTTCCTTTTCCACATCTTGCCATCCTGGTTACCGGGCTGCAATATGTGCTGGCAGCGTGGTTGTCATTCTACTATCCATCATTCAATCCAGTGTATAACATTGGCCCGCGATTGCCCGTGTATTTATCCTATGCCGGCTGGGTTGTCATAATTGTTTGCCTGGCGTGGGCGCTGCCTTTTTGGCGAATCAGACGCAGCCCCATCCAGCCCGCTCCGGCTTCAGCAAGGCTGCTGGCAGAGCTGGACGTGCTCTTCTGGATTGGAATGACTAGCACGATAATTAGTCATTTGGCGAATTTTGGAATACTGAAGTTCTTTCTGGTGCTGTGCTCGGATCTTCGATACCTTGGAGCCTTGGGACGCATGATTGTCTCCGGGGCCGGATGGAAATGGAGAATCTTGCTGACGCTAACCCTGGAGATGCTGTTTGCCACTGGGGAAGGCATGTTCCACTCGCTCCTGCTTTGGGGTGCGGCAGTTTTCGCCATTTACATTTTCAAGACCAAGCCCGGAAAAATCGTCGTCCTGGGCCTTATATGTTTTGGTTTCCTGGCCCTGCCGGCGCTGCAGCAGGCGAAAGGGAGCCTTCGTGCGAAGGGGGAGACGGGCGATTCAACGGGTGGGGGCTTGGCGAAGGTTGGGAATGCTGTTGATTGGTCAAGAACCCTCGGAAGTGGAATGTTAAAATCGGCAAGTGGAGACTGGGATGCGGATTTGCTGAGTGAGTTCATTGTCCGATTCAACCAGGGTTGGATCATTGATCGCGTCATGCAAACGGTTCCTTCGCGCGAACCTTACGCCAAAGGCGAGACGCTGCTTGCGGCGGTCGAAGCGGCTTTCTTGCCACGTTTGCTTGATCCCGGCAAGGTTCAGGCGGGCGGTTACGTCAACACGCCGCGTTATGCAGGGATTTCCCTTGGAGGCACCACCAGCATGAACTTGGGATATGCCGGCGAAATGTATGCCAATTTCGGCTACTGGGGCGGCATTGCGGGATGCTTTTGCTACGCTCTAATGCTCGGCCTGCTGTTTCGCTGGGCTTTCAAACGGGCCGCTTTGAGCCCGCTCTGGTGGGCATTTGTTCCTTATGTTGGGCTGACCGGCTTGAAGGCCGAGGAAGGAATTGCGGAAGTCTTAAACTGGCTTGTTAAAGCGGCAGTTGTCAGCGCTGTCATTTATTACAACTTTCCAGCGATTCGAGCGGCACTGTCGGGAGCGTCGAGGAGCGGCCGGCGGGGAACTTCCCGGAGAGCGACAGGCGCTCGAAAGTGTCTCCATGTTAGGAGACTGTTCCGCAGCCCTGTTTCAACAGGGGATTTTGCGGTGACCCCTGGGAACACGAGAATCGGACCGTCCTCTGGCCGACTACCCTCCCAAAGCCCTGGCGCGGCAGCGGGACGGCTGTAGCGTCCAGTTAATCGAGAAGCACGATTCGCGCGGCCTGCCTTGGCGACGGTTTCCACTTATGCGAATACTGCAATGTGCGGCCACTCTGGAACCGGCTTCGGGCGGTCCGGCCCGCTCGGTGCCCCATCTGGCGGACGCCCTTTCTAAGATGGGGCACAAAGTCGCGCTGTGGAGTCCTCTGCCCTGTCGTAACGTGTTGTCTGAAGGCGCGCGGGAATTGAGCGTGCCGCAATTCTCGGGATCGCTGGCAGAGGCATTGACCGGGTTCGGCAAGCCGGATTTAGTGCATGATCACGGGGTATGGCTGCCATGCCACCACCAAGTTGCGGGCGTCTGCGCCCGCCGGGTTATTCCGCTGATCGTCAGCCCCAGAGGCATGCTGGAGCCATGGGCGTTGCAGCAAAAGCGATGGAAAAAGCAAACAGCCTGGTGGCTTTACCAACGGCGGGATTTGCGCTCCGCCAGATGTCTGCACGCCACCGCGGAAGCAGAATCAAAGCAATTTCGTCGTCTCGGGTTGAAACAGCCGATTGTCATGGTTCCCAATGGGGTTTTTATCCCTCCCGAGCAGCAGATGGTCCGTCAGGAATCCCAAGGGCGGCGAATCCGGCGTGCCTTGTTCCTCAGCCGTTTGCATCCGAAAAAGGGACTGCTGAATCTGGTCAAAGCGTGGGCCGAAATTCAGAAATCGGAAATCGAAAATCGGAGACCAAAGGACTGGGAGTTGCTCATCGTCGGGCCGGATGAAGGCGGGCATCTGGCGGAAGTGCGCGTGGCGGTTGCGTCGTATGGATTAGAAAGGCAAATTCATTTCCAGGGTGAAATCACGGGCAAGGCCAAGAACCAGTGTTATGCCAGCGCGGATCTTTTCGTGCTTCCGTCTTTTAGCGAAAACTTTGGGCTGGTGGTTGCAGAAGCGTTAAGCTGCGGTGTGCCGGTGATCACCACGAAAGGGACGCCCTGGGAAGAACTGCGCATACGGCGATGCGGGTGGTGGATTGACATCGGCGTCGAACCGTTGGCAGCAGCATTGCGTGAAGCAACATTGCTTTCGGACCAGGAACGTGAAGAAATGGGCCGGCGGGGCCGGCGTCTGGTGCGGGAGAAATACTCCTGGCCACAGATTGGCAGGGACATGCTTGCGGCATATCAATGGGTTCTTGGCCAGGCTCCCCGTCCAGCTTGCGTCGTCTGAAGAGAAACGCTGAAAAGCTGAAGCTCTAAAATGCTTAAATAATCTCAGCGTGACCGCAATTCAGTTTTTCAGATTTTGATTTAGGATTTTTAGGTTTGGTTTTGAACGTTGACCTCTCAACCTATTCCGTTGGGACATTTGATCGCGGGGCGGGGGGGTTCAAAGAGGCGCTCTGGCTGTTCGCCCGCCTGTTCCTCTTTCAGCTTTGTCCATTTGGCTTTTCCACCCTGAAACGAACCGTGCTGCGGGCCTTTGGCGCAAGAATTGGAAGGGGCGTGGTAATCAAACCGGGGGTGAGAATCACTTTTCCATGGAAGCTGGAGGTGGGGGATTACGCCTGGCTGGGCGAGGAGTGCTGGCTGTTGAATCTCGAACAAATCACGGTCGGAAACAACGTGTGCATTTCCCAGCGTGCTTTTCTTTGCACCGGCAGCCACAACTACAAGTCGCCCATGTTCGATTTGATCGTGAAGCCGGTGGCGGTGGAAGATGGGGCCTGGCTGGGCGCCGGTTGTTGGGTGGGGCCGGGGGTGACGGTGGGGTCACATGCAGTTTTGACCGCGGGTTCAGTGACGGGAAAGAACCTGGAGCCGTGGGGCATCTATCAAGGCAATCCGGCGGTGCTGGTAAAACATCGAGTCATTGACACGGCGAAAGCTGAGATTCCGTAATTTGATTTCCGACCTCTGATCTCCGATCCCACATTCCATGCAAATGCAAGATTCACCATTCCATTCTCCTGACACCGCTCCTCCCAATGCAAAGACCATGATGGAAGCGCGCAATCTCGCTGGCCCTGCTTTTTCTGACTCCTGGATAAAACGGTCTGTTATGTTGCTGCCGCTTGGTTTCCTTTGGTTCACTCTTATCAACCAACTGCGCGTCGAATGGTCCGTCAACCCGCAGTACTCTTATGGTTGGGTGGTTCCTTTCCTTTGCCTGGCATTTATATTACAAAGGTGGCAGGGGTTGTCACAAAGCAAAAGACAGAACGCAGAAATCAATCATGAATTTGAGCCTGCATCCTTGACGCGCGGCCGCATTCAGAGGCCGCTGGTCTTGCTGTCTGCGGCGCTGGCCTTGCTGTACCTGCCGACCCGGCTGTTTCAAGAAGCCAATCCAGAGTGGCGGATGATCAGTTGGGCGCTGGCGATTGAGGTTGTCACTCTCACTTTGCTCTTCGTGCGTATGACGCTGGGGAGCGCCGGGTTTCGCTCCTTTGCATTTCCCATCTGCTTTTTCCTGGTGGCGGTGCCATGGCCAACCATTATAGAAGGAACGTTGATTCAATCCCTGACCCGGGTCAACTCTGCCGCGGTGGTTGAGTTGCTGAGTTGGTTGGGCATTCCTGCGATGCAGCACGGCAACTTGATCGAGGTCAGCACTGGCACGGTCGGGGTGGATGAAGCATGCAGCGGCATCCGGTCGTTTCAAACCAGCCTCATGGTCTCGCTGTTCTTCGGAGAGTTTTACGCGATGGGCCTTTGGCGCCGATTACTCCTGATTCCGTGCGGTTTTGCCCTGGCCATGGCGTTCAACGTCTGTCGCATGTCGTTTCTGACGATCATCGCCGCCAAGAAAGGCGTTGCGGCAATTGCCCAGTATCATGATCCTGCGGGGATCTTGATCACATTGGTCTGCACGGCCGGGTTATGGGGGGTGGCAATGCTGTTCTGTAGGAAGCAGAAAGAAGTCAGAGATCAGAAATCAGAGGTCAGCAGTCAGTCGCCAGAAGTCAAAGATCAGCGGTCAGTCATCAGCGGTCGGAATCCAGAAATCGGACCTCTGACCTCTATCCTCCGACCTCTGACCCCCGGGGTCTTTCGTCTTGCCCTCTCTCTGCTCATTTGGCTGGTTCTGGTGGAAGTCGGGGTCGAGTCATGGTACCGCTGGCACGAAGTCCGATTGCCCAAAAGTGTGTCGTGGTCTATGGAATGGCCGCGAAGCAATCCAACCTTCTCGGACTTGCCTTTGACCCAAAAAACGACTCAGTTGTTGCGCTATGACGAGGCGGGCAACGGGACCTGGCGCGAGGACGACGGGACACAATGGCAGATGATTTACCTGCGATGGCTGCCTGGCCGGATCGCGGTGCATTTGGCCAAAACCCACACTCCGGATGTTTGCCTGCCATCAGCCGGGCGCTCGGTCCAAGCCAATCCTGAACTGGAGTACCTGCCCGTTCAAGGCTTGCGCCTGCCATTTCGCACCTACACCATGGAAGAGACGGGGAAAACCAGCTTCGTGTTCTATTGTCTCTGGGAAGATTGCGCCTTGGAGCAGGCCTTTCAGAGAATGGATATTTCTGACTATGGAAATCGGCTGAACCCTGTCCTGGAAGGAAGACGAAATCTCGGCCAACGTTCGCTGGAAGTAATTATTTCCGGATACGCGGATTTCGAGGAGGCGAAAGCGGCTCTGGTGCGCCATCTCCAGACCCTTATCAAGGTCGAAAAGCCGAAATAAAACGCTGAAAGGAAAAGTCGATTCCAACTTTTCAGTTATCAGCTTTTGCTTCGTGAATTTCCTGCTTCTAAACCAGTTTTATCCGCCGGATGCCGCCCCTACGGGCTGGTATTTGCATGGGTTGGCACGGGAACTGGTGCGGCGCGGGCATTCCGCCAAAGTGTTCTGTTCCCGCCGCTCTTATGATGGCAGGGATTGCTTTCCGCGCCGGGAGAAGTTGGATGGCGTGGAGGTGTCGCGGCTGCCGGCGACCGGCTTCGGACGGCGCGGGTTCGCTGGCAAACTGGCGGATTATTGTTCTTTTTACCTTTCTTTGGCCGGCGCCCTGTTGTTGGACCGAAGCAAGCCTGATTTGATCCTGTCACTGACAACTCCGCCCTACATTGGTCTGTTGGGCAAAGCCGCCGCCGGCAAGTTCGGGTGCCGGCATGCCCATTGGATCATGGATCTTTACCCCGATGTGATGTTCGCGCACAAAATGACGCCAGATGATGGATTGGTTTTCCGTTTTCTTCAGAAACTGACGCGCTTTCAATTACGCGGAGCGGAAGCCGTCATTTCCCTTGGACCCTGCATGACGGAAAAAGTGGCGGCTTACGACGAAGAACAGGAGTCAGAGGTCAGAGGTCAGAGGTCAGAAGTCAGAAGTCAGCGGTCGGCGATCAGCGGTCAGAGGTTGGAAGCCGGAAGTCTGACCTCTGATCTCTGTCCTCTGACCTCTTCCCCATCTTCCCGTCGCACTTGGATTCCGCTATGGAGCGATCCTGAGCTTGCGCCCTGGCCGGCGAATGAAATGAACCCTCTGCGATCTGAACGAGGGTGGGCGGACCAGGATGTTGTTTTTCTGTATTCGGGGAACATGGGGCTGGGGCACCGCTTTGCGGAATTCCTTGAAGCGGCCAGACAGCTCGGCGCGTCCGGTCCGCGTTGGGTGTTCAGTGGAGGAGGCAGGCGCCGGCGGGAAATCGAGACTTTCGCGACGTCCCATCCGGCAGCCCGCATCGAGTTTCTTGACTACGTGCCGCGGAACCGTTTGCGTTCCCATCTTTGCGCGGCGGACGTTCATCTGGCCAGTCTGGATTCGGCCTGGCAGGGGTTGATTGTCCCCAGTAAAATCCAGGCCAGCTTTGCGGTGGCCCGTCCAGTGCTCTTCGTCGGGGGAGATGACTGCGAGACGGCCGCCTGGATTCAGGAGTCCGGCGGGGGATGGGTCGTCGGTGAAGATGATCTGGGTGGTCTGTTGAAAGCAGTTGAGCAAGCTGTCAACCTTGACGAACGCCAGCGGCGCGGCCAGGCGGCCTTCGCCTTTGCGCGGACGCATTTCCAAATATCGGAAAACTGCGCGCACATCGCGCAAATACTGGAAGGGAAGGCTGATGAGAGGTCAGAAGTAAGAGATCAGAGGTCAGAAGTCAGAGGTCAGAGATCGGAGGTCGGCAAAATATGCAAATTAAGTCAGCCAAGGATTTGATCGTTTATGTTTGGCGTATTTGACAAATATATCGCGGTCTTCCTGACGGGGTTCGTGGTGACTTACCTGCTCACCCCGGCGGTCCGTTCCCTGGCGGTGCGGTTCGGTGTTGTGGATTTGCCGAATGAACGGCGGCCGCACCAGCGCCCGACGGCCCGGGGCGGCGGTCTGGCGGTCGTATTGGGAATCTATGCCGCCTGTGGGATGGGGCTGTTGATCCCCGGGGAGACGCGGCCCGGCGGTTTCGATCTCCATTGGTGGCTGATGTTCCTGCCGTCCTCGCTCTTCTTGCTGGGGGTTGGGCTGGTGGATGATACTTGGGGATTGGGCGCGTGGAAGAAGCTGGCCGGGCAGATTATTGCCGCGCTTTGGATCGCGCTTTCGGGGACGCATTTCGGCGAAATTTTAGGTTATCAATTGCCGCCATTTCTGGATGGTTTTCTGGTGGTGATTTGGATTGTGGCGGTGATTAACGCTTACAATCTGATTGACGGTCTTGACGGGCTGGCGTCGGGGCTGGCCATCATTTCCGCCACCGGCCTGTGCGGGATTCTTGTCTTGGGAAATCTGCCCGGCGTTTACCTGCCGCTCATCGCCCTGGTGGGGGCGTGTCTGGCGTTCCTGCGTTACAATTTCCATCCGGCGACCATTTTTCTGGGGGATACCGGCAGCATGGCCATCGGGTTGATGCTGGGGGTTGTCTCCCTGCAGACGTTCACCAAGAATACATTCTTTCTTTCGATGACCATTCCGTTGTTGATCCTGGGAGTCCCGATCTATGACGCGCTGCTGGCCATCTGGCGAAGGTCGGTGCGGCGTTACGTCTTCGCCAGCGGAGGAAAAGCCGCCGGCTCCCGCAAGCCCGGCGGAATCATGACGGCCGATGTGGAGCATTTGCACCACCGCCTGGCCAAGGCCGGCTTGAGCACACGCCGGGTGGCGATGGTTCTTTGCATCACGAACGCGGTGCTGGTCATCTTTGGCCTGTTGATAACGACCTTTCAATCCCATGCGTCCGGTATTTTCCTGCTGGGCTTGCTGGCTTTCGTTTATGTGCTGTTGCGGCACATGGCGGTGATCGAGTTGCGCGAAACGGGCCGTGTCCTGTTGACCGGCTTGCGCCGCCCGACCCATTCCCTGGCGAGGGCGATGGCGTATCCTCTATGGGACGCTCTTTGCCTGGCGGGCGTCCTGGCGTTTGTGATGCGGGCGTTCGAGCCTGTGTCGCAGGGATTCTGGCATTCCTGGTTTCTGGATCTTCCGATCTGGGTCACTCCGACGTTTTGCCTGCTGGCGGTGTCGCGCACCTACGTCACGGTCTGGACCCGCGCGCGAATTCTCGATGTGTTGATGCTTCTGTTCACGCTCCAGGCCGGTTTGCTCCTCAGCCTGGGGATTGCGCTGCTGATTGATCCTTACAACGCGTCGAGGTGGTATCTGCGCGCGCTGGTGATCGTCGCGCTCGGACACGGGGCCATGATCTTCGCCCGGGTGTTCTATCGCAGCGTGGAGGAGATTGTTCTTTATTTGAGATCCACCAGCGACATCAAGGAGGGTTTTGAGCGGGTGGTTCTTTACGGAGCCGGGGGGCGCTGCCAGCTTTTTCTGAAGGAACGGGGCTTCCACAATTCCAGCAGTTTTGATCACCGGGTTGTGATTGGGTTGATTGACGATGAGCCGGCCTTGCATTTCAAGTGGGTATATGGGCACATGGTACTGGGAGGAGTGCGCGACTTGCCGCAGATCGTCCCGCACCACCGAATCACCGGTCTGATCATCACCACGAAACTGAGGCCGGAATCCCTCTTGGCGGCACAGGAACTGGCGTCTCAACATGGCCTGAGCCTGAGCGAGTGGCGTTTTGAAAGCCGGACGCTGGATGAAGTTTTAGCGCCGGCGCAGGCCCTGGCGTAAGTTTGTTCGATTCGATGAAGTAATAGAAGGAATTAAGTTATGCGTAAACTGTTTATAATCGTATTGTGCTGCGTGGCAGTCCTGCTGGCCGGCTACGCGGGTTATCGCGGATACAAAGTGGGGAAGAACAAGCACTTGATGAGCCTGGGGCGCGACTTCCTGGCAAAATCGGACCGGCGAAATGCCGCGCTCACAGTGCAGGAAGTGCTTCATTCGGACCCCAAGAATGTGGATGCCCTCCGAATGATGGCCCAGCTCGCCGAGGCCTCCCGTTCGCCAAGCACACTAGTGTGGCGCAGCCGGGTGGTGGAACTGGCCCCGCATTCGCTGCCAGACAGGCTCGCCCTTGCGGAAACCGCCCTGACCATGCGTGATTACGCGACCGCCACCAATGCTCTGGAAGGAGTGGACGCCGCGGACAGGGAAACAGCCGCCTATCACAACATCGCCGGCATGGTCGCCGCTTCCACCGGCCGGCCCGATGAAGCCGAGGCGCACTTTCAGGCGGTTTCCCGGCTTGAGCCTCAGAACCCGTCCCCGCAATTGAATCTGGCAGTGGTGCGCCTCCACCGGACCAACGCGGTAGAGTTGGCGGAAGCCCGAACCGCACTCCAGCACCTTGCCTCCAACCCGACCAATTCAGACCTGCGTTGCAAGGCCTTGCGTGAACTGACCCTGGATGCCATGGGCTACGGTCACGCGGACGCGGGCCTGGCGCTCTCCAAACAACTGGCCCAGGAAGCCAATTCCACTTTTCCCGACCGGATTCTGCGCCTGGAGGTGCTGTTGGAAACCAAGAACGCGGATTTTAAACCGACTCTTGCAGGCTTTCAGCGCGAAGCCGCGACAAATGAAAGCAAAATTTATGAGCTGGCCAACTGGGAAATAGCCAAGATTTCGACGGCAGACGCGCTCGCCTGGCTGCGCTCTCTTCCCATGAACATGCAGACCAATCAACCGGCGACATTGCTGATCGCCGAGTGCTGCACAACCACAAAAGATTGGAAGGGACTCCATGCCTGGCTTGAAAAACAACGCTGGGGCGAAATGGAGTTCATTCGGCACGCCTTCATGAGCCGGGCCTTGCGAGGACAGCAATTGACCGACACCGCGAAAACAGAGTGGGAGCAGGCGCTCAAATCCGGCAATGTCCAAAAGCAGAGCCTGGTCATGCTCTTTCGCCTGGCGGCGACATGGAATTGGGTCAATGAAGCGGAAGATTTGCTCTGGACAATCGTCAACCGGTATCCCCAGGAGAAATGGGCCAGGAAAACGCTTACACTGGCATTGCTGGAAAGCGGCCAGACACGGTCGTTGATGCAACTTTTCAACCAGGAGTTGAAAAGGTCTCCTTCCGACCTTGCCGCCAAGAACAATCTGGCCTCGATGGCCTTGCTCCTGGATGCCAAGGAGTTGAAACCTTATGATCTGGCGCGGGAAGTTTATCAGCAAGTCCCCACCAATTCGTCCTTTGCCACCACCTACGCCTTCTCGTTATACCAGCAGAAAAAAAGCGCCGAGGCGCTCAAGGTGATGCAGCAGCTCAAGCCGCAGGAACTTGAAATCCCGTCCATCGCGGGCTATTACGGAATCATCCTCAAGGCGGCGGGTGATGGCGCCAATGCCAGGATTTACCTCGACAAGGCCCTCGGCAAGACCGCCGCCGCCAAAGCCCATCTCTTGCCCGAGGAAAGCAAGCTCTTTGCGCAGGCCAGGAAGGAAACCTGAACACAGGTTATTTCGCTGAACAGCGGTTAGGACGCCGCCAGGAAGATCAAGCCGGTCCGCAAGACCGGCTTGAATTGTCATGAGGACCGAGACTATGGATACACGGCGCGGTAGAAACGCGTTCCTTCGCCTGGAGCGTTGGTGAACTGGAATGCGCCTGTGCTGTCAGCGGTCACGGTTCCGAGAACCTGCCAGTTGGGAGCGCCGAGCGTGGGTGTAAATTGCACATGGTAGGTGTAGTCGGGAATGCCAATCCCATTGATAAGGAACGAGCCGTTCCCACGACTGGTAATAGTGATGTTGCCGGAGAAGGGCGGTTGCATCGCCACCAGGCTGATATCATCGAGGCCCAAATAATTATCATCGTCACGGAATCCCAATTTCAGGGCGGAGCTTGATCCTGCGGCCGAGACAGTGAACTGGAGATTGGTCCATACAATCTGACCGATGTTAATCTCGTCAAACAGCGTGCTGCCGTTCCAAGACACCACAAATTCGTTGGGCGTATCGCCGCTCGGATTATCTATCCAGAGAGAGAGCAGGTAGGCCTGCCCGGACAAAGTCGACACCATCTGCGAGAGGTAACAAAGCGACCCCAGCGGTGCCAGTCGCGCTCCCCACTCGCCAGAATGGACATATTGGGATACCTTGGTCACTCCGACGTCGCGGGCACCGCCGTCATTCCCGGATTCAGTCCACCCGGTAAGGTCGCCGGTCTCAAAACCACCGTTCTCCACAAGCGTTTGCTGCGCTTGCAACGTGAACTGGCAATACCGGGCAAATCCGTCCGTCAGGTCGAGGATCATCATTCCGTTGGTGTAATTTCCGGTCGGGAGATTGTTGGCGGCGGCATTGGCGTGGACTGAAACGCTGGCGAACGAGGCCGGCAACAACGTGCCGTTGGAGGGCACGATGGTCAGCCATGCTGGAACATTGGTCAGCGCCCAAGTCAACGGCTGCACGCTGATGTTAGTGAGAGTAAGATTGGTCGCGGGACCGAACGGTCCGCCTGTCAACCCGTTGAATGCGAAATCCGCGCTGGACAAGAGCTGTAGAGGTTCCGGGGTGGAGAGGGCGGCGATGAGGTTGCTTCCAGCCGGCGTCCCCCAACCCGTGCAAAGGTCGTAGCCGGGAACCGCTTGAAACAGATTATCGCTGCCGGCATTCGTGTTGTTGCCGATTGCGATGTCGTGAAAGCAGGACACATAATTGCTCCCCTCTCCCAGCCAGTAAATCGCCGGATTGATGAAACCGGCCGGAGGTTGGCCGTTCATGGCGGCCTGCTGGTTGACCAAGGCCATGAATCCGGCCCATAAAGGCGCCGCGCAACTGGTGCCGTCGAATGTTTCCTCTGAGCCGTTGTTGTAAATGACACGGATGTTGCCCGCCGTCAGCGCCACATCGGGGATGTTTCGCATCGTGATCGAACCGCCGTTGCCCGTCATGTTCACGGTCTGCTGCCAATATGGAATGGGATAGTTCCCGCTTATTCCACCGCTGCTTGCCACCCCTCCACCCTGATTCCAGACCGTTTCCGAAACCCAGGCGCCGCCTCCGCCGGTCGTCAAACTTGTCCCTCCGACGATGGTGACGTACGGATCGTCGTCCGGACTGGGAACCCCGTCTATGTAGGCGCCAACATCTCCGGAGGCGTCAAAAAACGACTGCCCTTGGGCGGCGAATTGCTGGAAGCTCTGCTCCGTACTCGGGTCCGTTCCGAAGTTCCACGAGCTGCTGAGTTGTTTTGCGGCGTTGTCGTCGGCCATCCGGTTGAGCAGGTCGTCGGGATAAGTGCTGCTCGGACTTGCTTCATAAATCATTACCTGCGAAAGACCCGGCGCCATGGCAATCGCCATTTCAATGTCGGCCGAGACCTCGGCCACCTTGAGCGCATTGCCGTCGGGAATACCGGTGGCGTCGTCAACCAGCACATTCGTCAGGATCACGTTTGTGTATCCGGCTTGGCCCTCGTAGTTGGTGATGTCGCTTTGATAATAGCCTTCAAACTCGACCAGGCCGACAACCTGTCCCGACCCGGTGAGTGAAACTCCCGGAGCGTAAGCGGCGCGGAAGTCGTTTCCCATGTAGCTCCCCCCGGAGCCGCTTCCACCTTTGGGCGCGATTCCCTCTCCATTTGGGACGGGCCGGAGGTTCTTTGGACGCGGCAGAACATAGTTGTCCAGGCCGCGAATGGACAATACCCGGACTGCAAAGTCCAGCGTAGGGTCTGTGTCGGGTGCATAGAAGGTTCGGGCCTCGGTGGGATGCGGGTACTGGCGCATCGTGACGCGGAAGGCCTTCTCAATGTCGGCCACCGTTCCACGCACATCGAGCAGAGTGCGATTGGGGTGCGTTCCCGTGACTGTCAAATGGTTCGACCGGGCAAAAGCAATGAGCGCCTGATAATCCCCCTCGGCGGGGCCGAACATCTCGGTGAATTTCCCCGGCGTCACGTATTTTCGGTAGTTTGCGCTGGATGGATCGTAAAGGCCTTGCAGCAATTGGGCGAGGGCCTCCTGATTTCGCAGCGGCAGGGCGATGGCCAGGTTCAATAACTCCAAGGCGTCCAGCCGCCCCATCGGCTGTAGATGCTCAACCGAAGCTGGCAAGTGGCGCGGAACGGTCTGCCGGTCCGCGGCCCGGACAGAAGCCGCGAGGCAGACGATCAGTGGAACAACCGCCATGAGACGCGATCTCCGATGAAGGTTCGCCGCTTCTTGTCCAACCAAGAATTTCATCTTCCTCCATTAAAGACCAAAAAGGCCGGTTGCATCGGCCGGCCTGTTGAACTGGATTGAATTGGATTCGCCCGCGCGGGCGAACTTCTTCGCAAGTCCTAAGATGTCTTGCTTCTCTTGTATAGAATTCGCAAGGCGCTTGCTCCAAACGGCAGCAACAACAATGCTCCACAAATCCATGTGGTCGGCTCCGGGACGGGCTGGAGGTTCTCCTGGTTTGGCGCAATGAATATGAATTCCTGACCGCTCGAAGCGGTTGGCACAAAAAGGCCGTACGTTTGGGTGTTGGCCGCTTCTCCAGTCTGTCCCGAAGTGCCGCCATAAGTCTGATAAAAAGTCAGGTAGTAATTGTAGGCCGCCTGAGCTGCTGTATCGCCGTTAAATTGGGGCGCAAAAGGCGTCTGAGTATTGTCCAAAGTGCCGTAGTTCAGACCGCCGTTGTATAGTACTTCCATCATCGCCATGGACAACCCTACTCCCGCGTCTGACCCTTGTATGTTAAGTCCTGCCGCGACGGTTGGAATCGTTCCACCGAACACATTCCACAAGTACGCCGCATTCTGAATCCCGTTACCCGACCAGTATCCGCTGGGGTTTTGCCCGCCGGATGCGGAAGTAAAACTCTCGTAGTTGTAAGTGTATTGCGTATCGAAGTTGAGAGTGCCGGAAGGGCTCAGGCAGGTTGACAAGAAGTGTGAGCTGGCCGAATTAGGGTCGGAACTGAGGCCAGTTAGGCTGGCCGTATTCTGGTCAATGGCATTGACGGTGAACGAGTAAACGCCAAAGTTTGCTGTAGATATCACGTCTGGGTTTTGCGCGGTACTGTCAGGCAAGGTCGCGCCTACGTTGTCATTGTAGTAACCACCGGCGGAGTTTAGGGTCAAAGTGGTCTGCGCCGTCGCGCTCATCGCGCCTGCGATCACGCCCGCCACAGCCAGAACCCTTATTCTCATCAAAAATTCTTGCGTTCTCACTTTTAAGATTCCTTTCATCAAGGTTTCTTGCTGTTCGTTCTCAATATTGCCGCACCGCCGTTTCAAATTCATAATCATCCGTCCATGCTTGCGACTTCACCCGCCCAGTACAGCCCGAAACCCTCTCTGCCGTCCGCCGAACCGGCAGAAACGAACATTTTTTCTCTCAATGCAGGCACCAGTCTAAAGCAAATCCAAGGCCTTGCGTCTCAATTATGGACATGGATGATGCAAAATGAGACACCGTTTGAAACCGATGCAAGCCATTGAGAACAAATGGGTTTTGCATGGCGGGACGGTCCGAATCGCTTCAACCGGGCGCAAAGTCAGCGATTCTTCACAATCAAGGAGGATTGTTTCCCAAACTGTAACAATTTGTAACAAATCTTCCTTTGACCATCCTCCCTGGCGCGCGTCAAAGTGGGTATTCGTGAAACGCGCGTTCCTCATTCCGGCGGCAATTTGCCTGCTTCTGACATTCAGGGCAGGCGCCGTCACGCCCGTGATCCTCTCCGAACCCGGCAGCATCACGGTCAACAACGCTTCCGCCGCCGCTTTCACGGTGGTGGCGTCGAATGCGGTTGCCTACCAGTGGCTGTTTCAAGGCACGAACAGCCTTCCTGGAGAAACCAACGCCGCATTGAACCTGGATGATGTGAGCAGCGATCAGGCGGGGAGCTACTCCGTGGTGGTGTTCTCTTCGGACAACAACACCGTGACGAGCACGAATGCGGTGTTGACGCTTGTGCCCGGAACGATTGTCCAATTGACCATATCCACGTATCCCGACGGCAGCAGCAGCAATTTCTTGGTGCAATTGTTCGATCATGACAAGCCGGCGACGGTGGAGAACTTCATCCATTACATCACCTCCGGCGCATTCTCGAACATGTTTTTTGACCGGGACGTGACCAATTTTGTCCTGCAAGGGGGCGATTATGTCACGGTGGATCGAACGACCAATTACCTCAACGGCGGGCCTGTCTCCACGGGGACCAACCTGTTTCCAGCGCAAGTGGACAGCGAATTCAACACCGGCCCCTTGATTCACAACACGTTTGGCACGCTGGCCATGGCCCTGGTTTCCGGGGAACCGGACTCCGCCACCAGCGGTTTCTTTATCAATTTGGCGGACAATTCGACCAATCTTGACAATCAAAATGGCGGCTTCACCGTCTTCGGGCGCATCCTGTCGGGCACAAACATTTTGCAGTATTTCAACACTTTGAGCGCGCCCAGCAATGGAATTTTCGATCTTCAGTCAAGCATCCCGACGCTGCCCGTCAATTACAGCGGCACCAACTCGCCGAACAACGCCAATTTGTTCTATTGCGATTTTGCGTTCCAAACGCCGCCGCCGGTGGACACCAACCCGCCGACGATATCAATCACCTTTCCGTCGCCGAACGCGGCCTTCGCCAATGGCAACTCTTTGACGGCGCAAGGGACGGCGCAGGATGACGTCGGATTGGCCGAGGTGTTTTGCGTTTTGACCGCACTGACGGGCCTGGATGCCGGCGAAAGCGCGACCAACGCCGCGGAGGGCGCCATGAATTGGTCGCTTGATTTGACAAATCTGCTCGCAACCCTCGATCCGGGGGCCTACCAATTAACGGCTTATGCCCAGGACGGAGCGGGCAACCTGAGCGCGCCGGCCACGGTCTATTTCACCAACTTGGCGCAATTAACCATCATCACAAATGTCGAGGGCTTGCTGACTACCAACATCCAATATCTGGTGCCGGGACAGCAATACCCGGTGTTGGCAGCCCCGGGAACCGGTGAATTGTTCGACAACTGGCAGATTCAAGGGGTGGTGTCCATTGACCCGCTGCAATCAATCAGCACAGAAACCAACCTTGCGATCACGGTCACGCTTGTCTCCAACACCCTGCCCGCCGGTCTGGCCATAACATTTCCAGCCGCCAATTTCACTGTGCAAACAACCAACGCCGGCCTGACCATCAGCGGAACCCTTCCGTCCTCGATCACCGTGACGCAATTGACCTGCCAGCTTTTTTTGCAGTGCAACGCGGTGACCGCCGCATTGCCGGCGAACGTCAGCGGCGGAAACTGGTCGTTGTCCGTCAGCAATCTCGCGGGCGGCTTGTACACGATAGTGGTTGTGGCCGAAGATTCATCAGGCCGCGGGGGATTGGTGATGGAAAACTTCACCGCGCTGGTCGCCCCGCCCATCATCATCTCCCAACCATCCAGCGTCACCGTTAATACCGCTTCCGCAGCCGACTTCACTGTGAACGCCACCAACGCCGCAAGCTACCAGTGGGAATTGGTGGGCACAGGCCCCATCCCCGGGGCCACTAATGCCACGCTGGCCCTGGACGATGTAACCACCAACCAGTCTGGCTCTTCCTACTTCGTCGTCATCACCGCCCCGGATGGCGAGACGGTGACCAGCACGAATGCGGTGTTGACTATTGTGCCCGGAACGATCCTCCGGTTGACCATTTCCAAATACGCGGACGGCAGCAGCAACAGCTTTGAGGTGCAGTTGTTCGATCACGACAAGCCGGCCACGGTGGAGAATTTCATCCATTACATCACCTCTGGCGCTTTCTCGAACATGTTTTTTGACCGGGACGTTCCCAGTTTTGTTCTGCAAGGAGGCGATTATGTCGCCGCCGATCGGACGGCCACCAATATCAGCTTGCGGCCTGTTTCCACGGGAACCAACATTTTCCCGTCGCAAGTGGACAACGAATTTAACGTCGGACCCGTGATCCATAATACGTTTGGCACACTGGCGATGGCGAAGGTCTCCGGCGAACCGGACTCCGCCACCAGCGCCTTCTTTTTCAATTTGGCGGACAATTCAACCAATCTTGACAACCAAAATGGCGGCTTCACCGTCTTTGGACGCATCCTGTCGGGCACCAACATTTTGCAGTATTTCAACACGTTGAGCGCGCCCAGCAACGGCATCTCCGATTACTTTTCGGATCTTACGGCACTGCCCGTCAATTTCGACGACGCCAACGAGCCAAACGACGCCAATTTGTTCTATTGCGATTTTTCATTCCCGTCCGCGCCGCCGGTGCATACCAATCGCCCAACGGTTTCGATCACCTTCCCGACCCCGAATGCGGCCTTCACCAATGGCAGCCCTTTGACCGTGCAAGGGGCGGCGCGGGATAATGTCGGACTGGCCGAAGTGTTTTGCGTTTTGACTTCGCCCACCGGCGCTTACGGCGGCGGGAGCCAGACCAACGCCGCCGAGGGCACAACCAACTGGTCGCTCGATTTGACAAATTTGCTCGGAACCATCGAGCCGGGGGCCTACAAATTGACGGCTTATGCCCAGAATGGAGCCGGCATCCTGAGCGCGCCAGCCTCGGTCTATTTCACCAATTTGGCGCAATTGACCATCATCACAAATGTGCAGGGCCTGCTGACCACCAACATCCAATATCTGGCGCCGGGACAGCGATATTCACTGTCGGCCGCGCCCGGACCCGGACAACAGTTTTTCAGTTGGACCTCCAACGGAGTGACGTTGCTCAACCCGGTGCAAACTTTCACTGTCAGCAGCAACCTCGCTTTGACGGTGACCTATATCTCGACCAATCTGTCCACCGGCCTGACCATCACAAACCTCGTCTCTGGCGGACAGGCCCTCTCCATCCAGTCCCTGCTCACCATCGGCGGCACCTTTGCCTCCACCAATGTCACGCAAGTGACGTGTCAGTTCTTTATCAACTCCAATTCCGTTTCCGCCGCGCAACCCGCCGTCATCGTTGGCACAAACTGGTCGCTGACGGTCACAAATTTTGCCAACGGCTCCTACACCATTGTGGCTCTGGCGACCAATACGGCGGGCGGAAGTTCCTTCGTTTCGGCCGGCTTCAAGCTGCTGAACGTGGAACTGCTCACCCTCAACATCGTGGGAATGGGGACTGTCGTCAGCAATCCGGGACCCTACGTTGTGCCGGGCGCCCACACCTTCAAGGCGGTGCCCGCCTCCGGCCAGGCATTTTACAGTTGGAGCGACGGCATCACCACCACCTTGAATCCGTCCAGGACGTTCCAGATCGTGTCAAATCTGACCCTGACGGCAACATTCGTTCCCCAGGATACTTCTTTGCAGGGCATCACGATCACCTATCCTCCCGCCAACGCCGGGCTGACCAACGGCACATTCAACGTGGCAGGAAGCCTGCCCGCCTCGCAGACGATCAAACAGATGACCTGTCAATTATTCATGCGATCCAACGGCGTGACGGCGTTGCCCCAGGCCGTTGCCGTAAATTCCGCCGCCACAAACTGGACTTTTGCGGTCTCCAATCTCACCCCGGGACCTTATACGGTTTTGGCGGTGGGGTATGACAACAAGGGCAACGCCAGGCTGGTGTCGGAGAACTTCAATTTGCTGGCGAAGCTGGTGGTCGGGGCCAATCCGGCCGGCGCGGGCACCGTGACCGCCGGCCTGAACGGGAAATACCTTCAGGCTGGCGCGACTTACTCCATTTCCGCCACGCCAAAAGCGGGGCAACTGTTTGCTTTCTGGACGGGCGCGGTGGCCAACACGAACAGCGCGGCCACCACGTTTGTCATGTCAAGCAATACTGCATTGACAGCCAATTTCACCTCCAACTTTTTCCCGGCGGCGGCGGGCACCTACACCGGCTTGTTCCTGGATCCGGCCGGCGTTTCCCCGACCAACGCCGGATTTGCCACCATCACCACCACCGCCTCGGGCGCCTTCAGCGGCCAACTGGTGTTCCCCTCGCGCACCTATCAATTGTCCTGGTTTTTTCCTTGCAACGGCTACATGGTTTTGACGGGCTTGGGGCTTGATTCGAACCTCCTTGAATTGGTTCTGAATCTTGATTTAACCAACGGCACCGACACTATCACAGGCTACGTTGCCGACCAGCCATCTCCGACAACCTACCTCTGGGCAAGCAGTTTGCTCCTCAATCGGGCCGTGACCCGGCTTCCCGGCAGCAACGGCCCGGCGGCCGGAAATTATGCCCTGCTTCTCCAGCCCGAAAACACCACCAACACTCCCGTCGCCACAGGATATGCGGCGGTTTCGCTCGGAGCCGGCGGGACTGTGGCCCTGGGTGGCACGCTGCCCGACAACACCGCCATTTCCCAGTCCGCCAGCATCTCCAAAGACGGTGTGTGGCCCGTCTATGTGGTTCCGTCAAGCTACAAGGGCAAGGGAATGATTATCGGCTGGCAGACGAACACACCCGCGGGCGCGTGCGACGGCCAACTTTTTTGGTTCAAGCCGTCCTCTGGCGTCGCCACCAATCTGACCTCGACCGGCGCGGAATTTGCGGCCCCGGTGGCGGGCGCGCAGTATCAGATGGTCCTGGCTGGAGGAACGTCCTATCCCCTGGCGGTCAACCAGGCACGGCAGTTTGTGCCCGAGTCGCCCATCACGGGAATCTCCCTTCTGTCCACCGGCGTTCTGTCAGGATACATTGACATCAATCAGGCCAAATTTCCGTTCAAAGGGGCGTTCATCAGCCCCTCTGCGGGCGGGGCCGGTTTCATTCTTGAGGCCAACGGCCAGACCGTTGGATTCCAGATTCCCCCGCAGCCGTGATGAATCCGGCGGTTTCACACAATCGTAACAATTTTTAACACGCGATTCTAGCAAAAGGCGGATACAGTCGCATCCGCGGATGATGGGCGAGGTTCGAACAACTTGGCGTCCGCGGTCGTAATTTGGATTATTGAGAATCGTTTCAATGAGCAAACAAATGAAAAATGATCCGCCGGGCGGCAAACGCCGGGGGAATCCGATTGCCGGCGCTCCGACCCGCCGGCAAGGAGACATTCCCAACTTGGGAGTGGCGACCGCGTCGGCAGATCAGAAGTAAGGAGGCCCCCATGTTACCAGGCTCGCAAAAGCGCAAGACGAAAAACTCATCGAAGGTGAATTTGCTCATCTCCCTGACGTTCCATGGAATCCTCGTCCTGGCGGTGCTTTACTTTGCCGCCCGCCAGGGCTGGATGGGCAAGACCATGAATAAAATCGCCGTCGAGATAGTTCACGAGCAAAAACCCAAAGTGCCGGAGAAACCCAAAGAGCCGCCCAAACCCAAAGTGGAAGAGGCCAAAGTGGACGAACAAAAACCCGTCCAAGTCGCAAAACTCGAAACCCCCAGAAACATAGCGCCTCCCCCTCCCGCCAGCATGGCGTCAGAGGCCATTGCGCCCCCCCCGGTTGAAATACCCTCCTTCGACTTCGAGGGAGGCAAAGTCGTCGCGTTCAGTTCGGATCGCGTGCAACAATACAAAGGGCTGCTGCAAGAAGCGGTGCAAGGCAACTGGGATCGTCCCAGGGACGTGGACGACCACACCAATGTCGCTGAAGTGGAAATTGCCGTGGACAAGACCGGGCAGATCACAAACCTCGGGATGAAGAAAAAATCCGGTCAAAAAAAATGGGACGACTCCGTGCTTTTGGCCATCGCCAACACCAAGAAAGTGAGCCTTCCGCCGCCCACCAACTTCCCGCCCCGTGTGGTCATTCGTTTCGACGTTGCAGCGTCGTCGCCTCTCGGCCAATGATAATGAAAATACAACTGGCGCGGTCATGTTGGCGTTTAATGAGGCAATAACATCCTATGAACGTAAGTTCAAAAATGGCTTGGGTCGGCCTGCTTGGCGGGGCATTTTTGCTCGGCGCCCCGGGAGCCTGCTTTGCCGCGACGAACGAAGCGCCGCCCACAACCGCCGTTGCGGTTGCGACCGCCTCCGATGCTAATGCAAATCCCTATTCCGTCATTACCGAGCGAAACCCGTTCCGTCTGAATCCCCCGCCTCCTCCGCCGGAACCATCCAAACCTCCTTCCCCCGCCCTTCCGGTTGTGATTCTGAGCGGTTTCATGCGGACGGGAAATCAATGGAAGGTATTGCTGTCGGTCAAGACGGAAAACCCCGACCCGCACGGACAAAGAATAACCTCCTATCTTGCCCTCGCCGAAGGTGATAAGCAGGAGGTGGGTATCGGTGACAAGAAGGGGACGGTAGAATTGGTTGAGATCCATGCCGACCAGGAGAAAGTTGAAATCCTCAACTCAGGCGAGCGCAATACTCTTTCGATGAAAGACAATGGTTTCGAAAACCTGGCAAGCGCCCCGCGCACAAGAGCCAGGAACTCCGCCGAAACAACGCGGCAAAATCCTGGAAATGAGACGGAAATGACTCCCGCCATGCGATTCCGTCGTCCCCTCACTGAGGAGGACGTAATCAAGGCTCAGGAGAATCCCGAAGAAAGGGCGCCTCGGCTGCCATGACTCACCAACCCGTGTCCCACAGGGGTGTATCCGCCTCGTAGAGCTTGATTTCCGTCTGCAATCTGGAAGCCAGATCGGTGTCCTTTTGTGCTGCTGCCAGATCGAGCGCGCGCCGGGCTTGGGCAGTCGCATCCCCAAAACGCCGCGTTTCCGCGTAGGCCGCCGCCAAGGTACGCAGAACCATCGGATTGCCGCCTCCGCTCAACTTGTTGACTTGTTCGGCCAGTGCTACGGCTTTGGCGCCATCGCGGAGCGCTGCGTCGGGCGTCGCGGCCAGCAACCACGCCAAATTGTTGAGGACGCTGAATTGATCCGGCTTGAGGAACAGGGACTGTTTCCAAGCTTCAATGGCCTCCTTGGTTTTCCCTTTCTGGATCAAAGCCGACCCCAGATTTTCGTAAATGTCCGGGGCACGGGGGTTGATTTTCGCAGCCTGCCGATAGCTCACGATGGCTTCATCAAGTCGTCCCGCCTTGGCCTGAGCCATGCCAAGGTAGTTATAGGCATCCGAATCGCCCTATTTCAAAGCCAAAGCTGCTCTGTATTCAGCGATGGCGCCATCCATATTTCCATTCCTGAAAAGAGCAATTCCGCGGTTGAGGTGGGCATCCTCGTTTGCAGGATTAACTTCCAGGGCCTGGCGGTACATCTCCAGGGCCTCATCGAATTGTCCCTTCTTGGAGAGGGCATTGCCCAGATTCACAAGGACCTCCGAGCTGCCGGGCTGAATTTCCAGCGCTTTGCGGTATTGAACGATAGCAGCCTCCAACTCGCCTTTCTGTTCTAAAGCAACCCCGAGGTTGCTACGGGCCACCACAAAATCCAGCTTGATATCCAAAGCATGCCGGTATTGGGCGATGGCTCCATCCAGGTCACCCCGGCAGAAAAGAGCAAGGCCCAGGTTGTAAAGGGCGCGCTCATAATCCGGCTTGATTTCCAAGGCCTTGTGATAGCTTGCGATGGCTTCAGCAGTATCTCCCCTTGCGAGAAGACAAACCCCCAGATTGTCATGCGCCATCCAGCAGTCCGGGTTTCGGGCAATGGTTTCACGCCAGAGCGTTTCTTGGCCGGCATAAATTCCGCATTGCTGCCACGTCAACACGCCGAGCGTCAGCAGCAACATGGTTGCCAGCACCACTTTTCTGATGAGGGCGGCCGCCAGGCAAATCGGACCAATGATGGCAAAATACTGCCAATGATCGGCCACCAGCGAATAGCGCATGAAGTAGATGTTGACAAATCCCAGAACGGGCAGAAGCGCCACTATGAAGTAGCCCAGTGCAAAGAGCAAGCCCTTCCCCCATGTCCGACGGCAGCGCCAGCATAAAGCCAATCCCCCAACCAGCAGCGTCAGTGGGATGTAGGACAGCACGTTGGCTATGTCAATCCGCCAGCGCGGATAAACAAAAATCAGGTTCAATGGCAGCAGCGTCTTGTACAAATAAAACAAAACCGACCAGCCCGCTCCAACCAACCGCACCAAGAAGTTGTCAGTTCGCACCTCAGCCGCCCCCGCTTCAAGCTGAATGCTGATGGCGAGGAGGCTGGCGGCCACCGCTATCGCAAAAAACAAAAGACTCCGGCACAGATCTTTGCGTCCAATCCGCCCCCGTCTCCACCAAGCAATGCCGAGCAAAACAAAGGGAATTGGCGCCACTGCGGTCTTGCTGAAGATGCCAACGACAAAGGCCCCGGCTGAAAGCCAGTACCACCGCCGATGTCCGGTGTCCTCAAATCTCAGGTACCACAATAACGTGCAGGCGTAGAAAAGCATGGCCAGCGTGTTTTTCCGCTCCGCGATCCAAGCAACGGATTCCACATTTACCGGATGTAGAACAAATATCGCCGCCGCCAGCCATGCTCCTGGTATCAGCAGCCGGCGCAACACGCGCCAGAGCAGCACCGCGTCCAGCGCGTGAAGCAGCACGTTGTCCAAATGATAGCCCGGAGCATTGGCCCCAAACAAACGCCACTCCAGCCAAAAGGTGGTGGAAGTTGCCGGCACATAATCATTGCTTCTTGCGAACCAGACTCGCCACCAACCATTGGCCAGTTTGATGAGGGGATTATTTAAAAGCAGGACATCGTCGTCCCAGATGAATCCGGCGTGCCACACCGGCTGATAAGCAATGATTGTTACAGCCAGTAAAAGCAAACAAAACAGCCAGTCCTTTCGCCATGCAACGGGTGTCAACCTCAGCGGTTTCATGTTCCACATGTTAACCTACATTCTGATCTCTCAATCAAGTTCGCATGCCAAATGGCTTGTTCACCGAGGTGTATCCCTCATCGGCGTGTTTGCCTCGTAGAGTTTGATCTCCTTGGGCAGCTCGGCGGTCAGATCGGCGCTTTTCTGCTCCGTTGCCAATTCCAAGGCGCTCCGGGCCATCGCGACCGCATCATCATAACGTCCCGCTTCCGCATAAGCCGCCGCCAGAGTGCGCAGAACCAACGGATTGCCGCCTCCGCTCAACTGCCTCGCCTGTTCGGCCAGCGCCACGGCTTTGGCGCCGTCGCGCAGCGCTGCGCCGGGCGTCGTGGCCAGCAGCCACGCCAAATTGTTCTGGACATTGGCTTGGTCCGGCTTGATTTCCAACGCCCTTTGCCAGCCGTCTATGGCTTCCGCGGTGTCCCCCGCCTGGGCCAAAGCCATGCCAAGATCGGCAAGCACTTCTGCGGAGTGGGGAGCGATTTCTAGCGCCTGCCGAAAGCAGACAATCGCTTCTTCGCAATCCTGGTTTTTCAGCAGGACCTGGCCGAGGTTGCGCCATCTCGTCAGGGAATCCGGACTGAGAGCGCTGGATTCTTGGAGGCAGGACATGGCCGTGTCAAAATCCCCTTTTCGGAGAAGGGCTTTGCCAAGGCCGAAGCGGGCTTTCACGTAATTAGGATTAATCTCCAAAGCCTTGCGAAAATGCGTAATGGCTTCATCCAGCTTGCCGATCTTGACGAGAGCCGCGCCGAGATCGTAGTGGGCATCTACAAAATCAGGTTTGGCATTCAGCGCCTTGCGGAATTGCGCCATCGCACTCTCCTTCTCGCCCTTTATGGACAGGGCGATTCCCAAGTTATTGAGAATTCGCGCATCATTAGGCGCGGTTTCCAGGGCCTGTCGGTATTGGGCGATGGCTTCCTCCACTTTGCCCAACTGCAAAAGTGCATTGCCCAAGTTGTAGCGGGCTTCGACATAATCCGGATTGGACTCCAGAGCTTTGCGATACTGCGCAACGGCTTCCTCTTTTTCTCCGCCTGCAAAAAGATCAACGCCCAGGTTGTAGCGCGCCTCTGCGTAATCAGGATCCAGCTTCAGCGCTTCCCGGTATTGGGCGATGGCTTCCGCCTTCGCTCCTGTGTCGAACAGAACAATTCCCAGATTCATGCGGGCAACCTTGTAATCCGGATTTATCTTCAGCGCTTTACGGTATTGCGCGACGGCGTCGTTCTTCTTCCCTTTCTTGGAAAAAGCATTGCCCAGGCCATTGTGGGCGACGCTGTTAAAATCATTGCCCTTGGTGTCGGAAGTGCAGGCCAGGGCCCGCGACCAGAGCGCCTCGTCGTTCCGCCAGTACGAAGTTTGATTGTGGCCCCACACGGTGAATAAGCCTATCGCCACTCCCATCAGACCGCCCGATATAACCCGCCGATGCTTCCACCTCGCGCTCCAATCCGCCACCGCCCAAGTCCCCGCTATGGTTACACCGATTCCCGGCAGATAGGTGTACCGGTCGGCATGAGCCGCGTCGCTCGATATTTGAATAATCCCGATCACCGGAAACAACATCCCCAGATACCAGAGCCAGCCCATCAGCAGGAAGGGATGCTTCTTGCGCCAGGCGACCACCCCCGCGGTGATGGCAGCCAATAAGACAAGGGCGAGACAGACCATCCAGGCCGGCTGCCCTTTCGGCGCATTCGGATAATGCGCGGCCAATTCCGCCGGGAAGACCATCTGCCGCAAATAAACCGCGTAAGAAGTCAGGGCATTGTCGATGCGCTCAAGCACTGGAATATGGTTGGGGACGATCAGTCCGGGCACCCGCGCTGTCACAACACACGAAATTGCCGAAATACCAAACAGGGGAATCTTCTCCTTCACCAACCCCAAAAAAGGCACACTAGGAATTCTCTGCTCTCCGCCTTCCGAATTCTGACCTCTGACCTCCGATCTCTGCATCCCCCTGATCCTCCCCAATGGCCAATAATCTAGCAGCAACAACACAAAGGGCAGCGTCGCTACCATGCTCTTGGCCATCAACCCCAAGGCAAACAGCAAAACCACGGCCAAATACCCGGCACGCGAGCGCTTTCGAACCCATCGGACATAAGCTGCGACGGTCAATATGAAAAAGAATCCGCTCAACACATCCTTGCGCTCGGACACCCAGGCTACCGACTCTGCCCGCAATGGATGGACCGCGAACAACGCCGCCACAAACGCGCTGCGCCACAGGCTGCCCGTCATTTGCCGAAGCACCAGGAACAGCAGAACCGCTGTCGCAGCGTGCCAGAAGACATTAACCAGATGATGGCCGCCCGCGCGCTGACCAAAGAGTTGGCAGTCCAACATATGGGAAAGCGTGGTGAGGGGAATCCAGTTGGCGACCTGAGTGTGAGCGAAGGCCCAGCCAACCGCTTTGACAGACAAACCCTCTTGCACCACAGGGTTCTGAAAAACATTATGCTGATCATCGTAATTGACAAACTCAAAATGCGCCGTTTGCCCGAATACCGCCAATATCGCCAGCACCAGAAAAACGCAAACACACACCACCTGCCTGGTTTCCTTTTCTCCTGTTCTTATTGTCGTTTTCATGTCGCAGCTATCAAATTTCAACCGCTCGGCCTCTCAGTTTTTCAGCGCTGTAATTCGCCTTCTCCTTGTGGCGCATCTCGCATCGGTCTGCCCGCCTCGTATAGTTTGATTTCCATTGGCAACTTGGATTTCAGATCATCGTTGCTTTGCTCCACTGCCAACTCCAATGCTCGCCGGGCCGTAGCGGTTGCATCCCCATAACGCCCCGCTTCTGCATAAGCCGCCGCCAAAGTGTGCAGAACGGCTGCATTGCTGCCTCCGGTCAATTGCTTCGCCTGTTCGGCCAGCGCCACAGCTTTGGCGCCATTGCGGAGCGACATTTCTGGCGTCGTGGCCAGCAACCATGCCAGATTGTTCTGTACACTGGGTTGGCCCGGCTTGACTTCCAAGGCCTGTTGCCAGCAGTCAATGGCCTCTTTGAATTCCCCTTTTTGGAGAGAAGCCAGGCCCAAAGCGATGCTCGCCTCCACATAGCGGGGATTGGTTCTTAAGGCCTGGCGATAGCAGTCAATCGCTTCGTCCAGCCTGCCAATTTTAACAAAAGTCACGCCTAGTTTGTAGTGGGCATCCACATAATCAGGATTAATCTCCAACGCCTTGCGGTACTGCGTGATGGCATCCATCTGATCTCCCTTAAGGTTCAGAGCAGCGCCCAAGTTGTAGTATGCAGATGCATGGCCGGGATTGATCTCCACAACTTTCCGGTATTGGCTTATGGCTCCGTCCAGGTCTCCCAATTGGCACAATGCTGCACCCAGTTTGTTGCAGGCATCCGCATCGTTTGGCTTGATCTCCAGAGCTTTTTGGAACTGGGTGATGGCCGCATCCTTCTCTCCCTTCTCGAAAAGAGCAGTCCCCAGATTCTTCAGGGCATCCAGGTAGTCCGGCTTGATCTGTAGAGCCTCTTGATATTGGGCGACGGCTTGGTCCTTCTCTCCCGTCTCGAATAGAGCGGCTCCCAGGTTATTGCGCACCTCCGCATCATCGGGACAGATTCTTAGGGCATTGCGGAATTGGGTGATAGCCTCCTCCTTCTCTCCCTTCCGGGCCAGAAGCGTGCCCAAGTTGTAGTACGCTCTGACAAACCCAGGATCTATTTCCAAGGCGTTTCCGTACTCTTCAACTGCTTCCGTCTTCTCTCCCTTGTTGCAAAGGGTGTCTCCCAAGTTGCAGTGGGCAATGCTGTTGCGGGAGGTACAGGCCAGTGCGCGAGTCCAGAGAGTTTCTCCACTGCGCCAGTACGAGGTCTGACTATGGCCCAACACGATCAATGCTCCCACCGTTGCCACCATCAAACAACCCAAAACGACCCGGTGACGCTTCCGCCCCACGCTCTCATCCGCCACCAACCACGTCCCGGCAATAAGCAAACCAATTCCCGGCAGGTAGGTATAACGGTCGGCATGGGCGGCATCGGACGATATTCCAACAACCCCAATAACCGGGAACAGCATGCCCAGATACCAGAGCCAGCCCGTGAAAAGGAAGGGACGCTTCTTCCACCACACTATCACAGCCGCAGTGATTGCGACCAGCAGAATCGACGACAGGCCAACCATCCACCACGGTTGGCCATTCGGGGCGATGGGATAGGGAATCGCCAATTCCGCCGGGAAAACCACTTCCCGCATATAAACCACATAAGAAACCAGGGCATTGCCTGTCCGTTCAAAGACGGGGATTCGCTGGGGAGCTATCAGTCCAGGCACAAGTGCCGTTACAACGCAAGATATTGCCGAAAGGCCAAATAGCGGTATCTTCTCCTTCACCAACACCCAAAAAGGCAAGCTCGGCGGCCTCCGCTCTCCGCCTTCCGAATTTTGATCTCTGACCTCTGACCTCTGACCTCCCCTCATCCGTCCCAGCGGCCAATAATCCAGCAGCAACAGCACAAACGGCAGGGTCGCCACCATGCTCTTGGTCAGCAGGCCCAGGGCAAATGACACGACAGTCAGCGCATAGGACAACTTCTGCATTCCACTCCCTGTTTTCCACTTTTCGACATACCGCACATAAGCCCAAATCGTCAGCATGAAGAAGAACCCGCTCAACACGTCCTTGCGCTCGGAGACCCAGGCCACCGATTCAGCCCGCAAAGGATGGACGGCGAAGACGGCCGCCACAAACGCGCTGCGCCATAGCGCGCCGGTCATCGCGCGCAAAATCAGGAACAACAGCACGACGCACGACGTGTGAATTATGACATTTGTCAGGTGGTACCCGCCGGCTTGTAACCCGTGAAGTTGATAATCCAACATCAGGGAGAGCATCGTCAGTGGGTGATACAGGTGACAATCCGCATGGGTCCACGCCCAGCCGAAAGTCTGCAGGCTTAATCCGCCCGTCACCCTGGGATTTTCATAAACATAGGCATTATCATCGTAATTGATGAACTCAAAATGTGCCGTCTGGCCAAAAACCGCCAGAACCGCCAGCGCCAGAAAAATGCACACACACACCACTTGCGTGGTTTCCGGTTTTCCTGCTTTGGCCGGCGCTTTCAAGTTTGTGCTCTTTCGTTCGTCTGCCTTTTAATGCGGCACATCCCGCATCGGTTTGTCCGCCTCGTATAATTTGATCTCATTCGGCAATTGGGCGGTCAGATCTTCGTTCTTTTGCGCTGTCGCCAATTCCAGGGCGCGCCGCGCCGTCGCCGTCGCATCGCCAAAGCGGCCCGTTTCCGCGTAAGCCGCCGCCAGGGTGTGAAGAACTGGCGCATTGCTGCCTCCGTTCAACTGGTTGGCCCGTTCGGCCAGCGCAATGGCCTTTGCCCCATTGCGCAAGGAAGCGTCGGACGCCGTTGCCAGCAACCACGCCAGGTTGTTCTGGACATTGGCTTGGTCCGGCTTGATCTCCAAGGCCCGTTGCCAGCAATTGACAGCCTCCTTAGCCTCCCCTTTCTGGAAAAAAACCAGACCGAGATTCGCGCAAGCATCGGCGCATCGGGGATTGATGCTCATTGCTTGCCGATAACACACCAGAGCCTCCTCCCAATCCCCTCTTTGAACGAACTCGCGGCCCAGGTTAAGCCATGTTGCCAGTGAATCCAGGCCCAGGGCGCTGGTTTTTGAGAAGCAGGACATGGCCCCGGCGAAGTCTCCTTTGCGGAGAAGAGCTTTGCCAAGGCCGAAGTTCGCCTCCGCATAATCGGGCTTGAGTTCCAGGGCCTTGCGGTATTGCGTGATAGCTTCCTCCAACTGCTCCTTTGCGGCGAAGGCGGCGCCCAGGCCGAAATGTGCCTGCGCATAACCGGGTTTGAGTTCCAGGGCCTTGCGGAAATGCGCGATGGCCTCCGGCCATTGGTCCTTTGCCCCAAGGGCGGCACCTAGGTCGAGATGGGCCTCGGCCCAATCGGGCTTGAGTTCCAGCGTCTTGCGGTATTGCGCGATGGCATCGTCCACCTGCCCGCTCTTTCCAAGCAGAACGCCTAAACTCAGATGAGCGGGCGCAAAGGGGGCATCCATTGCCAGAACCTCGCGGTATTGTGCGATGGCTTCCTCGGTCTCTCCTTTGCTGGAAAGTACAACTCCCAATCTGTACCGGCTGAACTCGGAGGCAGGTTTAATTCGTAGCGCCTCTCGGTACAGCGCGATGGCGCCCTCTATGTCTCCCTTCATTTCGAGGGCATTGCCCAGGTTGTTGAGGGCCGCCACATAATCCGGCTCAATAGCCAGTGCTTTGCGGAACAGCAGAATGGCTGGCTCCAATTTGCCATTTTTGGCAAGAACAGCCCCAAGATTATTGCAGGCAATGCTGTTGCTTGAGGTGCAGGCCAGAGAATGCGTCCAGAGGGATTCGTTATTGCTCCAACAAGAAGTCTGTAGGTAGCCGCAGACAGCTAAGACGCCGATTACCGTAGTCATTAATCCCGCCAACAGGACCGGCCGGCGCTTCCAACCCGCGCTCCAATCCGCCACCGTCCAAATCACGGCAATCACCAGACCAATTCCAGGAAGATAGGTGTACCGATCGGCATGAGCCGCATCACTCGATATTTGAACGATCCCGATCACTGGGAGCAACATGCCCAGATACCAGAGCCAGCCCATGAGCAGGCAGGGGTGCTGCTTGCGCCACCACATCGCGAACGCCGTGATCGCGGCCAGCAAAACCAACGCCAAAAAGACTTCCCCTCTCGGCTGGCCGTTTGCGGGATAGGGATAAGGTGCCGCCAATCCCGCCGGGAAGACCATTTGCCACAGATAAACCACGTACGAAACCAGTGCGTTTGCGATGCGTTCGAGAAGTGGAAGCCGATGGGCATCCGTGATTACCAGCCCTGGGACCAGCGCCGCAGCCACGCAGGCCCCTGCGGAAAGGGCAAAAAGCGGAATCTTCTCCCGCACCAACCCCCAAAAAGGCAGCTTCCGGGCTGCCTGCTCCCCGCCTTTTGATCTCTGACTTCTGACTTCTGACCTCTGATCTCTGACTTGTGACCTCTGACCTCCGACCTCTGAACTCTGCCCCCGCCCCATCCTTCCCAGCGGCCAATAATCCAGGAGCAGCAACACAAACGGCAGCGTGGCCACCATGCTCTTGGCCAGCAGTCCCAGAACGAAGAAAACCAGCGCCAGCGCGTAATAGATTTTGCATTTTGCATTTTGCATTTTGCATCTCTCTGCGTAGCGGACATATGCCCCAATGGTCAGCATGAAAAAAAAACCGCTCAAAACGTCCTTGCGTTCCGACACCCAAGCCACTGATTCCGCCCGCAAGGGATGAACCGCAAAGACCGCCGCCGCAATGGCGCTGCGCCAAAGGCTCCCGGTCATCCTCCTCAAAACCAAAAACAGCAGCACCGCGTCGGCGGCGTGCCACAGGACACTGACCAGGTGATGCCCACCCGCATTCAAACCAAAGACCTGGCAATCCAGCATGTGGGAAAGTGTGGTGAGAGGTATCCAATTGCCGGTCTGTGGGTGAGTGAAGGCCCAGCCCGCCGATTGAACCGACAAACCCCTTTCCACCACAGGGTTCTGATACACATTCTCGTCATCGTCGTAACCGACGAACCCAAAACGCGCCGTCTGTCCAAAGACCGCCAGAACTGCCAGCGCCAGAAAAACGCAGACCCAAATCGCCCGTCGCGCTTCCGTTTTTCCTGCTGGTGGTGTCGTTTTCAAGTTTGAATTTTCGGTTCTCAATTTCGCAAACCTTTGCTTTAAACAGCAAAGCAATGGGCACTGCAATGCCAAAGGGCGTCGTCACACAATTGTTGCAGTCCTGCTCCTTGCAACGGCCATGGAATTTCTCCAAAATCTTCAGCCGATGTCCTGTTTAAACTTTATGAAGAAAAGCTCTTGTTCGCCCGGTCGCCATCTTTCCATTTTTTTTGGCCTGGTTGGCTGTCTTATTGGCGCCGCCGCCGCTCAACCCACTGGCGAACCGCCGCCGCAATCCGTCCCGCCCCCTCCCGAAGCCAAGGCTGACGTGGTTGGCAAGTCCGTGGTCCAGATCATCTCGACCCTGCGTTACCCCGACCGGTTCCAGCCCTGGAGCAAGAAAGCGCCCGTTTCATCTTATGCCAGCGGCGTTGTCATTGAGGGCAAGCGGATTCTCACCACCGCCCATGCCGTGGCTTACGCCAGCGACGTGCGAATCGGATCGGACCAAACCGGAGACAAAGCCACCGCAACCGTCGAGGGGTTTTCACCGGAGATTGATTTGGCGCTGCTTAAACTGGACGACGATTCCTTCTTTAACACCCATCCGCCTTTGACGCGCGCCCGTAAATTGCCGCAAATCAAGGACCCTGTCATGGCCTTCGGGGTTCCGGCCAGCGGCTCCGGCATTGCGCTCACCCTGGGCAGTGTCTCCGGCATTGATTTCACCTCCTACAATGGCGCGAGCGGCCTCCGATTCCAGATGGACGCGGCCATCAATCCGGGCAGCAGCGGAGGACCAGTGGTCATGGGTGATATGATGATTGGCCTGTCGCTGCCGCCCTCGAGCAAGGCGGAGAAGTTCAGCTACATCACTCCTTGCGAGGAGATTGAGTTGTTCCTGAAAGCAATTCGTCAGGGAAGCTACCATGGCCGCCCGCGCATTGATGTCGTCATACAGGAACTGCAACATCCCGCCCTCCGTTCCTTCCTGGGCGTTGATAAATCCGTCCATGGTGTCGTCATCCAGCAAATTGGCCCCATCCCTGCCAATAACCCTCTGCGGAAATGGGATATCATCACCCAGGTGGGCAACACCGATCTCGATGATGAGGGCATGATCCATCTGGAAAATGGTCTTCATCTCGCCTTCCCTTATCTGTTCAACCAAACGGCGGCTAATGGGACGGTGCCGCTCACGGTGGTGCGATCCGGACAACCCCTGCACCTGAACGTCCCTATCCAGTCCAGCCCCACCCGCCTTCTGCCGCCTCTCAACGGCGCCTATCCGGACTATTTTGTCTTTGGTCCGCTGGTCTTTTCCGACGCTTCCCAGGACCTTTTTTACGATTGGATCAGCGGCGCCATTGCTGGCAGCACGGGGCTAAACGCGACCATGCGTATTCTGGATGAGGACAATCCGCTGGTAACCCGGTGTGATGATTTCCCCAAATTCGAAGGAGAACGCCTGGTGGTTGTCACCACATTTTTCCAGCACAAGCTTGCTGACAACTACCCCAACCCGGTGACGCAGGTCGTTAAAGCCATCAACGGCACTCCCATCAAGAACCTTGCGCATTTGGTCCAGGTCCTGCGGGACTGCAAGGACAAATTCGTCTCCATTGAGTTCTTTGGCCGCTACAGCAACACGCTGGTTTTTCCACGGGAGGAGATGCTGGCGGCCACCGAGGCCATCCTGACCGACAACAACGTCCACAGCCAGGGCTCGCCCGACGTGATGGCCATCTGGAACGCCAAAAAGTAGCGGCAGGCGATTGGGACAGGATTGACAGGATGCCCCTTGGTCCGGATGGCCAAATCCTGTTCATCCAGTCCTTGCGATGCGCCAAGGAGAATAGCCCACCGCTTCAGGTGGGTGCTGGTACAGGAAGACAAATCAAGTCCCGCCAGGGACGAAAGCCCTGTCGTCCCTGTCGGGACTTGTGTGGCGTGTTTGGCCGGAAGACCCAGCCATAAATGGTTGAGCTATTCTCGAGAAATCTCCGCGAAATGAACGATTCGGCCACATTCCAACGCAAGTTACTCAAAGGCAAGTTACTCAAAGAGAATAGGTTATGTCGTTTCTTCTGCGCGATCTTTTGCGGCAATTCATTTTTTCGATGCAGGCGGCCATTTTCCGGGAAAAACGCCTCCCATCCATATCCATGGCGATATGGTAACGGTTTCCAGATAATTCACCCGGCGCCTGGTCTCGATTGTGAAGAAAGCCGTTTGATTGTGAAGAATCGTTGACATTCTGCGCGGCTGACGCAAGCAAGATGGCTTCTTCGGAGAAAAGAGTTGTAACTTGTTTGTGGCAAGCATCTTACGAATATGTCAAGTCGTGTCCAGTTTTCATCCAATCGTGTCCGTTTTTGAGACGAAGTATTTTTAAGATGCCTTACACTGATGCCCACGTTGAGCAAGGATTTGCTTGATGAGAAGTTGGTCTGAATCAAAAGGCCAAAATCGCCGTAAAATGACAGAAGTTGTTGATGCGCAATTTGTTGCGCGGAAACAAAGTTAAAATAGCACAGTTGGCCCCCAAGGGCCAGAAAAACGAAAAAGACAATATGAATAAAAAACAAACAATCATGCTCGCCCTGACCGGGGCTGCGCTCGTGGCGGCCTCCCAGGCCTACGCGCAAGGTCTAAGCACAGACTACAACGACAACGACCTGCTCTTGAACTTCCGCAATGTTTCCACCGGCGGCGGAAATGACGTGGAAGTTGACTTGGGCAATGTCAACACCTTCCTCAGCACCGTTAGGGCGGACGTAGGCCCGACAGGCACGGCTGTGCTGAATTCTGGCACCGGCTTTGCCACCTCCAGCTATCCGACGCAGTTCACCATCAGCAGCTTGACTGCTGCGGTTACTTCTACGATCAAGAATATTGGCATGTCGGCTACGGCAGAAAACATCGGTGCATCTGGCAACGCCCAATACACATTGTGGCTGTCAAGGGCCATCACCTCAGGCCAAGGCGTCAGCGCACAGGGTAGTTTAAACGCTCAGAACAATGCCGCAGGAAACATAGCTCTCATCGGAGACGGAGTCTCCCCAGACTATACGGATGGTTCACCAACAACATTGGCCGGATCAGTCAATGGAGCGTACATTGGCAGCTCCGATCCTGAGAGCCTGCAAACACTGGCCCACAATACCGCCGGCGCGTCAAGTCCCCTCAACTTTATAGGCAATATATCTGGCTCTTCGCTCGAAGTCAGCCCGACTGCCACCGCTTCGGCTTATGAGGCGCTCTGGGAAACACCTATTACCGGCAACGGCACTCCCACCTACGAGGGCTATTTCACCTTCCAATCGGATGGCGAAGTGGATTTCTCGGAAGGCACGCTCAGTGCGGTTCCTGAACCGTCCACCTACGGCCTCCTCGCCGGCCTGGGTCTCCTCGGCCTGGCTTTCCGCCGTCAACTCCGCTCCCTCGCCGCCTAAAGAGGGCATAAAACCAAAAACGAATAAATTCCGATTACACAAACTCAAACAATTGAAAGAAGAAAATAATATGAATAACATGATCAAAACAATCAGCGCCTTGGCGCTGGGGCTTGGATTCGCGGGCGCCGCGCTGGCTCAACCGGATGGCAGCGTCGTGGGCAATCCAGTCTATATCACTGGCTCCACGGCCTTCCGCAACCAGGTCTTTGCCGCCCTGAAGGATTTGAACCTGACGACGGTCGCCTCGCAAGATGCCTCCGGCTCCAATTGGTTCACCCTTTCAGGCACCATCGCCGACAACACCGGCACTGGAAGCTTGGGAACCTTGCAATCAAGCGGCCCGGCAACCGCGTTCTGCTCCTGGAGCGGTTCCGTGGAAGGTGTCCAAGCCCTCCTCTATGCGACCAACAACGCCACCTATCAGAATGTGGATTCCGGCTCCTTCTACACCGGCACCTTTAGTCATAATGGAGCCGACCTCGCGTTGTCGGACATTGGCCAGGGTTCCTGCTATCAGGGGGCCGGGGCGGGCAGCGTAAATTATACGCCGACCAGGACCGCGATCACGCTGGTGGAGCTACGCACCGCCGCCGACACGCTCCGCCATGCGCCCACCGGCATCGCGGTCCAACCGTTCACCTTCGTGGTTGATGGAAACGCGCAATCCATTTCCAACATCACCGAGAACCAGTTCATAGACCTGTTTCATAGCGGAACATATCCTCTGAGCTTCTTTACCGGCAATACCTCGGACGCGGGCACAAGCGTGTATGCCGTGGGCCGTTACAACCTCTCCGGCACCCGCGCCACTGCGGTGCTCGATTTTGGTTACTCGCAGCTCCAGAGTCTCTCGCAATACGCGTTGAGCGCGGATGGATCAACCACGCCGGGCCTGGCATCCACCGACACGACTCCCGTTCCGTCAACTGGCAACCAATGGCTGCCCGTTGCCAATAGCGGCTACTACTCCGGCGGAAACGTCGGGTCCGCAATTCAATTCGCCTCCACCAACGGAGCTCCTGCGGCGGTTGCTTACATCGCTTGGTCGGATTCGTCGAAGATAATCGGCAACCCCACCAATACTCCGGGTCCTATCACCTATATGGGCCAGTCATCCTGGTTGGGCGGGACTTTCCCGAACACGGGTAATTGGAACACCAATGGCGTCATTAACGGTAGTTACAACCTCTGGACTTATGAGCGCATGTATGAGTCCCAGGCCGTGTCCGGTGGCAGTCAATCGGCTATCACGGGTCAGCAATCCAGCGCCGCCTTTGTCCAGGAGTTTGGCGCAGATTTGATTGCGGCCATCCAGTATGAAATCACGCATACTGCGAGCTTCTCGAAGTTTGGAAGTCCATCAAGGCTGCTTCCGACGGCGCTTCTCGAAAGCCAAATGCAGGTCTTTAAGGCTAGCGATGGCGCCGATGTGCAGACGGGCAACTGACATCGTCTTCCGAAATTGAAGTCCCCGGTTTGGGGATGAAAGCATGGTGCGGACCCGCAAGGGTCCGCACCTTTTCTTTGTAGAATGCAATTATGCCAGGATGAACAGGATGAACAGGATTGAAGAAAGACAAGAAGGCAACGGCCCGGTCCATTCCCCATCCTGTAAATCCTGTTCATCCTGTCCGCCTTTTTCCTCTGAACCGAATTGACAGAATGCACAGCAGCGGCAAGATGCAGCAATGGAAGAACGACAATTGACCGGGAAAATCATCGGCTGCGCGATGAAGGTTCATTCGGCACTGGGGCCGGGCTTCCTGGAGTCGGTTTATGCAAAGGCGTTGGAGCACGAGTTGCGCAAAGCAGGGCTTGCCGTCGAATGTGAAAAGCGGATTACCGTCGAATATGACGGCGTGACGATAGGCGAGTTCTCCGCTGACAAATTAGTGGCAGGGAAGGTAATGGTCGAGGAAAAGGCGGTTCAAGCCTTGGTCCCCGCCAATGAAGTTCAACTGGTGAACTACCTGACAGCGACCGGCATTGAGATCGGGTTGCTCTTGAACTTCGGCGCCCAGCGTCTGGAATATAAACGCAAGAGCCGCACCTATCGTAAGAGGCAATCTCCAAAGGGCTTCATCCTGTAAAGCCTGTCTGCCTTCCCGGACTGCAATTTTGACAGGATGAACAGGATGAACAGGATTGCGGAAAGACGGGGTAGCGAAGGCCCGGTCGGTGTCCTTATCCTGTAAATCCTGTTCATCCTGTCCGTCTTTGTTCTCGGAACGGAATTCTGACAGGATGAACAAGATGAACAGGATTCTGAAAAGACAAGGCAACGGCCCGGTCCACTCCCCATCCTGTAAATCCTGTTCATCCTGTCCAAATAGTTCTGAGTTTTCTCCCGGATTCGCCCCATTCTCCGCGCTCTCCGCGCCTTGGCGGGACGTGCCGCCAGGACGGTTTTGGTTATGGGTAATAGATTGTCACATGATTGTCACATTGCAGCCGCATGAATGCCACGTATTCCTGTATAATAGGCTGGCGTGGCAAAATTGAGCGATCCAATCCAGTCTGCAAATCCCTCACACCTGTCCAAGTTTGAGCGGATCATTCTCCATGGGGCCGAATGGCACCTGGCGGCGCAGGATTGGCTGGTTCTCCAATTGTGCGAAGGCATCGCCTACGCCTTCGACAGCAAGGCGAGCAAGGAATTGCCCCTGGGCGGGGTCATCGTCTGTCCGCCCAATTCCCGGATCGTCCTGACGGCCAGCGTGCTGGGGCGGGCCATGTTCCGCGGCATGGCGATTCGGGTCGGTTCGTTGACCGGTTTTCTGACGGCGCTGGAGCGGCAATGCCTTGAGGCGGAAGTGGCGCGGCAGTGTGCGCCGTTCCTGGCCCTGCCGTCCGATCACGCCCTGGCTGGTCGCGTGGCGCTTATGTTCGCGCAGAACGAGCCGCCGTCGTTGTCCAACCGGCTGGCCTTCGCCCAGGCGTTCGCGGAATTGGTGGAGCCTCAGTTGCATGTCGCGCTCAAGGAGGGGATGGAAAACGAGACGAACCAGATGGAGGCCAAGGCGCGGCTGCGGCACTTCATCCGCCAAGTCCCGGAATCCGAGTTGATCAGTCTGCCCCTGGCCGAACTGGCCAAACAACTGCACTGCTGCGAGCGGCATGTCAGCCGGGTGTTCCGGGAGGAGTGGGGAACCAGCTTCCCGTCTTATGTCTCGGGGCTCCGGCTGAAAAAGGCCTGTCAATTGCTGCTTCAGCGGAACCTGAAGATCATTGACGTGGCCCTGGAGAGCGGCCACGGGTCGCTGGCGCACTTCAATTACGTTTTCAAAAAGCGGTTCCACATGACGCCGACGGAATGGCGGGAACAGCAGACTACGCCGCCGCGCCGACCGTCGCGCGCCAGGCCGTTGCAATTGGCGGCGGCGGTGGTCTGCCTCCTGTTGAGTACGACTGGAATTTCCCGGTGTCTCGGCGCGGAAGGAACTGGCGGCGGCAACACCAACTCGCCGGTGAGCGCGACCAGCATCACCAACGCGGCCGGCGCCACCAGCGTCACTGCCACCAATGCCGTCGGCCAGCCTCGCTTCATTTACAAACTGGACCGGTTCGAGGTGCTGGGGAACACGCTGCTGCCAACCAATGTCATTTCCAAGGTTCTCGCGCCCTACATTGGCGAAGGGGATGTCAATCAAATGGTAGGCAAGATCACCAATGGCCTGGGCGCCTTGCAACTGGAGTATTTCCAACGGGGTTGGTACACCGTCAAAGTCGCCTATCCACCCCAAAAATTCACCAACGGGGTGGTCATCTATCAGGTGACGGAGGGAAAGCTGGCGGCGGTCAGGATCCTGGGCAACCGTTACTTCAGCTCGAACAATATCATGGCGCTGCTGCCTTACTTGAAGAAGATCAAATCCGAAGATGGCATCCTGAACTCATTCATTTTTCAAACGGAGTTGGACCGGGCCAATTCCAACCCCGACCGGCAAGTTTCGGGCAAGGTGGTGCCAGGCCCGGAGGCGGGCACCTCGGCGCTCAAGTTGGATGTCACGGACCGGCTTCCGCTGCATGGCCGGCTGGACTTGGACAACTATAGTCCGCCGGGCACACCGGAGTTGCGGGTCAACGCCAATGCCTCCTACGGCAACCTGTGGCAGTTGGACCACACCCTGGGCCTCCAGTACGGGTTCAGCCCCGAGTTGATGAAGCCGTCGCTGGGAGACGGCACGCATGTATCGTACAATCCGATGGACGCGCCGACGGTGGCTTATTACAGCGGCTTTTACCGGGCGCCGTTCGGGTCGCCGGCGGAGGTGGAATCCCAAATTGCGCAAAACCCAAATAATTTCGGTTACAACGAGACGACCCGGCAGTTCGTGCAGCCTCCGGCCATCGGGCGGCCCGAGTTCACGGCTTACGCCTCGCGTTCCACCACCGGGCCGACGATTTACGGGCCGGTGGGCCAGGTTGTGGACACGTCTCTGTTGCAGATTGAGCAGCAACTGATCACGCAGCAATACACCTCGCAAACCACGGCCGGGGGAAGGCTGAGTTTTCCCTTGCCGGAGTGGCACGGCATCCAGTCCAGTTGGAGCATTGGGATGGACTATAAGGAGGACAAGGTGGTGACGCTGCCGACCAACAACTTCTATTACACCACCGTTGTCACGCATGGCGCCAATTCCAGCGCCCCGCCCACCATTAGCCACAACAGTATTGCCATTGCGGGGATTGGAACGTATCCTTCTCTCCAGTACACTCCGTTCTTTTTGGGTTGGACCGGCTCGCGCCGGGACCATTGGGGTCAGATGGCGGCGAAGAGCAATCTGTGGAGTGAGTTTGACGGGGGACTTTCCTTGGTGGCGGGATCGGGCGGGACGTTCTCCAGGGACAAGGCATTCCCAACCCTCATTTCAAACAACAAGGATTCCACGACGGAATTCTTGGCGTTACGTCCGCAATTGTCACGCACCCAGGTCTTGCCCGACAATTTCACTTTGTATGGCAGCATGGCTGGGCAGTGGGCCAGCGAGCCGCTGCTGAACCTGGAACAATTCGAGCTGGGAGGCAATGGCAGCGTTCGCGGGTACCGTGAAGGGGAATTGTACGCGGATACAGGCTGGGGGGGGCAGTTGGAACTGCGCTCCCCCACCTACTGGCGGGGGGCGAGCGCCCTCAAGATCGGCATGCAAATCACTGCCTTCACTGATTATGGCGAGGGCTATTCACTGGACCAGGCAGCCGCGCAGAACACAGACGCGCTTTGGGGCGCGGGAGCGGGAGTTAATTTTAAATTCGGATCTTACGTGGAGAGCCACATTTTAGTTGCCTGGCCCCTGCTCAACAGCGCATATTCCGTGGCGGGCCATGAGCGAATTTCGTTTAGCGTAAGCGCGCAGTTTTAAGTGCATCCAAATATGAACTCGCCGCAAGAGAACGCAAGGATCGCAAAGAAGAAGCATCGTAACCTCTGCTCATTGATCTCTTTGTCCTGCAATCGGTCAGAATCGCGCAGTTTCACGAAGATTTTTACCACAGACGGCACGGATGGCGCGGATGAGGGTAGGGATGCCTCGCCGAGGCGTCCAAGGGCCGGACGGCTCGGCGAGCCGTCCCTACCTGCGAGTTCTTTATCCGTGAAATCCATGAAATCCGAGGTTAATTCTATATGAAAAAGCAATCATTTTTAAGAGATGGGGAGCGCACGCGCCCCCGCGTGCAGCGGCGCGCGCCTCGCGGGCCGCATCACTCGACGCTTTTCCTCCTTATCCCGCTTTGTATCCTTCTGGCCGGAGCGAGCGCCTACGCCAACCCGCAGGGGATGACAGTGGTATCAGGATCAGCGCACACCGCGCAGCATGGAAGTACGTTGCAGATCACCACTTCCCAACAAGCCTTTTTGCATTGGACCAGTTTCAATATCGCTGCCGGCGAAACGACCATTTTTCGTGAACCATCAGCCAGTTCCATTGTCTTTAACAACATCGGCGGTGCCAATCCCACGACGATCTTTGGCTCCTTGCGGGCCAATGGCATTGTTGTCCTGGAAAACGCCAACGGCTTCTATTTTGGCCCGAACGCCTTTGTCAAAGCGGGTGGGCTGGTGGTGACGACGGCGGCGATCAATCCCTGGGCCTCGGGAGGAGGCGCGGGCTGGAGCTTTGACGGCCCGCCGGCGGCCACACCGATTGTCAATTATGGCCACCTGGAAACAGCCTCGGGAGGCTCGCTGTTTTTGATCGGCAAGCAGATCGAGAACCACGGAACCATTGAGGCGCCCGGCGGCACGGCGGCGTTGCTGGCCGGCCAGGAAGTCTTGCTCTCGGAGCGACCGGACGGATTGAGTTTGTCGGTCCCCGTGCGATTGCCGGCCGGCAGCGTGGACAACCAGGGCCGCATCGTGGCCGACGCGGGGCAGGTGCTTCTACAGGCCCAAACCGTCAACAACAGCGGTGTGGTCCAGGCCAATTCCGTGCGGCAGAAAAACGGCGTCATCGAGTTCTACGCCTCCGATGACATCCAATTGACCGGCTCCTCGGTCATCCAGGCCAATGGAGGCGCGGACGGAACCAGCCCCGGGGGGAACATCACGATCAAATCCGGCGGCACGTTCAGCGACTGCGCCGGAAGTCAAATCACAGCGACGGGCGGGGCCAATGGCGGGAACGGCGGGAATGTGGAAATCAGCGCTCCGAACATTCTGTCGCTGGATTCAAGTATTGACGCTGGGGCCAAAGCCGGGTGGAACGGCGGAACCTTCACGCTTGACCCGGATAATATCGAGCTGGGCGGGATCAACGGCACCGGCAGTTCCGACACCCTCTACTTCAACGTGAACACGGCGTTTCGGAATATCACCGCCGGCCAAATCTTGTTGGAAGCCTCCGGGGACATCACGCTGGATCCAGGCACGACTTGGGATTTATCCCAAAGCACAGGAAAAGCAACGGGCCAACTGACCCTTCAGGCCGGCGGCGACATCACGCTGGGAGCGGAGAACAACCCCTCGCTCATCACGGATGAGAATAATTGGTCCGTGACGCTGGATGCGGGATACAATGTCGCCACGGGCCATGTCGTTTCTGGCATGGGAAATGTCTATCTCTATGACTACAGTTATATTGAAACCGCAGCCGGGAACATCTCGGTTGTGGCCGGGAACAGCGTCACGATAGAAGACGGAGGGATTGTGACCGGAATTGCCAACGGCGCCGTAATGAGCGGCGGAGGCGGCAATGTCAGTGTTCAAGCGTTGGCCGGAAACGTGAATTGCGGTTCAAGCCCGGCAGGTTATCTGTTTTCAGGCACCGGCACGGGTTATGCCGTGGACCCTTATTTGGGCGGCATCAGCACTGCCGGCGGCGGGAATGTCACCATTCAGGCCGGAGGCAACATTACGGCTTTTCTGCCGCAAACGACCGCTGGGGCGCAGGAAGATCCCGGGGCCGGAGCTTTCGGGGCTGCTCCGGGCAATGTGACCCTGACAGCGGGTGGGGATGTGACAGGACATTACGTTGTGGCCAATGGCACGGGCACCATCACAGCCGTCAATGCGGGAGAGGCCGGCCAGCAGCTTGCCCTGAGTCTGATCAAAGGCGGCTGGGTGGTCAACGCGGCGGACAACATTGTTTTGCAGGAAGTGCGCAACCCGAACGGTATGTTCAACAATTCTGTAACCTCCAGAAACAGTCCCGCTCCCACGCAGTTCCTTTTCAATTACGATCCACAGGCTTCGGTGGTCTTGAATGCCGGCGACGCCGTGACCATCACCGGCCAGTCACTGCCCCGCATCAGCGGTGAGAATACCAGTGAAGGCCTCATATTTCCGCCTGTTTTGACGATCAACGCGGGAGCCGGCGGCATAACACTCGACACGCCCATTACTCTGTATCCTTCCCCGGAAGGAACATTCGTCCTCACCACCACCGGCGGCGGCAACCTCAGCAGCGGCACGGCCGGATATCCGGTAGGCATCAATCTCTCCGACAGCTCGTCAGCGCAATGGCAAAGCGCGAATTCCTTCTCCACCGGCGATTATAACCAAAACCTGCTGCTGCACTTGGACGATCCGAACCCGGCGCAGATCAGTATCAGCGGCTCGATGTCCGACATTGCCATCACTTCCCCGAAAGCGGTGGAAATTTACGTGACCGACAACATTATTGACTGTAGCGCGTCCATTCGGAATCTCCATTCCACGGACACGTCCATCATCTCTGCCGGCGGGGAAATCCTCGATCATAGCGATTACGTCATTGTCACGCTGCCTTCCGGAGAGACGCCCAATTTCACGGCTTTGGCTCAAGTCGCGGATCCCTATCTCAATGCGTTCACCCTCCAGCCCGTGGCGAACGCCTATGGCATCTTGACTATTCCAAATCCCAACTTTATTAAGGCTCTTGAGCCAGTGGATGGCCTTATTACCTACAATTCCGCTGCTGGAGGCTTGGCGTATCGGGGGGTCATGTCACTTGCGGTGGAGCAGGCCTTGCTCTCCATGAAGACTCCTTTTCTGGACGCGGCAACCATTGAAAATATCTACACCAAGAGCCAGGTTGATGCGACATCTACGCTTGCCGGTTATTCCATCTTCGGGCCGGGAACATTGCGGATGAATGCGGCCTCCATGGACCTGGGAAACAGCAGTGGCGTGATTTCGCAGGGTTTCGGTAATGATCCGTCGCTGGCGCCCTATACTGCTCGCGGCGCCAACATTGACATCTCCGTGAGCGGAGACCTCACCATGCTTTCTTCGACCATCAATTCCGAGTATGGAGGAAATGTTAGCGTTAATTGCGGGGGCACAGTCAACTTGGGCTCGACACTGGTTTCGACTGGCTATTCGGGTATCATCAGCGTGTGGCAGGGGAACATCAGCGTGATCGCGGGCGGGGACGTGAATGTGGACGGCTCGCGCATCGCCGCCTATGATGGCGGCAACATCTTTGTGGAATCGCTTGAAGGGAATGTCAATGCGGGCAGCGGAGGCGGCGCGACTGTGGGAGTATCCAAGCCCTACTTAAATCAACATGGGCAAGTAGCCTACCTCGCTGAGGTCATACCTGGCAGCGGCATCATGGCCACCAGTTTTCCTCAATTGGTTTATGGCGAGACTTCTTCGCAAGTCGGGAATATCACGGTCGAGACACCCCAGGGCAACATTGTGGCCAGCCAGGGGGGTATCTCGCAACTCGCGCTCGGGCCGGTGGCTCATAACGATGCCACCATAAACTTGAATGCCGGCAGCAAGGGTTACGTTGGCAACGTGGACGCCTCGGGATCCGGGGTGGTGGGCGGCGAGGTGAATATCACGGCCACAGGCAATGTTATTGGCCTGGTGGTGGCCAGCGTGAGCGCGAATGTCAGCGCCCTGCAAAATGTCAGCGCGACAGTTTTATCGCAAGGGGCTGCGACCGTGAGCGCCGGCGGGATGGCCAGCGGGGTGGTTGTGGGCGTGGGGAGCGTGAGCGTGAGCGGGGGAGCGGGGGATGTCATGGCGGCCTTCGCCGGCGGTGGTGTCACCACCTCCGGGACCGTGTCGGGACCGGCGGGTCCCGCCGCCCCGGCCAGCAGCAATTCCGGCTCCACAGCGGCGACGGGGCAGCAACTCACTACAACTCTATCCAATTCGGAACAGGCCGCCAAT